>Ga0181535_10004746_pt1 | contig 14914 bp, 11 predicted proteins | sample PEATcosm2014_Bin_44_FD_119774 | JGI IMG/M metagenome (GOLD analysis project Ga0181535, IMG submission 119774) | Peatland microbial communities from MTU Mesocosm Facility, Houghton, MI, USA - PEATcosm2014_Bin17_30_metaG | ecosystem: Environmental > Terrestrial > Soil > Wetlands > Peat | place... | reverse complement strand
TTCGAGGACGCGGTCGCGGAGTTGGAAGGCGGCTACCGCAGCCTAGTATTCCCCTCGGGTCTGGCAGCTTGCACCAGCGCCCTGACCGCCTTCGTCGGTAAGGATGACCACATCCTGCTGCCCGATAACGCCTATTTTCCATTGCGGAACTTTGCCCGCACCACGCTCACGCGCTTCGGAGTGCAGGTCGAGTTTTACCAGCCGCTGGATGTGGCGGGGACAATCGCGCGTATACGCGACAACACGCGCGTGCTCTACGTGGAATCGCCGGGATCGATTACCTTTGAGGTGCAAGACATCCCGGCTCTGGCCGAAGCGGCGCATAGGCGCGGCGTGGCTGTGCTCATGGACAATACGTGGGCGACGCCGCTGTACTTCAAACCGTTCACCCATGGCGTCGATGTCTCGATCCAGGCGGGAACGAAGTATCTGGTTGGACACTCGGACGCATTTCTCGGAATCGTGACCGCCACGCGCGAGAGCTGGGAGAAGGTCCAGCAAGGGGCGCGGCAGTTTGGCCAGATCGCCGGCCCCGATGACGTTTACCTGGGGCTTCGCGGCTTGCGCACCTTGCAAGTGCGCCTGGAGCGGCATTGGCGCAACGGAATCGAGCTGGCGAACTGGCTTGGGAGTCAGCTCCTGGTGCAACAGGTGCTGCATCCGGCGTTGCCCTCTGACCCCGGCTACGCGCTCTGGAAGCGGGACTTTACAGGCGCAAGCGGCTTGTTTGGGTTCCAGTTGGCGCCGCTGTCTGAAGAAGCCTTATCGGCCTTTTTTGACCACCTCGAACTATTCAAGCTCGGCTATTCATGGGGCGGGTATGAGAGCCTGATCATGCTCTACCAGCCGCACGAGGCAGCCTTGGCGTCGCGGACAAGCGAGGCAGGGGTGCTGGTGCGCATTCACGCCGGACTCGAAGACGTGAACGATTTGCGTGCGGATTTGCAGGCGGCATTCAAACGGGTGAGTGGCTGATTTTCTCCCGCGCCGTTAGTGCAGATTCAGAGCGAGCGGTTGTAGTGATCAGTGCTTCACTCCGGCTTGGCCCGCTGTCTGCGTCGGCCCACCGCTGGACTGCTGTTTCAGGATGAGCAGTTTGGAGCGGCCTTCTCGTCCTCCGGGCAGGTAGAGGATGCCGGTCTTGGCATCGAAGGCAAAAGCGTGTCCCTTGACGTCTATGGGAAGCTCATCCAAGGCGGTAAGGCGATTGCCTGCGTGCATCAGCGCCACGGCGCCATAAGAGACAACGAAAAGTGTGCGACTCTGCGGGTCGAACCAGAGCCGGTCCGTTCCCGTAGGAGCGGCCACACGGCCCAGTTCCGAACCCGTTTTAGCGTCAAGTTCCAGCACAGCGTTACGAATCGCAACATACAGACGGTCAAGTTGCTGATCGTAAACCAGTCCCGTCGGCATGGAGCCCTGCAAACTGAAGCTCATCATCGGTTCCAAGGCGGAGGCCCGGTACGCCTGAATCGTCTTCTTGTCCTGCAACGTGACGTAGACGAAGTTGCGTCCCGGATCGAACGCCAAACCTTCCGGGTGCCCCGGGGTGTCAACCGTATGGGTTGTGGTTCCCAATTGGGGATCAACCGTGAGCAGGCGCTGCGCTTCGGCACAAACGACGTAGATGAGCTTAGTTTGCGGAACGTAGAGCAGTGCTCGCGGGGAAAAAGGCAGAGCAATGGTGCGCTGCACCTGGAGATCGGACGTCGAGAGCACGACCAGGTTGTTGGCTCCGGAGTTGGCGATGTAAGCGCGTCCGCCTTCTTCGTCCACCGCGATCCCGTGCGGTTGCGACATGTCGGAAACTTTGCCTATGACCCGCCGTTTCTGGGGATCGAAAATCTCGACCGTGTTTTCCGTGGCATGGGAAATCAGCAGCATGCCCTTGGCGAATGCTGCTTCGTCAAAACCAGGTGTGCCGGGCAGATCGACCATTCCAACCTGTCTTAAGGCCGACGCCCAGACCAGAACAGATGTGAACAGCAGCAACATTACGGCTGTAAGCTTTTGCATGATGGGACTCGTGACGTAGCGCGCTTCGGGCGAATGGGAGCCGATTGCCCCCTAATTTCTACACCTGTTGTGAGCCGAATGTATATCCCCAGCTGGACGAAAACCTGGGCGATCTTTTTACCGGTTTCAATGTGCCGCCGGTTGGTAAGCGCTTCGCATTGGGGCCGAAGCGTTGCAATTAGCCGTGCCGCCCTCAATCGCGGTGCCTTCCTCATAATCGTTCCAGGTATCAATCATCAGGAATGGCAACGGATGGTCGGGCGTGTAATAACGGCGGAACAAACGCAGAGAATCTTCAAAAGTGCGTCCGCAGCGTGGATCCATTCTGCGGTTTTGGCTCCACGAAGCACGCGCATCGTTGAACCCCGGCCACGCAGCCCCCACGACCAGCTTATCGGGATACTGTTTGTTCATGGTGACGTAAAAATGCTCGAGATACTCCTGGCCCCAGTTGCTGCCATCGGGCTTCCACCCATCTTTGCCCGGAGATACCCACGCATAAAAACCATCGAAGGCGCTGACGTAGTTGGGGTATGGGTCCTTGTAAATCAGTAGCGGCGGATCCGGCCATTGGTTGACCACGGAGCGGACCTTGCTCCAGTTGGTGTGCCTTGCCTTGGGAAAAATAAAAATCACCGGGCGTCCCTGATAGCGCAGATAGGACCGATTGGAGACTTCCGAGGAAGGCGCTATATATCGGCCATAGGCATACTGCAGATCGTTAATGACCGTGCCTGTCGAGTCTTCTGGATTGCTTTCGTCTTCGTCGTACATGAGCGCCACCCTGAAGTCGAGTTGCTCGGAAAGCTGCTGCATTATGGCATAGCTCTGGTCTTCGAAGTGGTGGCGGGCGCCATACCAGTTCACCACGAACGCGTTGATGCCCAGACCCTTGGCTTTTTCGATTTGGTGCTGCAAAACCGTGCGGTCCTGGGACGAATAACCGACATCGATGTGACCGGATCGTCCAAACCATGGTTGATATGCTGCCAGCACAACGGGACCACCTTCGGGAGCCTGCAAGCCGCTCGAACGCAGCGTCTTCTGGAAATCTGCCTTTCCGCAGCCCAACTCGAAGATGAACATCAGGGGAACCAGCACCAGCAATGCCCAGCGCATGGATGTCGTTAAACGCATGTCCACTCCGCATTGTTAGATGACGAATTGGGCAGCAGTGTTGGATTGCCGCTGATCGTTCGACGGCCAAAACTACCATAGGTTAGCGGTCAACCGGGCTTGCCTCGGCATCCAACCAGAGTGTTGCCTAGGGCGGCTTTCATTTAGCCAATATGAAGAATCAATTCTGCAATCCGGGTCTGGCCTTGGCTTTGTTCATCGTTTGCGGCACGGGCTTTGCCCAGCAAACGCAAATGGTCGCGCTGAGGGATTTCAACAGCAACAATACGAGCGCCTCTTCAGCAGCGAGCGGCTCCTCCGGTGACGCTTCCAATTTCAGTTTTGGCGCGGTCAGCAAGGTTCCGATCCGGTCGCTGCTGGGCGCCTCAGGCATCCCAATCTATGCCCATCTTATGCCGTGGTTCGGATCGCGGGGCCACATCAACGTCGGCTATGACTCCGCCAAACCCGATCAGGTTCGCCGGCAGGTTGAAGACATGGTGAGCCGCGGGATCGACGGCGCTATCGTCTATTGGACAGGATCGTCCGGAGGCGGCAACTCAGCGCGCACGAACGATGTTGCGATGAAGCTGATGAAAGAAGCTGAGCGGCATCCTGGCTTCCAATTTGCCATTCAGGAAGACAAGCAGGCACTCGAGGAGTGTGCCAAACGCAGCTGCGATCTAACGGCCGCTCTCACCGCGGATCTGCAATACGTGGCGAAAGTCTTCTTCAACTCGCCTGCTTATATAACCATGAACGGCCGTCCGGTTCTCTTCTTCTTCGGACTGGAAGCCTACAAGAACGGTATTAACTGGGATCGAATTCGGGCCTCGGTGCCGGGGACACCGCTCTTTGTGTTCCGCAACTCGGTAGGGTTCGACTACGCTCAAAGCGATGGCGCGTTCGCCTGGAACGCCATCGACAAACTGGATCCGAATGATATCGGCCTGAAGTATCTGGACCACTTCTACCGAGTTGCCGGGCAACATGGCGGAGCCGTTTCGATCGGCTCGGTTTATGCCGGATTCAATGATCGACTCGCCTCTTGGAGCAAGGGAAGAATAATCAATAGCAGTTGCGGCGATACCTGGCTCAAGACCTTTAACGTAGCCCGGCAATACCGAGATAATTTTGCAGCGATGCAACTGTTAACCTGGAACGACTACGAAGAAGGCTCGCAAATAGAGCCTGGCATCGACAATTGCGTAAGTATCCAGGCTTCGGCCGCAGATGATCACCTGCGGTGGACGATCCAAGGCAGCCCAAACACGATTCACCACTTTGCCGTTTGGGTATCAAGCGACAATCGCAGCTTTCGGCTAGTGAAGGAGCTTCCAGCCAACGCGCGCAATATCGGCTTTGCCGATACGGGACTGAATCCGGGGCAGTACAGCTTCGTGGTACAGGCTGTTGGCCAGCCGTCGATGCTCAATCACAATACTGATCCGATATCGGCTACGCTCCCGTAAGGCCGGTTGCTGACCTTCTAGCTTCGAGCATGAGTTCAGGAACGTTGCCGGTTTTAAGCGAGGATCACAAGCGCGGGCTCGATATGCCGAGCCAGTTCTGGCACTCGGCGCGTGCCATTTCACGTCTGCGCCCGCGAAGACTTGTGCGGCTTTCTCCCGACAAATAATTCCATCGCGCGGAACGCTCTCAGCTAACTCATTGATCCACAGTCGGTTAATCTTTTGATGGCTAATCGGCGCAGCAGATTGGGCTGGAATCTCCAGGGGAAAACCAGGTAGGCCCTGCCGCACTCTTCCGCCAGCCTGTTCACTCGCAAGCCTTCAGGTTAAATCCTTATTTTTGGTTGGCGCGGGAAATGTCCAATGCCTAAGGCTCGGACCGGGCAAATGCATGTTTTCGGTCCGTGCTCTGTTTTGGCATTGCATATACAGGCCAGTGACCGGCAAGTATGCTACGCGTCGGCACGCGGGCGATGGCGGAGTGCAATGGGGCGGAAGGTTCAGCAGGGCTGCAAGAGGCCGTGGCAGCCGCTATTGCCGAACGGCGGTCACGACCCGCCCCGGCGATTTTGAGGTATCGAGGCCGCATAGTTGCCCATCCGTGGGGAAGGTTCAACGAGACGGGGCGGTGCATTTCGCTGTCAGTTCCTACCCCTAACAATTTTTTTCTTTCGGTAGAGTGGAAAAACTTGGTATAAGGGGAAATCCTATCTTTGAGGAGTCTAACGACATGCGCGCATTCAAGGCAGTAGGCTTTACAATCTTGGTCGCATCCCTCATTTTGGCCGCGACGTTTCTGACCGGCTGCCAGAGTGGCGGCGATACGCTCAAGATTGGCATCCTGGCCCCGCTATCGGGCCCCGTCCCCACATTTGGTGTTATGACTCGTGATGCCGCCCTGCTGGCTATCGAGGAATGGAATGCCAAAGGTGGCGTTCTCGGCAAAAAAGTTGTTGCAGTCGTCGAAGACAGCCAGTGCACGCCTGACCCGGCCGTCAACGCCGCCAATAAACTGATTGATCAGGACAAGGTCCACTATCTGATTGGGGAGATCTGCTCCAAGGCGTCGATTCCGGTATCCGAAATTGCCAACGCCAAGCACGTCATCCAGATCAGCACCGCTTCCACCAACCCTGCCGTTACCGTGAGTAAGGACGGCAAGGTAAAAGACTACATCTACCGCGCGTGCTTCATCGATCCGTTCCAGGGCACGGTAGCTGCGAAGTTTGCTCTCGACACACTGAAGGCCAAGACGGCTTTCATCATGCTGGATCAGGCAAATGACTACGTAAAGGGCCTGGCCGAGTACTTCGAGAAGTCTTTCACAGCGGGCGGCGGCAAGATCGTCGGCAAGGAAACCTATACAGGCAAGGACACGGACTTCTCAGCCATTCTGGCGAAAGTTGCCGCAGCCAAGCCGGATATGATTTATCTTCCCGACTACTACAACGTCGTGAACCTGGCCGCCAAGCAAGCCAGGGAAAAGGGCATCAAGGCCCCCTTCATGGGCGGCGACGGTTGGGATTCATCCGATCTGGATCTGAAGGCCGTGGACGGTGGATTCTTCACCAACCACTACTTTGCCAAGGACCCGCGGCCGGAAGTTCAGAACTTTGTAAAGGCCTTCGGCGCCAAGTACAAGGATGACAAGGGACAGCCCAAGGTTCCGGACGCCCTGGCAGCTTTGGCTTATGACGCCACGAACCTCATGCTGACGGCGATCAAAGACGCGGGCGCGGACGACACAGCGAAAGTGAAGGACGCCCTGAATAAGATCAGCTTCGCAGCCGTCTCGGGTAAGATTACCTATGACGCTTCTCACAATCCAATCAAGTCTGCTACGATTCTGGCTGTCAAGAACAACCAGATAGTATTTGACTCGGTCGTGAATCCGTAATTAGTCTTTGCGATGGACATCCGAGGTGAGGGCTATCAGTATCGCCCGCCTCGGGTGGTTGTCGCTCATATCGATATCGACGCTTGAATCTGCCTGGAGGCAATCCTCGAATGGAAGTCTCACCCTCCGCTCGGCAAGGCGCTCCGCGCGCCCGACGACCCGGTAAACGCTTGGCCTGGATTGGCCAAGGATTGCTGTTGCTGATCGCCGTGGCAGCGGTTGTTCTTTTAGTCCATGATTTCATTCAAAACCCATCGCTGTTCGTTCAGATCATCATTAGCGGGCTGCAATTAGGGTTTGTGTACGCTCTTATTGCCCTTGGCTACACAATGGTCTACGGCATCGTCAAGTTGATCAACTTTGCCCACGGCGATGTTTTTATGGTGGGTTCGTTCGTCAGCTTCTACGCCGTAACCCGGTTCCAGCTCCATGTCTGGCCAGCGGCCGTGTTTCACGACATGCCGCACATGTGGGTGGTAGTCATCGGCTCGTCGAGCGTTGTCCTGCTTTCGATGGTGGTTTGCGCGATCATGGCGGTCGTCATTGAACGCGCAGCTTACAAGCCCCTGCGGAATGCCCCACGCATTGCTGCTCTGATCACGGCCATCGGGGTTTCCTTCTTTCTGGAATTTTTCGGCGCCTTGAGCTTTGTTTTTTCGCCGCGCTTCATCCCCTACCAGCGCCCTTTCGATGTGGTTACCTGGTATTTCAGCAAGGGATTTCACCGGTTGCAGCCGGGACAGACGATGCCGGATAACAGCGTAACGTTCTCCAACATTTTTCTTCTTATTATCGGGGCATCCATCCTCGTGCAAATATTGCTGCAATTCTTGGTACGCAACACAAAGATGGGTAAGGCCATGCGGGCAGCGTCTTTCGACAAACCAACTGCGCGGCTGATGGGCATCAACGTCGATCAGGTTATTTCGTTTACCTTCGCGGTCGGCGCGGCCTTCGCCGGGCTGGGCGGCGTCTTGTATGCGATTGCCTACTCATCGATCTGGACTCAGCTTGGTATTCTGCCTGGCCTGAAGGCATTCGTGGCGGCTGTTTTGGGGGGCATCGGCAGTATTCCCGGCGCCTTTGTGGGCGCGCTCATCATGGGCCAAGCCGAGGCATTAACGATGGGCTACATTTCCACACCTATGAGGGACGCGGTGGCCTTTGCCATCCTGATCCTAGTCCTGCTGGTGCGCCCGACGGGTATCTTCGGGGAGCCTGAAGGGGAAAAGGCTTAGCCGATGGATATTAATATTGGCTTTCTCGTAGTCAGCATATTGAAGATCGTAGCGATCATGGCTTGGATCTACGGCGTTGTCCGTGCTCTCGGCCATCCCTCTAAATGGGTAAAACTGGCCGGACTCGTTGGCGGCTGGGGCATCGTGCAAATAGCCCTTTCGGTTCCGATCGGCGGGTCCCCGGCGTTGAGCGACTTCGATAGCGGACTCCTGTTCCAGGCGTGCGCAATCGCGATGGTGTCGCTGGGCCTGAACCTGATCTACGGTTTCAACGGCCAGTTCAGTCTTGGCCAGTGGGGCTTCTACGGCATCGGTGCCTATACCGCAGCAGACATCACCTATCGTTGGACGAACGGTGATTCGAAGGGGCTCGTGGTCGTTGGTATAGGCTGCACGTTAGGCGCCCTGATGATTTTAGGGATACAGCGCTTCCTTGGGAGATACCAAGGTGTGCCCGTGCTCTCAGCCTTTACCCTCTATCTGATTGGAAGCACTGCGGTCGGGGCCTTCGCGACTGCGGTCGGCTATTGGAGTAACCCGATTCTGGCGCCGCTTCTGGGGTCGCCCGATGCGCCAGGGGTTTTGACACGCGGATTTCCTCTCCAGGTGGTGTACCTGCTAGCCGTGCTTTTGGCTGGCGCGTTTGCCGCTGAAGTGAGCTTCCTCTTTGGCCTTCCGGTTCTCACTTTGGGAAGCGACTACTTCGGAATCGCAACCTTGGGATTCACCATCGTGGTGAACACCCTGATGATCAATTCAGACACGATCCTCCCTTTCCCCGAAATGAAGGGTGGACGAGGTATGATCGGCATCCCGAAGCTTACCACTTGGTTTTGGGCGTTTGCGTTCCTCATGGCGATTGTTGTCGTCATGCGCAACATAATTCATTCCAGTACGGGACGCGCAATTATGTCGGTGCGTGAGGACGAGACCGCTTCCAAGGTCATGGGCATCGAAATCGCGAATTACAAACTCCTGTCCTTTGTCATTGGGAGCTTTTTCGCAGGAGTCGGCGGCGGAGTCTATGCTCACTTCATCGGATTCCTGAGCCCCGGAACTTTCGATTTCCTGGTGGGCTTCAATCCCCTGATCATCGTCGTTTTTGGCGGGCTGGGGAGCATGACGGGAACTCTGGCTGCCTCTTTTGGCTGGATCTTCTTCCTGGAGGGGTTGCTGCGGGTGCTGCTTGGTCAGTTGGGAACAGAAGCTCCGACCTGGCGCTTCGTCCTCTACCCGATTGCCTTGCTTCTGCTGATGCTGCTGCGGCCCAAGGGGCTTCTCGGGAGTGTGGAATGGGGCTTTCTCAAGACAGTCGTTGTCCCGGTGCGTAAGCATGAGCCGGTGAAGGCCGACTCTCGGAGCGTCGATTCCGGGGAAAAAATCGGTGTGGATCAGTCAGGATAAGCGCGACCGGCACAGGGTACCGTCGTCGGTTCGTGCGGCGTGTTCTGCCCTATCGTTGGAGCGAGCGAGAATACTCTCAGGATTCCCTCTCGTAGTCTGTCCGGCTTGCGGGGATCCACTTTGGAGCATTGGAAATGCCGGCTGAAGAAACATCCAGTTTGCCTGCACCTCTCTTGGAGATCCAAGGGCTAACGAAATTTTTCGGCGGCCTGCGGGCAGTCAGCGATCTCACCATGACCGTACGACAAGGTGAGTTGGCTGGTCTGATCGGTCCCAACGGAGCAGGGAAGACGACTGTCTTTAACATGATTAGCGGCCTGTATGTCCCCAGTAGCGGAGATATACGATTACAAGGGATAAGCACGGTTGGGATGGAGTCCTTCGAGGTCACCCGCCTTGGCATCGGTCGCACCTTCCAGAACATCCGCCTGTTTCCTAATTTGACGGTGTTGGACAATGTGCGCATCGCCTACCACCCCCATGCCGGATACGGGATGCTCGACGGTATCCTGCGAACTCATCGGTTCGAGGTGGGCGAGCGGGAGATGACTGAGAGAGCGCAGGATTTTCTCGCCATCTTCGATCTGGAGCGGATTCAGAACGAACTGGCCTGCAACCTCCCTTATGGTCAACAACGGCGAGTGGAAATTGCGCGGGCTTTGGCATCGGATCCGCGCCTGGTGCTCCTGGACGAGCCAGCGGCTGGAATGAATCCCTCCGAGATCGTCAATCTGATGGAGTTGATTCACTTTATCCGGGACCGGTTCAAATTAACCATCCTCTTGATCGAACATCAGATGCGGGTCGTGATGGGTATCTGTGAGCACATCACGGTGATGGACTTCGGTGAGGTCATCGCGCGGGGAAACCCAAAGGAAATCCAGGAGAACCCGAAGGTCATCGAGGCCTATCTAGGCAAGGGAGCCGTCAGTGCTACTTGATGTGAAGGATCTGAACGTCTACTACGGCGCCATTCACGCGCTTCAGGGCATCTCCTTTACCCTCAACAAAGGAGAGATCGTTACTCTCATTGGCGCCAACGGAGCTGGCAAGTCTACTACTTTGCGGACCATTTCAGGCTTGCTCCGTCCTCGTCGCGGCTCGGTCGGCTTCCAGGACGAGGACATCACCATGACTCCGGCGGAGCAAATCGTGCGACGCGGTGTTGTGCACATTCCGGAGGGGCGCAAGATTTTTGCTCCCATGACAGTGCGCGAGAACCTGGAGATGGGCGCCTACACGCGCACCGATCCGGCGGAAATCCAGCAGAGCATGGAACGCGCATTTGCCAGCTTCCCACGTCTCAAAGAGCGCCTTAACCAACTAGGCGGAACGCTGTCGGGCGGTGAGCAGCAGATGCTGGCTATGGCTCGCGCGATGATGAGCCGCCCTGTTCTCCTGCTCATGGATGAGCCATCCATGGGTCTCAGCCCTATCATGACGGAAGAGATTTTCCGCATCATTCAAGAGATCAACTCCAAGGGAACCAGCATCCTGCTGGTGGAGCAGAATGCTCTGATGGCTTTACAGATCGCCAGTCGGGCTTACGTGCTGGAGACGGGACGCATTGTCCTGGAAGGTTCGGCCAAAGAGCTGCGTGAGAGCGCACGCGTGCGAGAGGCCTACCTCGGGCATTGAGACCCGGGCTCTTCGGTCATCTTGAGGTTATATGCCGTTTCGGACGAGTTTTCCGGAACGGCATTTTCTTGTTCAGCCGGCGACGAAAACTGGGTCTGCAGGGCTATGGCCAGCCTTTCCCACACTTCGATTGTAGTTGAGTTGCTGCGGATCAGGCGCGAGCTGATGGCGAATCGCGGGTTGATGGAGATAAAAGATCAGGGGTGCGGTTAGGCTAGCGAATCATCGTGATTCGGACCTCTGGTAACTCGAGGTAGTACAAGAGGATCCCCGAGGCTGCCATCGACACGCACGAAAGGGAGACGTAGGGGCTATTGAGCACCATTTCGCCGTTGAGCATGCGGGTTGCGTGAGGCCAGAGCATCATGAGACGGCTGATGATATTGAACCCGTGAGAGAACGTGAGCAGGTGCCAGGGCCAGACGTCGGTGTTGTGCCGCAGAATCAATTGCAGGTCCGCCAGCAGGACCATCATCAACAGCATAAGGGGCAGCCACCATTCTTGCGAATTCACCGCAAACGATGATACCGGGAACAACATGATCGGGATCACTTGAAGAATCAAAATGACGACAATAAGCCCACGACTGGCGATCGTCTGGTGCGACATGATAAGGTTCTCCTGCGTTGCGTTCCATTCAAGTTATAAAGTTCCCTGCGTCCAGCTGTCAAGCACTGTTGGAGCGTATTTGGGCGCGTTCTTAACCACGGGATCATCGTTCACCAGGGGTTTACTGGTCGACGGAATGCAAAGGGCGCAGGGACGTTGGGACAAACGCTTGGCAGAATGCTTACAGACTATCACAAGCAGACGTGACAAACATCACCGCCGAGGCTCAGACGCCTTGGCATAAGAGTGCATTGTTTTAACATTCATGCGTCGCGGTACTTCCCCGAAGTACAGTTCTAGTCTAATCTTGCTAGACCCGACTGTTGCGGTGCGCAGAATGGGGATTTCGACGAGCAGTAAAAGGAGACGGAGTGAAAAAACTGTTGCTCTTGGTTGCGACTCTATGCCTGTGTACGTATGCTGCCTTTGCTGCGGACACGATCAAAATTGGACTACTGGCACCTATCACAGGAGCTTATGCGAGTGAGGGCCAGGGAATGAAACAGGTGCTCGAGCTTCTGACGGCGGACGTTAACGCCAAAGGGGGCATCCTGGGGAAAAAAGTCACTCTGATTACCGAAGATGACGGCAGCGATCCGCGCACGGCAGCCCTGGCGGCGAACAAGCTTATTTCGCAGGGCGTAGTCGCCGTGATCGGCACCTACGGTTCTTCCGTAACCGAGCCGACGCAGGGTATCTTTGACGAGGCCGGCGTGGTGCAGATTGCCAACGGCGCGACTGCCATACGCCTGACGGAAAAAGGTTTAAAGATGTTCTTCCGCACCTGCCCTCGCGATGATGAGCAGGCCAAAGTGGCGGGTCAGAGCATCGCGAAATTAGGCTACAAGAGGATCGCGATCCTCCACGACAACTCCACGTACGCTAAGGGGCTGGCCGACGAGACCAAAGGCCAGTTGCAGAAGGTACCGGGCGTGCAGGTTGTTTTCTTCGACGCGCTCACTCCCGGCGAGAACGACTACAGCACGATTCTGACCAAGCTGAAGGCGGCTAAGCCCGACGTGGTTTTCTTTACCGGCTACTATAAGGAGGCAGGTTCGCTGCTGCGACAGAAGAAGGAAATGGGCTTCAACGTTGCGTTCATGGGCGGCGATGCTACCAACAACACCGATCTGGTTAAAATCGCGGGCGTAGCGGCGGCTGCGGGCTTCTATTTCGTGAGTGCGCCTCTGCCGCAGGATCTGCCAACCGCGAAGGCCTTCCTCGATGAGTTTAAGAAGAAGTACGGCACCGAACCGAACTCAATTTACCCGGTCTTTGCCGGTGACGGTCTCAATGTGGTCGTGGCTGCACTCAAGGGCACCAACGGCGGGAATTCGACTCAGATAGGCACCTATCTGCACAACAGCCTGAAGGACTTCCAAGGACTCACGGGGAAGATATCCTTTAACGCTAAGGGCGACCGCGTGGCGGGAGGTTATCGCCTCTACAAGGTCGACGCTAAAGGCAACTTTGTGATTCAGCCGTGAGCATAATTTTGCATGGAATGCGCCGGGGTTTTCCGGCGTATTCCGTGCAAGTCGTTTCCCGATAAAATGGCGTGTGGCCAGCCATGGAATTTGCAGTCATCGTTGATTCAGGCGGCTATGACCACATTGTATGATTTAATGATGTCCCGTCAGCCGTACATCCCGTTCAATTTCCCTTTCTATTTCTATTCGCGGGTGCCGCATTGTGTCTGGACGGCAGGCCGACCTCGCATGGGGCGGATGGATGGCGTATTTTCATTCGGAGAAGGCCGGAATATTTATATATGTTGAGGGTGCTATGCCAGGCCCTCTGAGGAGCAATCATGCTTAGAGAGGTATTCATCGGGCTATCGGAGAACCAGTCTTTGCGTCATTTTGCAGAGAGGTCTCCGTTGGGGCTTAAGATGTCGCGAAGATTTGTTGCCGGAACGACGATCGAAGAGCTAATCCAGGCGACGGAGACAGTAAACAGACTCGGTATTCACGCCAGCGTCGATAATCTGGGTGAGAATGTCACTACTCGCGAGGAGGCAGTGGCAAGCGCCAAACTTTATCATCAACTGCTGGACGAAATCGAGCGTCGTAAACTCGATGTCAATGTGAGCCTCAAGCTTACGCATATGGGTCTCGATGTCGACGAGAAGCTTGCCTGGCAAGTGGTAACTGAGCTTCTCGAGCACGCGGCGCGAATCCAAAACTTTATCCGTGTGGATATGGAAGGCTCGGCTTACACGCAACGTACGCTGGATTTCGTGCGCGAACTGCATCGCCAGCCCGGGTGTGCTGGCCGTGTGGGCACGGTGTTGCAGGCCTATATGCGCCGCACCATGGACGATGCGAAGCTCCTGGTTTCCGAATGCGTTCGCATCCGCTTGTGCAAGGGTGCCTACAAAGAACCGCCGGAGGTCGCATTCCAAGCGAAGTCCGAGGTGGATGCGAACTACCTGCGGGTGGCCAAGTACCTGCTGAAGAGCGGGGTTTTCCATGGCTTGGCGACTCACGATGAGGGGATCATCACGGAAGTCAAGAACTGGGCGAAGGCCGAGGGCATTGCCGCTGGCGCGTTTGAGTTTCAGATGCTGCACGGAATCCGGCGTGACTTGCAGGAGCAGCTCGCACGAGAAGGCTGGGGCGTTCGCGTCTACATTCCATTTGGAACCGAGTGGTATCCGTACTTCATGCGGCGACTCGCCGAGCGCCCGGCCAATGTTTGGTTCATTACCAAGAACTTGCTCCGGGGATAGGGTAGTTGCAAACTGCGGAGGCGGGAGTCAAAAGGATAGAGTTGGCGGATCGCAGAAAAGCTCCTGCCAGCCGGGTTTGCTAGGGCCCAGCAGGGAAACTGCCCCACTCAAGCCGACAGAAGGCTTCCACCCCAGCGAGCCGAGCCTCGCCGGGGACCCCGGCTTGAATGGGCCAACCGCCGTGCATTCAGAATGTCATGGCTCCACTCCGCGCCCGGATAGCTTCTTGCCGATTCGAACGTAATTGTCGGATACGCAGCGTCGCTGCTCCGGCCACAGGCGTCTCAGCGCTCCGGTCGCCATGACATTCCCAGCAGCATGACAGCATGAGAGAACTCTGCACCACTCTGCACCAACTATCGCTCGACCCCACGTAATCCTCGAAGGTCCACGGTCAAAATCCTATGGGCCTGCCGCAGCAACAAAAAACGCGGTGGGCATTTGCCCACCGCGCGAGAGAATCTCGATACCCGTCTTAAAGGCCCGGGAGGAGATCTTACTGCTTAAACCACTGCAGAGCGATCTGCGGTGCAATATAAGAACCACTATTGCGGCCAGCAACCGTCATTTCCACACCGGCGATGATGCCTACGTTACCGGTGAAGTTATATTCAATAGCCGGGTCAATTCTAAAGCTATAGAAGGTATTGCAATTGTTGGTGACGGTCGTAGTGGCACATGCCCCAATGCTCGTGGTGGCACCTGCCAGGTTCTTCGTGGTGTCCAGATTGCCGTACTTGAAGTAGAAGTCCCAAGCCGGAACCCAGTGCTTGGTCAAGCTATATTCCATGC
>Ga0181535_10004743_pt1 | contig 14921 bp, 15 predicted proteins | sample PEATcosm2014_Bin_44_FD_119774 | JGI IMG/M metagenome (GOLD analysis project Ga0181535, IMG submission 119774) | Peatland microbial communities from MTU Mesocosm Facility, Houghton, MI, USA - PEATcosm2014_Bin17_30_metaG | ecosystem: Environmental > Terrestrial > Soil > Wetlands > Peat | place... | reverse complement strand
TACCGCACCCTCGTCGAACAAAAGCTTCGCACCGCTGCCAGCTTCTATGAATTCATGATCGGGGAGTTCCATCAAACTCGGACCTTCGTTCTGGAAGTCCTTGTGGTGATCATCCTTATAGTTGAACTCATTTTCTTATTTTTTGGCCATCCCTGAAAGGCGGAGTGCTCCAACAGGTGCCCCGTCCAACAACGCGAAGGCGCGGACCCCGAGCGCCATATCCAAATCAAGGAACTACGGTGTCCGCAAACAGTCATTGCACGACCTATGCTCACACTATCGATGCGTGTACTCGCGCTTTTATTGTCTTAGATTGCTGCTGCCAACGTGCGCGATCCGTAATCGGTGTAATCGTTGACGAAGCGTTCGTATGCTTCAGACATCAGTGGTGAAGAAATAATGAAGTCAGCACTCGCACGGTTACACGCCACGGGGATGTTCCACACAACGGCTATGCGCAATAAGGCCTTGATGTCCGCGTCGTGGGGGAGGGCCTGAAGGGGATCCGAGAAAAAGATTACGAAATTGATTTCACCGCCGGAAATCTTGGCCCCGATCTGCTGATCACCGCCTAGGGGGCCACTTTCGAGCATCTCGATGTGCAGACGAAGTTCTTTCTCCAGCAGCGCTCCCGTTGTGCCAGTCGCGTAAAGGCAATGGTGGGAGAGCAATTCCCGGTTGAACTTGGCCCATTCGACCAGATCGTGCTTCTTATGGTCATGTGCGACCAAGGCAATCTTCTTTCGCCGTTCCATTGATATCTTCGTGTACTCCATTCGCCCTCCAACTGATCACGATCTCGATCTGAGTATGAGCAATGCGGGTTTCAAGAGCGTGAACCCCTGGTTACCTGGCTGTCAAAAAGCAAGCGTCTGCTTCTCGCCATTCCACGATCAGTCTTCACCACGCCGCTTGATTGAGAATGAAAGGGCGTGGATGGTCTCCTTGTGATATGGGTTAACTAAGGTCATGACGCGGCCGGCGTTTGTCAACTAATAAGAACGGAGATTAGCAGTTACCAACGTACCTGACAGAGGTGGCGAGGATTAACGATGGCTTAATCAGCATCGTCTTAAATAGGCACAGCCACAGAAATGCCGCAAAGGACGTCTATTTCATGTCTCCCCGGATCAGAACACGAGGGCGTCACGCGCTCACTCAAAGTCGTAATAAGTTGGGCATGCTCTACATAGGACTATGCGCCATTCAAATGTTGATCATGGCCGCAGGCCTGGTACTTGCACATCGCGTAGAGAATATCTATACGAAACAGATTTCTTACTCCGCCGAGCTTAACACTCGTCAGCGGGCGGTCTCGGAGTTGCGGGTGCTTGCGGACAGTGCCTCTCCTCCCAGTGTTGATATCGTCGCAGACGATTGGGATGGGGAATGGTCAAGGATCCAGTATTCCTCCGAATTATTCGTACGTAGCGCCCGGCAACTGCAACAGCAGATCGAGCCTTCCGGGGCTGTCCTCTCGAACGGGCAACAATACCTCCAATCTGCCACGGAGGAGATGCCGCAAGTTGTGGAACAGATACGTCAAGCTGGCGACGCGCTAAGGGTGAAGAACACAACCTTATTTCGTACGCATCTGTTTTATGCCGACCGCGTGCTCGCTCGTCTGTACACAGCGATTGGCAACCTAAACGAAGTTATTTACCGTGCTAAGGACACAGCGTTGGATCGCGATTCGGCTCTGGCCCGGCAATATCGAAACTTCATAGGGCTACTTTCGGTTCTGGGACTCCTCCTGGTGCTGCCAGCGACGGCGTATGCACGCCGCCTGAGCAAGGAAGTTCGCGCCTACGAGCTTAGATTACAAGTGGAACGCGACGCGCTGGAACGGCGAGTGGTTGAACGCACGGCTGAGCTTCGTGGCGAGATTGACGAAAGGCGGAAACTCGAAGAGTTCGAGGGCGGCCGTAATCGGCTCCTGGAACTGGTTGCCAAAGGAGCTTCGGTACAGGAAGTGTTATCGGAGTTGGCGGTTGTGACCGAGGCCTTTTGCACCGATAGTCGAGTTCTCCTGATGACCGGCGAGAACGATCTGGACGCCCCAATCGCCCCAAGCTTATCGCGCCAGTTTCTGGCGGCGCTGAAGCCAGTGCTCGCGGATGTGGCCAGTCCGTCACAAATCGCAGAGACGGAGATGCGGGCCGTACTGATTACCGATATCGGGAGGGAACTGGCAATCACGTATCCTCCGGAATTGTACGCGCAAAAGGACATGGTTTCATGGTGGGTGGCACCACTGTTGGGTAGCGATCACAAGGCGATCGGCACCATCTCGATGTTCACCAGCGAACGGCGGCAACCTGGAAAGCAAGAACTGGATGTGCTCTTATCGGCCGCGCGTATAGCCGCACTCGCCGTCGATCATGCGCGCATGCAGGAAGAGCTTTTCCACCGGGCGCACCACGATTCGCTCACGCAATTACCCAATCGCAGGCTTTGCGACGACCGTATTACTGAGGCAATTGCGCGTGCATGCAGGCACGACGGCAAGGCGGGGCTTCTTTGCATCGATCTGGATGAATTCAAGCAAGTCAATGATACCCATGGCCACGACGTGGGGGATTACGTACTGCGCACGATCTCTGCTCGCCTGCTGGCTCGGCTGCGTGCGACTGATACGTTGTCGCGCGTCGGCGGAGACGAGTTTCTGGCAGTCTTGGACGACATCAAGGACGCTGAAGATCTGGAAAAAGTTGCGGAAGCGCTGCGCAACGGAGTTGCTGAACCGATTTCCTTCGGTAACATCGTTTTGAAAGTTACGGCCAGCATCGGGGCAGCTCTGTACCCCACGGACGGTACGACAACAACGATGCTCAAGCTCCACGCCGACCATGCGATGTACCGCGCTAAAGAGCGTGGGCGCAACACCTTTCAGATGTTCTCTGCGGAGTTGAGTGAGAAGATGGCCAATCGACGCCGGCTTGAAGGTTACCTGCATGACGCACTCGACCATAATGGGTTTGCAATTTATTACCAGCCACAGTACACGCTACTGCGCGAAATGATAGGCCTGGAGGCTCTCCTGCGTTTCCGCACTCCGGAACTGACTTCGATCTCCCCCGCTGAGTTCATCCCGGTCGCGGAGCAGACAGGGCTCATACTTCAAATCGGGAGCTGGGTTGTGCGAGAGGTCTGCCGGCAAGGCAAGGAATGGCGCGACTGCGGATTCTCTCCGGTGCGGATTTCCGTCAATGTTTCAGCCCTGGAACTTACTGAGGATAAGTTTGCGGAGCACGTGGAGGAGGCGCTTCGAACGAGCGGTTTTGAGGCAAAGTACCTGCAAATCGAGGTGACCGAGACCGCAGTGATGAGCAATATCGATGAAGCGACTCGGCAGTTACGCGAGCTCGAACGCTTGGGAGTTGCCGTATCCGTGGACGATTTTGGCACTGGCCATTCGTCGCTGAGCTATCTGCATCGGTTGCCAATCGATACGCTGAAGGTGGACCGCTCTTTTGTCTGGCGGATAACTCAATCTGAAGAAACCGAAGCTATCGTTCGTGCAATCGTGGCTATGGCGAACAGTCTCGGATTGCAAGTAATCGCTGAAGGAGTTGAAACCGAGGACCAATTGTCCGCAGTCGCGAAGGTCGGCTGCCAGATGATCCAAGGGTATCTGTTTTCCCGGCCACTCAACTCTGAAGCCATCTCTGCGATGCTCATAGAGCGGCAAACTTTAACTCAGCAAATAGAACGTTCTAGTTCGGCGCGACTAGGGCCCATGTCGCACTGCGTGAAGTCCCTGAGCGCTGCCGTATGCGGGTAGTCGTGTGGGATTGCAACGAGTAACCGAGAACCATTTGCCGCAGAGTTCGAGGGCCATACGGAGACAATCGATGCCACAACAGCCGACAACCGAGACATCAGCCTTCCTGTACAACCCTGGTTCAAGCAGAGGAAATTCGGAGCGGCGCCGCTGGGCCCGGTCACCGCTGGACCTCCGCATACGGTTGAAGTTCGAACGGGACGCAAAGCCGATCTGCGGTCCGCTATACTTAACACTGACCGCTGTTCTGGACGCTTCCTCCAATGCCCGATAGAATACCTGAAAATGAAATACAGCGTGCTTTCCTGATCGCGAAGGATGCAATCTCGAACGCTCGCGAATACCTAAAAGATCGCGCTCGACTGGCGCTGCTGACTGTCTGCGAATGCGAGCGCGAACTCGATATCCTGGAAAGGAAGATAGACGAGAATTTGCCCTCGGCCATGACGCGCGTTGGCGAGGGAAAAGCCCGCGAGCTGATCGCATACCTTCAGTTCATTACAGACCTCGAGCGCATCGGGGATCTTGCGGTGTGGGTAGTGCATCATCTTCCTGATTCGGTAACTCGCAGGGACAATGACGTGCTGGCTGAGATGCTAGCTCTGATTGAGCATATGCTGGGGGATGCATATCGGGGATTTAAGGGTCGGTCCGCAGAGTGCGCCAGAGCTATTCTTAAAAGCGACACCGAGCTCGATAAGCTGCGCTCCCAGTTTTTCCGCGAACATCTCAAGAGCCGCACCCGCGTCAACCTGGAAGATAGGGTTGCAGTGTTGCTGATCGCGCAGGCCTTGGAAAGGGCTGGCGATCATTGCACGAACCTTGCCGAAGTAGTGATTCACCTTGTTGAGCATCGCAGTGTTCGACACCTGCCAAGAAGGCAGCTTGAACTGTAGGGCGAAATCCCCTGATCTTTACGACATTTTCTGAACGCCGTTGTGAAGCACCGCGGCTTGATCCGTACTACTGAGCAAGATCGCTCATGCCTTCGGCACAACCCGCCTTTGCCTGTTGACATCATCAATCAAACGGCGTCCAATCTGCATCGTCATTTTTTCGGTCCGAAGTAGCCCGCGATGGGGCATTGGTAATTATCGCCAGCCCTAGGCGTTGATGAGTTGAAACTGCTGCAGTGGATCGCTGATGCGGCAAATCTTAGGAACCGCAGGAGGCAAATAATGCAAAGGAATCTTCGCGAAAAGCCGGAGGAAGGGGAGTTCACCAAGGCACCGGCGACTCTGAGCCGTTCGGAGCAGCATGTCAATCGTGTCTTGTCGCGGATCGAAGAAAAGAGGCAACGTGGCGACGACCAGAGCGTTCGGAGGTACATCGAACCGGAGGACGAGGAGAACAAGCGTTAGCGCAGGTTCACTGAAACCGACGAAGCCCACTCAGGCCACGACACTCTGCTGGGGCCTGATCGGGCGCAGCTGCTGCGCCATCGAGATAATCGTTCCACAAACACTGCCCCAGGGTTCCCGCCACTCGGTCGGGCAAAACGATTACAGGGTGTGCCTTTCGGCAAGACTCGACAGAGGTAAATCCACTCTGCAAATTGCACCAGGCTGGGATTCGTTGTTGTCTCGTAATCTAATCAGATCCAGTAATCTTCCAATCTCAACAGGTTTTTCCAGAACGGGGAAAAGATGCGAAGCGGGATGACCGCGCACCGCGCCGACATCACCCGAGATCACGATAACGTTGCAACCTGGATTTTGACCACGGAGGCACAGCGCAAGCGTGAGCCCATCCATGCCAGGCATTGAAAAGTCGGTGATGAGCGTATCAGGAGGCATGGTCTTCGCAGCCTCAACGACCGCAAAGGGAGAGTAGAACGAGCAGGTGTTGTATCCTTCCGACTGGAGGATGTCGCCAAGCGTGTCGGCGCTTAATCTGTGGTCATCGACAACAAAGACGGTCCGCATTTGATCGCTCCCCCGTTCTTAATTAGGCGGAGGACTTACCCAAAGTCGCTCCTTCAGTTCACAGTCTGACAATGGCCCACTTCCTGAATAACAGAAAGTCGCACTCCGCCGGGTGAATTCTCTGCAAATTCGCGCCCGATTTCGAAACTCAATATCTTGAGGTCTTCGCAGTCGTGCTCAGGCGATTTGTTGCGCTTCGGGCCTGTTAAATCGTCCCTTCTTGGGGCCTGCTCGGTGTCAGAAGAGATGTTGGCTTACGACAACGCCCGAACCGGCGTCCCCCTGCGTTCACGTCGACACCGTGAAACGCGACAGCCTTCGGTCACGTTTGGCGGCTGGCCAACGCTGAGTTTCTGTCGCAATGCTGGTGCAGCACAGAGCGATCAACAGCGTTTGGTGATGAATGAGTGCTGAAGAGAAACAATGCAACTCTGGACAGCTAGCCTGAATCCAACCAGCACGTTAGCGGTGTGGGTTCTGTGTGCGGGGTCTGTGTGCCCTCTATGTAGCGCGCTGTTCAGAAGCTGCCGAGCTTACGCCGCTGCCGACAATGACACCAAGCCGGTCGACAAGTGGGGAAAGACTTGATCGGCGGAGGATTCGGATGACCACGCGAACCCATTTTCACGAAGCGCTAAACGAGCTAAAGGGCAAACTGCTGGCCATGGGGGGCATGGCTGAAAACGCCGTCGAGCAGGCGGTTCGCGCTTACCGTGAGCGGTCTCCGGACCTTTGCCGAGAGATTTACGAAAACGAAGAACGCATCAATGCTGTCGAACGAGAGATTGACAAACTTTCCTTCGACCTGTTGGCCATGCAGCAACCGATGGCCGTTGATCTGCGCTTCATCCTGGCGGTGATCAAGAGCAATGCCGACCTGGAACGCATCGGCGATCAGGCTGTCAACATCGCCGAGCGGGTCATGGGATTAATCGAACTGCCGCCCGTCGAATTGGCCGCCGATATTCCACGGATGGCCACGCTCGTGTCTGAAATGATCCGGCAATCACTCCAGGCCTTCGTCTCCGGTGATGCGGAATCTGCCAAGCGAGTCCTGGAGCGAGACGACCAAGTGGACCGTATGAACCACGAGATCTTCACGGCCATGGACCAGGCTATGGAGAGCTCTCCGCACTTCATTCACCAGGCGCTGCATACGATTAGTATCGCCCGCAATCTCGAGCGTGTCGCGGATCACGCTACAAATATCGCCGAAGACGCCATCTTTTGGGTCTGCGGAGCCGATATGCGGCGTCACTTTGGAAAAACCGCTTGAGTCGTTCTGCACGACGTGAACCAGGCCGGGCGGCATGCTTACCGGTCGGCTGATTTTCTCAGGCGCCCGGTGTACCGGATAAGGGTCATCACGCTGCATCGACAAAGTAGGAATTTCGACTGCACGTTCCATCGACAAATGCTTGTGAGCCGCCGGAGTGAGGGAGGCTCGCCTTCGCGGGTTATCACTGCTTCTGTGGCTCTATGTTATTCAGAGCCACCAGTGCTCGTGCGACAACATTCGCAGGCAAAGGAACGTAGTGCAAATCGGGCGCGTACTTCTGGCCTTCGGTCAGGCACCAACTCAACATTTGGCGAAGCGCAAGAGCCTTCCGCGCATCTGCATAGTTTTTATAAAGAAGTATCCAGGTCAAAGTAACGATCGGGTAAGAGTCGGGACCCGTCGGATCAGGCACGTAGACGCGCAAGTTGTCTGGCAGCTCCGCCTGAGCTAAGGCTGTCATTCCGCTCTTTTCACTTGGAGCGACGAAGCGCCCTTCGCGATTCTCAAGCAAAGCGACGTTCAAACCGGCCTTGAGAGCAAACTCGTAGCTGACATACCCGATGGAACCGATCGACTGCTTGATCCTTGCAGCAACGCCCTCATTTCCGCTGGCTCGCATGGCATTGCCAGGCCAGTTGACCAGTGTCGCCGGGCTGAATTGGGAGCGCCATGCCGTACTGATGGAATCCAGGTGCTTGGTGAACGCGAAGGTGGTACCGCTTCCATCTTGGCGAACGACAGTAGTAATGGTGAGCTTAGGCAGCTTGAGTCCCGGATTGCTGCGCGCGATGACTGGATCGTTCCAACTCTTGATCTGTCCCAGAAAGATGCCGGCGTAGGCCTGCCGGGAGAGTTTCAATTCGCCGCCAACGCCCGGAATGTTATAGGCGAGCGCGACGGCTCCGGCGGTGACAGGCAGCAGAATTGCGCCACCCTGTACCTTTGCCATTTGCTCGTCCTGCATGGCGGCGTCACTCGCTCCGAAATCGACCGTGTCCTCGTCCTTGACGCCCTGTCCGATGAATCTCCGAATGCCCTCGCCGCTGCCAACAGCCTCGTACACCACGACGGTTTCCGGATGTTGCTGCTGGTAAGTTGCAAACCATTTCTGATAGAGCACGGAGGGGAACGTCGCGCCGGCGCCTTGGAGTAGGACGCCGCCAGCCGGAACTCTTGGTTTATCAGCTCTTACACTTGAAAGCGAAGGTATATTGGTCGATGTGCAACCCGCAAGCACGATGAACACAAAGACCAAAGTGGTTGCTAGTACTAGCGCAGCGTGACGCTCTTGAAATGGGGTTCGCATCTCCTGTGCTCCTCCACAACGGCCCAGGCGGCGTTTGTACCTGGGTTAGCTGAATTCGCCGCGAATGTAGTCCCGCGTATGTTTGTGTTTGGGATCTTGGAATACCTGATGCGATTCGCCGAATTCAACTAAGTACCCGGTCCGACCGCCCTGAGTCGTATCAACGTATAGAAAGCCGGTGTAATCAGCGACACGTTGCGCCTGCTGAAGGTTGTGGGTAACGATCGCGATGGTGAAACGCTGCCGAAGTTCTGTCATCAGTTCTTCGATTTTGCGAGTGGCAATGGGATCGAGCGCGGAACATGGCTCGTCCATCAGGAGCACTTCAGGTTCGGTCGCGATAGCACGCGCGATGCACAGGCGCTGCTGCTGACCGCCGGAGAGCGCCAGGGCGCTCTTGTGAAGCTTGTCCTTAACCTCGTCCCAAAGAGCGGCAGAGCGTAAGGCCTTCTCGACTTTCTCGCCTTTGTTGCCCTTATAGCCATTCAGACGCAATCCGAACGCCACGTTGTTGTAAATGCTGGTCGCAAAAGGATTCGGTTGCTGGAAAACCATCCCGATGAAGCGCCGCACGGCCACAGGATCGATCGCGGAGCCGTAGATATCGTGTCCGCGGTAGCGGACGTGTCCTTCGAACCGAAATCCTCGTACAAGGTCGTTCATACGGTTAAGGCAACGCAGCACCGTGCTCTTGCCGCAACCGGACGGGCCGATGAAGGCCGTGATCGCGTTCTTGGCGATCGGGACCACGGTGTCGCGGACGGCTTTGAACGTGCCATAGTAAAGTTCCTTGATATGGCAATCGATCACCACGTCGCCGTTGCGCTGGGCGCTGAACAGGGGAGCCATGTTTGAGGAATCATTCGGGATTGGCACGCTTTCACTTGCCATAAGGAACATCTCCTAAACTTGTTGGTTTTGCCGATTGGAAAAACTTTGCCCGATAAGGTTGGCGGCCAGTACCAGCAGCACCAAAACCAGAGCGGCGGCCCATGCCAACTCGACCTGGTTCGGAAACGGCATGCCTGCAAAGTTATAGATCAGTACGGCGAGCGACGCCGTCGGTTTCATTAACTCGGCCCGGCCGTGCGACCATAGCCAATAATTGCTGAACAGGGCCGTGAACAGCAGCGGAGCCGTTTCCCCGGCCGCGCGAGCCACAGCCAACATCACCCCTGTAAGAATGCCGGGGAGCGCAGTCGGCAACAGCACCATTAGCACCGCCTGGGTGTGGGTTGCGCCCATGCCGAACGCCGCTTCCTTCATTCGCGTCGGTACCATGCGGATAGCTTCTTCCGAAGTCAGAATGATGGTGGGCAACATCAGAATAGAGAGCGCCACTGCGCCCGCTATAGACGAATAACCTCCAGTGACAAGCACGATCGCACCGTACGCAAACACGCCAGCTAGAATGGAAGGAAATCCAGTCAACACTTTGGCGGAGAATCGGACTACTTGGGCAACGCGGCCTACTCGTGTTTGCGCAAGGTAGATGGCGGTGAGCAGCCCGACAGGCACACTCATCAATACTGCTAAACCAACCATGATAAGCGTCCCGACGATGGCATTCCCAAAGCCACCTCCAGGTTCGAGAGGTGCGGGCGGCAACTGGGTGAAGAGTGCAAGGCTCAACTTCTGCCCGCCGCGCCACAGCAGCATCCACAGCACCGAGAAGAGGGGGATGAGAGCGAGAATTGTCATGCTCGCCACAATCAGGTTCAACGCGAAATTCATCAGCGTGCGGGGGCGCTGGAGCGAGCGTTCCAACTGCGAAAAATCTACGCCCGCAAACGGATTGAGCACTGCGACGGAGCCAGGGTTGTTTGCGCGAGTTGCCATGCCGAACTCCCAGAGACTAGTCCACGGCGATCGAGGCGCGCTCCAGAATCAGCGAGCCTATGATGTTTACAATTAACGTGATCCCCAGCAGAACCAGAGCGGCGTACATCAGTATGCCGACTTCCTTCGGCCCCGCTTCGGGGAAGCTATTAGCCAAAAGTGCAGCCAGCGTATTCGCCGGCGAAAATAGCGAGACGCTGATCTGATTAGCGTTTCCGACGAGCATAGCGAGTGCCATCGTCTCGCCGAGAGCGCGGCCAAAGGCAAGCACAATGCCGCCGAAGATGCCGCGCGAAGCGGTGGGAAGAAGCACCGCGAGAATCGTTTCCCACTGCGTGGCACCAAGGCCATAGGCGGCCATGCGCAGCTTGGGAGGAACCGAAACTAGCGCGTCGCGACTGATCGCAGTGATCGTCGGCAGGATCATGATCGCGAGCACGAGGGCTGCGGGCAGCACGCCTGGGCCGCTGAGATCGGTGGAGAACAGAGGGACCCAACCGAGCTTCAGGTGCAGCCAGTTACAGATCGGTCGAATCATCGGAATAACAACGAACAGCCCCCATAACCCGTAGACCACGCTGGGAATCGCTGCCAGCAGCTCAATCAGATTCTTCAGCAGGTTTTCCAGCCGATCCGGCAATCTTCCCCAACCTGGGCGAAGGTGCAGGCCCAATCTGCGCAGAATGGAGAAGGCAGCTTTACCCGCATAACCTTCGCTCATAAATATGGCGGCAGCAGTGCCAAATGCTGTTCCGCCTATCAGGGCAAGCACCGAAGTGTAGAGTGTTCCCCAGATCTCGGCGAGAATGCCGTAACGACCCGTATTGGGGTCCCAAACCCGGCCCGACAGGAATCCGACGCCGTAATGCTGCACAGCCGGAACCGCGACCAACGCGATGCGTAGCACAATGAAGGCGACCAGAAGGATCACCAACCAGGCGAAGGTGTAGCAGGTTCGGCGGAACGCTGCGTCGATTAAGGTTTGCACACGCGTAGGGCTCTGACTGATCTCGCCGGTTCGTGCTCCAAAAACAGCGCCTCGGTTTGAGCCGAACGGGGGCGCCGTGGGACTTGTCGATGCCATAGTCGCAACCTACTATCTAGTTGGAAGTGATGTTCTGCAGAGCCGCCGTAGCCTTAGTCACAACAGAGGCAGGAAGCGGAACGTAACCTAGCGACTCGGCATCTTTCTGGCCATCGGTTAGACCATATTTCACGAGATCCTGAACGGCTTGCTGCTTGCGCTTGTCAGGGTATTTCTTGTAACAGATCAGCCAAGTGTAAGTGACAATCGGATAGGCTTCCGCGGATTGCGGGTCCGACGCCCACACAATCAAATCTTCGGGCAGTTCCGTCGATGCCAGGGCCGCCTGGGCGGAAGCGGTTGTGGGAGCGACGTACTTGCCAGCCTTATTCTCAAGCGCGGCCATTGGCGTCTTCCCGCTGATGGCATAGCCGTACTCGATGTAGCCAATGGAGCCAGGAGTAGTCATGATCGCGGCGGTGACGCCCTCGTTGCCCTTGGACTTCGTACCCACTGGCCAGTTCGGCATGGTATTGGTGCCTACACTCTTATCGAACTCCTCGCTGATTGCGCTCAGATGCTTGGAGAAAACAAAGGTTGTACCGCTGCCATCGGCGCGCACTACCACGTTAACGGGAAGATCCGGCAGGCTCACCCCAGGATTTGATGCGACAATTTCGGGATCATTCCAACGTTTGACCTTGCCGAGGAAAATGCCTGAATACGCCTTGCGCGACAACCTCAGGTTTACGCCCTTGAGATTGTAGGCGATGACGATACTGCCGGCGGTCATCGGGAACAGCTGCACACCACCCTGGACGCGTGCCATCTCATCCGGCTTCATCGCCGCGTCGCTCGCGCCGAAATCTACAGTGTGGTCAATCACGCTCTTGACGCCGCTTCCGCTTCCAACTGACTGATAATCGACCTCCACGTTCTTATGATCGCCGCTGTACTGCTTAAACCACCTCATGTAGAGAGGGGCAGGGAAACTGGCACCAGCGCCTTGCAACTTCACCGTGTTGCTGGAGGAGGTTGCGCTGCTATTGCAACTGGCCAGGAAGAGTGTCATCACTGCACAAACCACGACCACAATCCAGAAACGCAGCTTCATCGTATTTCTCCTTCCCGCCCCGGCAATGCTGAACACGCAAGGCGCGATTAACGCGCCAGTTTACGGTCGTCAGCGGAGGAGCAGGCAATTGCCGATCTTATTTTTCGGCGGAGCTGAAGGTTGTGGGGCATACACAAGGACACAACCGAAGGCAAACTTACATTCGCAACATTACAGCAAGGTTAACGGAAGGTTAATAAAAGCCGCAGCACCAGTTGGCGCCACGGGAACCACGACAGAGAGGCTGCCTGACGCAGAGTTGCCGACTTTGGCAAATCCACCAGAGTGGAACACTGAGTTGCTATCTTACTTTGGCATTTACGTGCCAGTCTTGCCCGTGTGGACCATGTCGCTGTTTATGAGTGCGCGACAACAGAGTCTCAGTCGCAGCTTGCTCCTCAGCCAGCTTGTTCACCAAATGGAAGATGAAGCTATGGTTGGGAGCTGGTCGCCGCCACAGAGCAGCTGTACTGATGATCAAGACAGCCACGAGCGCTATAGCCACGCCGATCATTAAGCGCCTCTCGCTTACGCCAGTTCACGGTTGTTACAGCGCGATTAAAGCTGGACGAACTCACCCTGGGGTTTGCGTTACTTCAACGCGCCTCAAAAGCGCCGCAAGCGGGTGAATTACCAGTAGTCCAAAGCGAACGGGATACCTGGGTCATCCCCCACACAAGACCAGGACAAGCTTTATGCGCCACGATCAAAGGACTGAGATCATTACTCGCTACTGAGGATTGCAGTAGCACTGGCAACGTTCCGCTCTGTTCGCGCATAACAGGCGGACACGGGACGACGTATTGGCGGTCCAGCAATCGGACGCAATGGTATCGGTGACGGCCCTTTGGCGGCCCCGACGGTCTGTGGAGACTGTGAGTGCATTAACAACTGGCCGTCCGCAATCTTCCAATAACCTTTCAGCACGCCATCCTCAAATGCTACCTGTGCGACGGACAAAGGCACTTTCAACCGCGTGGCGGCCTCATTGAGATCGGATACGCCTTCCCAGAGGATCTTGCTCAAGTTGTCGATCGAAAAGAAGTACTCCACGTTCACTCCTCTCTGGACGGCAGCACCAACAGCACTAACCAATTTGACAGTAGGTCGCTGCCATACGCCGAAACCAAATTGAAAGTATCAAACCTTTGTTTCACTGTGATGAATACGATCGATGTGCGAGACGCAGGTGACTAAGACTGATCAACACGAGTGTCCAACACCGTGAGCGCCGTCCAAGCTGCTCATTCGGCGACGTTTCCCTTAGTACAGAAGCGTTGCCCAATGCACCAACATGAGCTTGGTGAAAGGCCGGGCTTACTTTACTTCTCGACGCAAATTAATCCAATTTAAATGGACATGCGGGCTAGAATTGCTTGACTCGGACGAATCCACAAGTTGCTTAATGCCGAACATACTTCAGACCAACTGGTTTGAGCGTCAAGTTGAGTTCGAGGCCGTGCGGGGGTAGATGTCCGCTCCACTGCGATCGCCGGCTAAATGAGGTAAGCATGGCCACACCACTTTGGGCACTATGTATCGCAGTTTGTTTCTTGCTTGTCGCAGCATCGTGCGCGTGGGTCTTCCACCCCTCGCCTCCCGAGCTAAATAATAGGAAGGCGGCTCGTCTCGGTAAGAGAGAACCGCTGAGTGACACCGAATTCTTTCGAGTATTTTACGGCACGTCGGGGCTGCCTAGAGAGGCAGTAATTCATGCGCTCAGACTCATCGCGGACGCGACAGGAATTGCAGAGGGGCTAATACGGCCGCCTGATGGCCTGCATGAGCTGGTGCGTGTAAAGCCTTGGGAACTCGACGAAAGCTTGCCTGCGCTTAAGCGGAATCTCTATAACGAAGAACAGAAAGCGAACATCGTTCTCGACTACCGCAATATCAGGACTGTTGACGACTACATCAAAACGCTTGTGGCTCTTTGGCGAGGTGGCGTTGTGCCAGAAATGCAATACCGACAACAATTCTCGGAAATCCGATGCGCGCTGGTCGTATTTCTGTTAAGCGTGCTGAACTTAGTCGCCTTTCTCGTCATGTCGAGTACGCTTAGACGCTTGAAACTTGAATTAGTTCAGTGGATTCCTTTCACGATTGTAGTTATCGGCTTTATCTTCATTCACTTGTGGCTCAGACATGCGGTTCGACGCTTCGAATTTGGGAAACATAATCGCTAGTACTGTCACCAAAGTCAGCCATCGCGTGGAACTCCTGCTCCTGCTTAGGAAGCAGAATCACTTAGAATCTGCAGGAATCCATAAACCTTAGTAAGCGGAAGAACCTGGCCCGTGATTAGGTGCTCTGCTGCCCAGAGCTTTCAAGAGATTATGGCTGGTTGACCTGACACCCAACCACCTCGCATTAGGTGCCCTAGTTTGTCGGATCCGCGGTTACTTCCAAGTTAGCGACGATCCGCCCGGGTAGCACTCGTTGACTTCTGGTGACCGCAGATGCGGGAAAACTGAAATATACCCTTAACGTGATATTGACAAAGCTGTAACAGAAACAGCTCAGGCTAGGCCTGCGTAGTGCTCCGTTTACGAACAACTACGCAATCGCTCATCGGAGTTGCCATGATCCGGCTGCTGCAGGTCGAGGTAGTGTATCCAGGTGGATTCACCGGATTGCATTCCACCACGAT
>Ga0181535_10004741_pt1 | contig 14925 bp, 10 predicted proteins | sample PEATcosm2014_Bin_44_FD_119774 | JGI IMG/M metagenome (GOLD analysis project Ga0181535, IMG submission 119774) | Peatland microbial communities from MTU Mesocosm Facility, Houghton, MI, USA - PEATcosm2014_Bin17_30_metaG | ecosystem: Environmental > Terrestrial > Soil > Wetlands > Peat | place... | reverse complement strand
TCCGCCCGCGCGCATATGGTCCCAAACCGCTCCGCACGTTTTCCCCGCCACGTAGCGCAGGACCCTCCCTCCGGTCCTGCGGCACTTCTGGCCGGCGAGGGTCTCGGCGCAGCCCACGGGAAAATTCCTATGGGCGTGAGGCGAAAGTCCGTCCCGCGCCGGAAGAGCCGCAAGGCTGGAGAGCGAGCCTTGCGCTACGTTTTGCTCGGTGGCCTGCGCCACCGGATCGGCCGCCCACGCTCGCCCGCTTCGGCTATCGGCGGAATCGAGATTAAGGATGAGGCAGAACGGGACCGAGCGGCTGGGTGTACGCGCCAGCGCGCCCCGTCATGGCCGGGACGGCCATGGCACGAGCCACGTAGCGCAGGCGTGTGGCCACGGTCAGTGCGGTTCTGACCGTGGGTTCTTCCTTGAGCGTTTCGGGGATGAAAGAAAAGCCCACGGTCAGAAAACCGCTGACCGTGGCCACAATCTCTCAGCCCCCGTGTCCCTTTACCCGTATCCCGTATCCCGCTCTTTGCTACGACCTGAGCAGCGACCGATACCGCACTTCCGGCCGCGCGGGGAATTCGTGGGCGAAGTTTTTGATCTTCTCGAAGATCCCGTCGACATCCAGGCCGTACTTGGCGTGCAGCAGGTTGGGCGCGCCGTGGGGAATGATGCGGTCGGGAACGGCGATGCGCAGGATGCTGGCGGGGATTTTCTTGTCCTGCAAGAGCGTGGCGACTGCCGAGCCGAACCCTCCGGCCTCGGTGCCTTCCTCCGCCGTGACCAGAAATTGCTTTTCCGCCGCCAGGCAGCAGATGAGTTCCTCGTCCAGGGGTTTTACGAACCGGGCATTGATGACCGTGGCGTGGATGCCCAGAGCCTCCAGCCTTGTCGCGGCTTCCAGGCAGGGGTAGACCATGGAGCCGAGCGCCAGGATGCCGATGTCGGAGCCCTCGCGCAGAATTTCTCCTTTGCCGATCTCGAGGGTCTTGAACTCTTTGTCGATGTCCACACCCATCCCGTTGCCCCGTGGGAAACGCAGCGCGGCGGGCGCATTGAGGTTAATCGAAGTGTAGAGCATGTGGCGAAGTTCGTTTTCGTCCTTGGGGGCCATCGCCACAATGCCCGGCAAGGCGGGAAGATAGACCAGGTCGTAGAGCCCGTGGTGCGTGGGGCCGTCGGCGCCCACCAGGCCGCCGCGGTCGAGAACAAAGGTCACCGGCGCGCGCATCAAGCAAGTGTCGTGCATCACCTGGTCGAAGGCGCGCTGCAAAAAGGTGGAATAAATCGCTACCACCGGGCGCATGCCTTCGCACGCCAGTCCCGTGGCGAAGGTGACGGCGTGCTGCTCGGCAATTCCCACGTCGTAAAAGCGCTCGGGAAAGCGTTTGGAGAATTCGTCCAGGCCCGTGCCCTCGCCCATGGCGGCGGTAATGGCCACCACGCGCGAATCCTTTTCCGCGATCTGGCAAATGGCCTTGCCGAACACCGAGGTGTAGCTCGGCGCCGCTACCGGCCCCTTGTGAAACGCGCCGGTGGAAAAGTCAAAGGGAGTCACGCCGTGGTATTTCACCGGAAGCTGCTCGGCGTGACCGTAGCCCTTGCCTTTTTGGGTAACGATGTGAATCATGACGGGCCCCGGCCGCTTTTTGGCCTTGGAAAGCACATCCATCAATTCTTCCAGATTGTGACCGTTGATGGGCCCGACGTATTCAAAGCCCAATTCCTCAAACACCAACCCGGGGATCAACATGCTCTTGGCGGTTTCCACCAGATCCTTCGAAAGTTTCCAGAGGCGCGGGCCCAGGCGCGGGACGGCGCGAACCATCTTTTCCACTTCTTCCCGCAAGCGGTTGTAGGCCTGGCCGTGAACGATGCGGTTCAGGTAGCCCGCAAACGCGCCGACATTGGGGGAGATCGACATCTTGTTGTCGTTCAGGATCACGATCACTTTTTTCTTCAGCGTCCCGAGGTTGTTGATGCCTTCAAGTGTTAAGCCCGTCGTCAGACCGGCGTCGCCCACGATAGCTACCACATTGAAATCCTCACCCTTCAGATCGCGCGCCACCGCCATGCCCAACGCCCCGGAAATCGCGGTTCCGGCGTGAGCGACGTTGAAGGTATCGTAAGGGCTCTCATCACGAACCGGAAAGCCGGAGATTCCCCCGTACTGGCGAATGGTCGGGAAGCGGTCGCGGCGGCCCGTCAGGATCTTGTGGCCATAAGCCTGGTGGCCGACGTCCCAAACGATTTTGTCGCGCGGCGTGTCGAACAGATAATGAAGCGCGATCGTCAGCTCGACTGCACCCAGGCTGGAAGCCAGATGGCCGCCGATCTTCGCGATTACCGAAAGCATGTAATCGCGCAATTCATCGGCGACGATGGGGAGGTCCTTGCGCGGCACCTTCTTCAAGTCGGCCGGGGATTCAATGTGGTTCAAATACTTGTATTCCATTAGCACCTCTCTCAAAGTGAGCAGGCTGAGGGGAAATTCAAAATTCAAGATTCAATATTCAAGACTCAAGCTTCAAGATTCAAGACTCAAAACTGCGAGATTCAAAATTCAACACTCGAACTTCAAGATTCAAAATTCAAGATTCAAAATTCAACACTTAAGATTCACAATCCAAAGGGAAGAAGCCAAAACCTAATGTGGTCGCACTTTTGACTTTTGCGTTTTGACTTTTGACTTCGCCTTGCCGATTGTCCTCGGCATTCTGCCGATCGGCTTCTGCTTTCTGACTACGGCCGTTGCGTCCTGGCGGCGGCTGGCTGCCCGCCGGATACTGTTTCGTGCCTGTTGATTACTGCCGACGGCTGTCTGCCCATTGGCTTGCGACTACCGCGGAGCACTCCTATTCTAAATGGTCCGTTAAGCTACGAGTCACTGGCTATTCAATCCGGTCCCACCGGTGGCTGGGCTGCCTGCTGCTTACTGCTTTCTGCCAACTATGTAATGCGCAATGCCTTGCAGAATCCCGGCTCGCTCGCCGTAAGGTTCCAGGACCTCACAGGCTTCTTCCACCAGGCATGCCGCGATTCTCTGGGATGCTTCGATGCCGTGCAGCGCGGGGTAGGTGGCCTTGTGTTGTTCTTCGTCTTTGCCGAGGGATTTGCCCAATTCAGCCTGGGATCCCAGGACATCGAGCAGATCGTCGGCGATTTGAAATGCCAGGCCGATCCTTTCCCCGTACGTCGTAACGCGGGCGAGATCGTCTTGATTGGCTTGAGTTAATATCACGCCGGAGCGGGCCGCGGCGCGCATGAAAGCGCCCGTCTTGGCGGAGTGGATATATTCCAGGCGCGCGACGTCGCCGGTCGCATCCGTCGTCTCCAGATCAACCACTTGGCCACCCACCATCCCGCCGATTGTCCCGATGGCATGGGCGAGTTCGTAAGTCACCTGCAAGGTCTTCTCCGGCGCCCCGGCGCCAGCGCCGGCGATCGTCTCAAAGGCCAGGGTCAGCAAAGCATCACCGGCTAGAATCGCGGTGGCCTCGCCGAAAACCACGTGTGAAGTCGGCTTGCCGCGCCGCAGGTTGTCATTGTCGAGGGCCGGCAAGTCGTCGTGAATCAGCGAGTACGTGTGAATCAGTTCGAGCGCGCTTCCCACCCGGAGCAGGATCCTGTCATCCCCCCGGAACAGACGCCCCGCTTCCAGACACAAGGAAGGGCGAAGGCGCTTTCCCCCCGCGAACACCGAATACCGCATCGGGTTGTGAATGCTCTGCGGATATTCCTCCGCCGGCGGAAGGATGCGATCGAGTTCCTCGTCGACCAACGCACGGCACTGGTCGAGATGTTCGCGAATTATTTCGGGCGATGGAACACTCATCGGAATTTGTAATTGGGCCGCTTGGAGCCAGGAGTCAGGAGCTCGAAGCCAGAAGCTAGAAGGAAAGGCGCGAAGGCGTGAGCTTCTATCTTCTCGCTACTCACTCCTCGCTTCTAACTTCTACGTACTCCCCGCCTCCGCCTCGTCCGTTGCGAAAGGTTCTGCCACTACCTTTCCCCCGGTCTTCTTCATCAAGATTTCGACCCTTCCCTCTGCCTCATCCAACTGCTTATGGCAGCATTCGGAAAGCTTCATCCCCTCCTCATAAAGCACCAAGGCTTTGTCGAGCGGGAGGTCGGTGTCCTCCAGCTCCTGCACGATGGCGTCGAGGCGCGCCAGGTTTTTCTCGAAGGGGTCCGGCTTGTCACTCTTCGCGGATTGGGGCATGACAGGTTCCTCGTTCGCGTTCATCGGCGCGTGTTTCCTAAGAGTGGAGGAGTTTGATGCACCGGCGGCTTTACGCCGCCTTATGGCGAGGCAAACTCGCCGCTACATCAGATTGCCTCCATTCTTAATACCACATTCGCTCAGGGACGGCTTTCCCCAAGCCAGGCCGCACAACCTTTTCAGGATATGGGCGGATACTTGAATTCTATCATGTTTGGTGGGCGGAAGCGGCCGCCGGGCGGGCTCCAAGCGCCTGCGCCACCTCCACGGCAAGGGCGTAACGGCCGAAGGGCGCAGCGATTTGCACGCCCTGAACCAAGGAACGGATTTGCTGCAATGTTTCCCGGGCGATCTTCAGTCCCTCCTGCCGTGCGCGCTCGCCGGAATCAGCCGCGCGCATGCGCTCCATCACCGCCGGAGGAACGGAGATTCCCGGCACTTCGTTATTCATAAACTCGGCATTGCGGAAGCTGGTGAGCGGCAGAATTCCGGCGATGATGGGAAGGTGTGGCGCAAAGCTTCGCGCCCGCTCAAGGAACTTCGCCAATTGCTCCACTTGGAAAACGGGTTGGGTCACCGCGAAATCAGCCCCAGCCTCCACCTTATACTGAAAGCGGCGAAGCTCCTCTTCCAGGTTTAGAGCGTAAGGGTTGATGCTGGCGCCCACGACATAAGCCGTTTGCGCGCCGAGGGGGTTGGCCCCCACGTCCAATCCCCGGTTCAAATTGCTGAGAAGATTCACCAAGCCGATAGCATCCACCTCCGACGCGTCGCTTTCCATTACCGTCGAGTATTGGGGAGTGTCGCGCGTGAGGGCCAGAAGGTTTCGCACTCCCAGCGCGTGCGCCCCCAGCAGATCGGATTGGATCGTCAGCACGCTGCGGTCGCGCGAACTGTAGTGAAGTAAAACGTCGATGCCGGCGCGTTGCTGAAGCAGCGCCGCCAGGGTCAAGGCGCTCATGCGCGCAGTGGCGCCGGACCCATCGGGAATATTAACGGCATCAATGCCCTGCTCAAGCAGGTATTGCGCTCCTTCAACTTCCTTGGTGGCATCGCATCCTTTGGGGGGAATCACCTCCACCACGACGGGAAACTCACCGAATGCTAACTTCCTCGCAAGGCGCGACCGGCTGGCCACGGGGAGCGGTGGCAGGGTATGGCTGGGGCGCGCCATGACTTCCACATGAACTCGCGCCCGCTGCGGGCTCAACGAGCGCACGGCAGCTTTGATGGCTTTGATGTGGTCAGGAGTCGTGCCACAGCAGCCTCCCACCATGCGTGCCCCGGCTTGAATGAACCGCCGCGCGTAACCGGCCATGTATTCGGGCGAGCAAAGATAGAGGTTGCGGCCCTCCACGGTGCGCGGCATTCCAGCGTTGGGCATGGCGGAGAGCCTTTTCTCTGTCACCGCGGCAATGCGCTCGAGCGTTTCCTCGACGGCGGCAGGGCCCACGCTGCAATTGACGCCAATCAAGTCCGCACCCCACTCGTCGAGCGCCCGCGCAAAGTCTTCCGGCAGGGTTCCGGTGGGCGTGCTGCAGTCGTCCTGAACGGTCATCTGCACAACGACGGGAAACTTGCCCACCTCCCGTGCGGCCAGCAGCGCCTGGTGGGCCTCATTCAAATCCATCATCGTCTCGATCACAATCAGGTCAACTCCACCTTCGACCAGCACGGTAATTTGATCGCGAAAAGCGGCCCTTGCCTCTTCCAGCGAGACGAAGCCCAGGGGCTCCAGGCGAATCCCCAGCGGTCCGACGGCGCCCGCGACGTAAAGATCGTCACCTGCAACTTCCCTCGCCAGTTGCGCGCCCGCGAGGTTCAATTCGCGCACCCTCTCGCCGAAGCCGAATTTCTCAAGGCGGAATTTGTTGGCCCCGAAGGTGTTGGTCTCAATCACTTCCGCCCCAGCCTTCACATATGCGAGGTGGACCTCTTTGATAAGCTGCGGCATCACCGCATTGAGCTCGTCATAGCAGCGAGCGAGGGGAATGCCTTTCGCGTAAAGCATCGTCCCCATGGCTCCGTCACACACGACGGGCCGCTTATCGATTCTCACCAGAAAAGGTTCTCGCATCCCTTAACTAGTTTAGCATATCTGTTGGCGAGCGCGGCGGGACACATAGGGTTTAGGCGTCTTTGCGTGGCCGCGATCAGGTGGCCGCGCTCAGCTCTCGAGTGCCTTCCGGCAATAGGCATAGCACTTTTTGACCTCGGCCACGGGGTCGAGGCCTGGCTTGCCGTATTCGTACTCAATGTTGGCGGGAATCTTCCACTGGTTATCACGCAGGAGCCGCAGGACTTCAACGATGGGAGTGTCGCCCTGGCCGAAGGGCATGTTGGGACCGTGGTTTCTCTTCCGGTCCTTCAGGTGCAGCGTGACGATCCGAGCGTTGTGCTCGCGAATGAAAGTCACGGGGTCCTCGTTCGCGGCCGTGAAGTGGCCGATATCGAGATTGATCCGGGCGTAGGGTGATGCGCCCTTCAGGACGTGCGCGAAGCTTTCCGCGCTTGCGACCTCATCCGGCTCGGAGGTTTTGTCGTGGTTATGGTAACCCACCATGACCTTATATTTTTGCGCGTACCGATCGATGCGTGGGACCATGCTGACTCGCGTGGTCGTCGTGATGCAATTCAAACCCATCGCCAGGGTCGCCTGAAAGCCCCTCTCGATCATTTCATCTGTTAATTGCGGGCTGATGTTGTATCCATAGGCGGAAAGACTGATCCCCGCCACGTCGAACTTCTTGCGGACGCCCTTGAAATAGCTGAGCGGCGTTTCGGATCGCCACTGGTTGAGGTCCGGACCATGGGTGTTCGCCATCTGGAAATGGCCTTCAGAAAGTTCGCACTCACCCAACCCCACTTCCCGGAAAGCAGCGATGCACTCATCAAGCGGACGATCGCGGAACGAGTAAGCTTGCGCGCCAATCTGCACCCCGCGAACCATTGAATCGATCTTGTTTTCGCTCAAGAGCTCCCGGGCGGGCACGAGTGCTCCCGCACATCCCGCCAACAGCAACTTCCCCGCGTCACGTCTGGAAACACGAACCATGAGTCCTCCTCAAGAACGGTTGATGTCGCACGCCATCACTAGCGCGTCCTCGACGGGATCGTGATAGTAATCATGACGTATGTAGAGCAACTTGGATCCCACTGCCCGATAAAGTTTAAGGGCCGGTTGGTTGGAAGCGCGAACTTCCAGGAAGAGTTTTCGGACTCCCAAATCTTGCATCGCACGAATCCCCGCCGCCATGAGAGCGCGGGCGATTCCCCTCTGTTGATGTGAGGGATCAACCGCGATGTTGCGCAATTCTCCTTCGTCCAGCACACGGTGAAACGCCACAAAGCCTGCAACGACCGGTGGATCCGAATCTCCCGTTTCCGCGACAAAGATCGTCCCGCTCGGGTCATGAGCGAGATGAAGGTAATCCTCCTCGCGCCATTGTGCCGCCTGGGGGCACTTCAACTGGATCGCATAAACGGCGGCAAGATCGTGCTCGGCAAAGGCTCGGAGCTTCATGATGCATTTGGGGGCTGGGTACCTGGGGGTGAAGAAGGGGTAAGGTGTAAAGGATAAAGTGTGAAGCCGTTTTATACTTTGTCCTTTAAACTTTACCCTTTCTTCAGTCCCCGTCGTCAGCCCTTCCAATTAACTTCCGCATCCGGACGGCGAATATAGTAGGCGTCCAAATTCGATTCCGGGCAGGGCTGGCTCGATTGTTCTTCTCGGCTGGCGATGTTGGCAATGGAATCCACCAAGGCGCTTTCAATCTGTTGCCAGTCGAGGCAAGCAGGCAGGCTGGCGCGAAGATCGGCGGCCGCTTGGTCATGGGAGCGCACCAGGCACGTGGCGCCGGCGCCGTCTGCGACTCTCTCCTCTATAAACGTTCGCAACGCTTCCGGCTTAAGGACCCACCCCCCGTCGGCGGGTTCATAATCAAGCTGCGTGACATTCAGGGGGGCAGATGGCTTCCGGCGAAAACATCCCAGGAAGAATTCTCCGCGGCGTGCGTCGAGAACCGGGAAGACCCAATCGGATGTGAGGCTCACTTTACCCAGCATGGCTGCCAGAACGGATACCCCGCGGACCCGGCGGTCGAAAGCCTTGGCCCACGCGCGCGCCGCCGCCAAGCCGACGCGAATCCCAGTGAACGAACCGGGTCCGTTGGCCGCAGCGTAGAGTTCAATCTCGCGGAGTTCAAGGTGCGCCAGCTTGAGCGCTTGCTCCACCATTTCAAAGAGAGTTACGGAGTACCGATTTGCTGGCCCAACGTTCGGCACCCACGCCAGGCACTCCGTGTCGCGGAAGATTCCGGCGCCGCCAAATTCACTGGTAGTGTCAAAAGCCAGGATCAGCATAATTACTCGAAGAGGTCATCCTTCCATAACTTTTGGCTGCCCAGTGACGTGTAAAAGGCCCACGCCGCGAGGGCCACGAAGCCGGCCACGATTAGCGCCGCATGGGCCGCGTACCACGTCGAAAAGTCGAACGAATAGGGAAGGTTGAGCAAAACGTTGGCGGTGAAGATGGCGGTTGCGAGCACGATCAGCCCGAAGCGTGTAACGGCGCTGGCGGCAAGCATGTAGATCATCAGCCAGAACGGCCAAATGATCTGGGGATGGTCGCTCCGCAGCGTGTTCGTGGCGGTAAAAATGCCAACGAAGCAAACCAGGGCCAGCCACTTATTGCGAAGAACCACCCGCAGCAGAAAAATCACGAAGAAGAATTGAAGAGTGCCGACGATGCTCTGGCCGATGTTCTGCAGCGAATAACCCAGGACTTGCCTGCTTCCCATTAACAGTTCCGTGTTGGGAAGCTGTGGTGTAGCGCCCTCCCGTTTGAGAAAGAGAAATCCTAATCCGATGATGACTGACCACAAAACGCCCATGAGGACGCCCCACAGAACATCCCGGCCCACCAGAGGGTCGCGCAGGTTGCCTGCCAGCATACGACTCCAGGAAATGAGGGCGTGCGGCCAATGACGGCGCACATACGGCTCGAGCGCAATATAGAGCATCCAGATTGCAGCGGAAAAAAACAGAGCGCCGCTGACGGCCAGGACGAAACGCCCAAAGGTGGCGAGGGTAGGGATAAAGTGATCCAACGACACCCATAACGCCATGTTGACCACGAAGATCGCGCTCGCCAGACGGAAAGCGCCACTCACATCGCTCTTGCCTTTTACGTAATTTCTGCGAGCCACCAGCGCGCCCGCTCCAAGAAGCAAGATGGCCATGATCACCTCGATAATCTGGCCGGCGTGCTGCCCTCGCGTCAAATTGTCGTACTGAGTTCTATCGGGCGTGGTCCATGGCCCTCCCATGTGGAAGAAGACGGGCTTGCCCTGCCAGGCGGCGGCTTCGATACGGAGGGGGAAGTCGGTGCCAGGCCAAGACCCCGTCCATGCGGCGCGCTCGTCAAAGGATGCGAGCGGCAAGCGCGTGGGTGCAGCCGATTGGAACTCGGCCGGATTGAGTCCGGCAGCGGCGAAGAGGACCCTCCAATCCATCGGCCGCGTCAGCGGTGGCTTGGTCTCAATCTCATCTGGCATGGCTTGCAAATAGTAAAGCCGGCCCTGCGCATCAAGAAGAATGTTGACCATGCCCGATTGGATCGCGGGTGGGTCGTCAAACGTAACAATGCCGGGCGTCATGAACATGTGGAGGCCATCCGCGTCCAGATACACGGGACTCTGCCGATAGGAGTACAGGAGCGCCGGCGGGCGATGGGCAAGGACCTTTGGCCAGTCCGGGCGCGGCTTGGTGTGCTCGTGCACATAGTCGGTAAAATTCGTGTCGTAGTAAAACAGTTCAGCCTCATCCAGGGCAGGAGCGGAGTAGCCGAGCTTCTCGATGGTCTCCCAGGCTTTCTGGTGAAGAACCTCTGGGGGCAAATTGCCAATCATCAATTGCAGGCCACTGACCTTCAGCCCGATGAAGACGACGGCAACCAATCCTAAGAGGATGGCCGCCAGGCTGGCGATCGCCAAGCGCGGCGCGAGGCCGGTGATTTCGCCGGCGGCGGCTACCATTTGCGGTGATGGCGTCTCGCCCGCAGCCAACGCTTCCGCAAGCGGATCGCCACCCGGGAGAGCCGCCGCCACGGCTAGCGCTCCAGAGGGCCGCTTCGCAGGGTCATCCTCGAGACATCGCAGAATGATCCTTTCGACCGCGGGATCAAGGTCCCTCACCCACGTCGATGGCGTGCTCACGGGCTGATGGGTGCGCTGCTTGATGAGCTCGGCGAGAGTGTCGGCAGCGAAGGCGCGTTTTCCGGTGAAGATTTCGTAGAGCACCAGGCCGAGGGAATAAATATCACTGCGCGCAGTGGCTTCCTGGCCGGCCAGTTGTTCGGGCGCCATGTAAGCGGGCGTGCCGTTCCGCGCCTCCATGCCCTCAACGCGATCGGCCAGGCTGGCCAAACCAAAATCGGTCACGACCACGCGCCCCCGGCCATCGAGCATGATGTTGGCGGGCTTCAGGTCGCGATGGAGCACGCCTTCGCGGTGGGCGGCCGCCAGCGCGGCACAAAGTTGCCGCGCAATCTCGATTCCCTTGTCCCCCACCAGCCGCCCAATCCGCCGCAGCAGTGAGGCCAGGTCTTCGCCGTCCACGTACTCCATGGAAAGAAAGGTCAAGCCGTCGACTTCGCCCACATCGTACACGCGACAAACGTTGGGATGCGTGACGCGGCGCGCTACCCGAATTTCGTTACGGAATCGCTCCAGCGCCTCTTCGTCCTTGTCCATGGCTTCGGGCAGAAATTTGAGTGCCACAGGTTGTTCCAACATCAGGTCGTCGGCGCGATAGACTTCGCCCATGCCCCCCTTACCGAGGACAGCAACAATCCGATAGCGTCCGGCCAGGAGATTGCCGGGCAGGAAACCACCCTGGCGGGAAACAACTGTTGATTTGCCGGCCCCGGATGACCCGCCGGAACTGCGGGGCCTCGAGGAGGGCCGCTTGGCCGCCGTGGGGGGAGGGGTGGCGACATCAGCAGTCAGGAGAGGGTCCGAGGCGACCTGCGCTCCGCACGACATGCAAAATCGCGCCCCATCCAGAACGCTTTCTCCACAGGAAGCACACCTTCCCATTGGGTTTCTCCTCTTTGCTCGCACCCCGCCATTTGAATCGGCTGGTGAAAATAATATCCCCTTACGCGCTTGCCGACAACCAAGTCACGGCCTAGGTCGCGGCCCGTCAGCGGGACCCAAAGTCCATCCAGACAGCGAAGCCCGCAACCGTGCCAGACCATTATGTTAAAATACGGTGTTTGCAGTGAAACCGCCTTGTAAACATACACACATCTGCCCCCCCAACGCCGAAAGCGGGTCTGGAGCTTGGTGCAGGGTCCTAAAGGCTAGCTCCTGCGAAATCGCGAATGGGGAAGAGGGAATGGTAAAGGCGGAACGCGAATCATTATTTGCAAGACACCTTTTCCAGTTCCCCGCCCTACGGCACCCGGAGCCAGGAACAGCACGACGCTTATGAGCGAAACAACGCGCGCCACATCACGTCCTCTCGAATTGACGGAACTCCTGACCTTGATTATCGAGGTCGGCGAGCGCATCAATTCCACCCTGGACCTTGATGAGCTGCTAGCCCGCATTGCGGAGATTGTTAAGCGCGCCATTGATTACGAAGTTTTTGCCATTCTTCTGCTCAACGAGAAGACGCAGGAGTTGCGCGTGCACTTCAGCCTCGGCCATCCCCGGGAAATGGTCCGAAACCTGAGAATCAAGGTGGGCGACGGCATTGTCGGCCGGGCCGCCAAGACCCGGCGTTCCGTTCTGGTGAATGATGTTAAGAACGACCCCGCGTATATCCCGTCACTACCAAACATACGCTCCGAGTTGGCGGTTCCTCTGATCTTCAAGGGCCGCTTGATCGGGATCATCGACCTGGAAGCGCCGCAGCCGGATTTCTTCAACGACTCGCACGTGAGTCTGCTGGAGCTCTTGGCCAGCCGCATGGCGTTTGCGATCGAGAATGCGCGGCTGTACCGGCGCACGCTGCGCCAGGCGCGCACGCTCCAGTTGCTGAACGAAATCAGCCGGGAGCTCAGCTCGGTGCTGGTGCTAAATGAATTGTTGCGCAAAATCGGCACACTCACCAAACGGCTGGTGGATTACCACCGCTTTGGCATTCTGCTGGCCGATGACCAGGCCCAAACCTTCAACACCGTCATTTCCGTGAAGCAGGATGAGCGCACGCCCGAAAAGTCTACGGTGAATTACGGCCAAGGCATCGTGGGAGCTGCGGCAACCCTGCGCCAGCCAGTCGTGGTGCCGGACGTCAGCAAGGACCCGCGCTACATCTTGGTGAATCCCGAAACTCGGTCGGAAATGACGGTGCCGCTGATTTATCGCGGCCGCGTGATTGGCGTGATTGACCTCGAAAGTCCGCACGTCAATTATTTCAACGACGAGCACGTGCGCATCTTCTCCACTCTGGCCCCGCAAATTGCCATCACTATTGAAAATGCCCGATTGTACGAGCGCGTGGCGCGAAGTGAGGCCCGGCTGGAGCGCGACCTGCGCCGCGCTCAGGAAATCCAGATGCACCTGATGCCGGGGATCGCTCCAAAGATTCCCGGCCTGGACGTGGCGTTGCACTTTCAGCCGTCGAGCGAGCTAGGGGGCGACCTTTATGAGTTTCTCTCCTACGGGAGAGACAGGCATGTGATCATTGTGGGCGACGTCAGCGGCAAGGGTGCGCCCGCGGCGCTCTACGGCGCCATGGCGAGCGGCACATTGCGCAGCCTCGCTCCCCTTAAGCTTCCCGCACCCGAAATGATGAAGCATCTGAATGTGCTGTTCCTGGAGCGCAAAATCGAAGGTCACTTCATCACCCTGACCTATGCCATTTGGGAACCTCGCGCCAAGAGCCTGACTCTGGCTAATGCCGGCATGCCGCTTCCGATCTTACTTCGCAAAGGCCAGAGCCGGGCGATTCGCGTCGAGGGTGTTCCTCTCGGCCTGCTGGAACACACGGAGTATCAGCCCGTGACGGTGAGCTTGGAATCGGGAGATTTGCTGGCTTTTTTCTCTGACGGCATAACCGAAGCCAATGACCCTCACCAGGAGGAGTTTGGCTCGCGTCGGCTGGAAAACATCCTGCGCCACGACAGCCAGAAGCCGCCGCAGGAAATCGTCAATCGGGTATTTGAGGAATTGCGCGCCTTCGAAGATGGGCGCCCGCAGCGCGACGACCAAACGTTGGTAATTTTGAAAGTGCGGTGAGAAAGAGGGTGTCAGGTTTCAGCTGCTAGGTGTCAGGAGCCAGAGGCCGGGTATTGGAAAGTGCGATCGGTGGGTTCTACGGCCTAAATGCAAAAGGTAAAGTATAAAAGTTAAGATATGGGACCGTTTTACCTTTTTATACTTTACCCTTTACAATTACCCTTTACGCCTGTAAGCGCACTGGACCCAGTCTTCCGGCCCCTGGCCCCTGATACCTGACACCTAAGAAGAGAAGATGCCCTCATCGAATCACGAGTCCTTCCATTATCGCGCTGGTGAGTTCTTCTGCGAGGATTTGCCCTTGGCCTCAATTGCCGAGCGTTTCGGTACTCCGGCGTATGTCTACAGTCAAAGCACCATTCTCCACAACTATGAGCGGGTGCGCGGAAACCTGGTGCGGCTTCCCGGCATGATTTGTTACTCCGTCAAGGCTAATTCCCATCTCCGCATCCTGAGTTTGCTGCGGCAGGCGGGGGCGGGGTTCGACGTGGTTTCAGGCGGCGAGTTGGCGCGAGCGTTGCGCGCCGGCGCCGCTCCTGACACCATTGTCTTTTCCGGGGTGGGGAAAACCCAGGATGAGATCGACGCAGGTTTGGCCGCAGGCATTCTGATGTTCAACGTGGAGTCGGCGGGAGAACTAGACGTGATCGAAGCCCGGGCCCGCTCCCTCAAAAAGGTTGGACGCATCTCCATCCGGGTGAACCCCGACGTGGAAGCAGACACGCACCCCTATATCTCCACCGGGCAGATGATCCACAAATTTGGCGTGCCCAAAGAGGAAGCTCCCGAGCTCTATCGGCAGGCCGCACGCTCGCCGCACCTGAAGGTGCAAGGCGTGGCGTGTCACATTGGCTCGCAGATTCTGGAAGTGGAGCCTTTCTTAGAGGCGCTGGATGAAATTCTAGCCGTCGCGCGACAATTGGCGGCGGAAGGCATTACTGTGGAATGGCTCGATCTAGGTGGTGGGTATGGGATCTCCTACGGCGGCGAGCAGCCCCTGGACATGGAGCGAATGGAGGCGGGACTCGTTAAACGTTTGGGCAAGGCTTCAATGCGCCTCGTTCTCGAGCCCGGCCGCGCCCTCGTGGGTGACGCGGGCACCCTAATCACCCGCGTGCTTTACGTGAAACGGAACCAGCAGAAGAATTTTGTAGTGGTGGACGCCGGCATGAATGATTTAATGCGGCCGGCCCTCTACGGGTCTTTCCACGAAATTGTTCCCGCGCGAGGAGGGACAACGGAGCGATTAAAGGCTGATATCGTCGGCCCTTTGTGCGAGAGCGGTGACTTCTTTGCACGAGACCGCGACATGCCCGACGTCCAGCCCGGTGACCTGCTCGCGGTACTGACCGCCGGCGCTTACGGATTCGTCCTTTCCTCCAATTACAACACGCGACCTCGCCCGGCCGAAGTTCTGGTGCATGGAGCAGAAGCGGAGTTGATTCGTGCCCGCGAAACGGTGGAAGACTT
>Ga0181535_10004738_pt1 | contig 14931 bp, 6 predicted proteins | sample PEATcosm2014_Bin_44_FD_119774 | JGI IMG/M metagenome (GOLD analysis project Ga0181535, IMG submission 119774) | Peatland microbial communities from MTU Mesocosm Facility, Houghton, MI, USA - PEATcosm2014_Bin17_30_metaG | ecosystem: Environmental > Terrestrial > Soil > Wetlands > Peat | place... | reverse complement strand
GAGACGACGCTGAACACCACGGGATTAAGCGATGAACCACCCGTCGCCGTCAGAGGAATCGATGTTGTCACGCCAAAGGTGTACGGGCCCGCAAGAGCAGCAAAGGTGATCGTCTGCGTAGCCAGTTGGCCGTTGCCGGTCAGCGGTACAATTTGCGGGCTGCCCGTCGCGCTGTCCGTAATGGTCAACGTCCCGGTAGCGCTGCCGCCTGCCGCTGGGTTGAAGTAGATGTTGATGGTGCACGAGCTCTGCTTGGCCAGCACCGTGCCGCAGTTGGTCGTGTCCAGAAAGAACGAGCTACCGGTCACCGTTTTGCTGCTGATCGTCATCGGACCGCTGCTCGTATTGCTGAGCGTCACCACTTTGTCCGCACTCTGGCCGGCACCGTACACAATCGTGCCAAAGTCCAGTTGCTGCGGCGCTACCGCGGCTGTCGGCGCAATTCCCGTACCCGAAAGGCTGGCCGTGATTGTGCCACCGGAGCCACCCGTGAAGCTGGCTGACAGTGTCGTGCTCTCAGGTCCCACCGTAGAAGGCGTAAAGGTTACCTGGAAGCTGCATGTGGAGTTGGCTGCCAGCGACGTTCCGCACGGGCTGGCCGGAATCGTGAAGTCCGTGTTATTGCCGCCCGTTGTCGCGATCGCCAGGGCGTTCATGGCCACCGGGCTTGTGTTGTTCAGCGTAATCGTCCAGGCGTTGCTCATCGATTGCTGCGTCTGGTTGCCAAAGTTGATTGCCCCCGGAGTAAACGATCCCGTTGGCGTATTTGAAGCTCCCACTCCAGTCAGGCTCAGCGTGTGAACACCGCTGGTTGAGTTGTCGATCACGGTGAGCGTGTCCGTATAGCTCTGCACCGCGGTCGGGCTGAAGGTGACCAGGATCGAGCAGGAGCTCTTAGCGGGCAGCGTGGAAGGGGTAAGGAACGAAGGCGTACCGCAGGTGCCGCCCGCAAGGGTGAAGCCGCTGCCTGCACTTACAGCAATCGAGGTCACGCTCAGCGGGCCGCTCCCGGTATTGGATAGCGTTGCCGTTTGCGAAGTGCTCGGCCCTGTGCCATCAACCACGGTGCCAAAGTTGAGCGAGTTTGGAGCCAGCGCTGAGGTCGGCGCTGTTCCTGTGCCGGTCAGCTGAACCGTTGCCGGTTGCAGTGTCATGCCAGAGTTGTACGTCAGCGGAATGGTTAACGCTCCGGACGGGTAGCTTTGCGCCGCTGTCGGCGTAAAGGTCACCGTAACCGTGCAAGCGCCGCCGTTGGCGGTCAGGGTGATGCCGCTGCAGGTGTCCACACCCTCGGCAAAGGGCGAGGGTGCTGAAATGGTGATTGTGCCCACGGTCAAAGCCACGGGGTTGTTGTTGGTAAGGGTCAGCGTCTGCGGAGGGCTCTGCACATTCATCGCCACACTGCCAAAGTTCAGCACATTGGTTGAGAGTGCAATGGCTGGCGTTACGCCTGTGCCCGACAGTCCAGAGCTCAGCGTGATTGTCCCACCCGCGTAACTCAACGCCACCGTCAACGTTCCGCCCGCGTAGCTTTGCGCCGCGGTTGGCTTCAAGTAGACGGCGAGGGAGCAGGCTGCGCCTCCCGCCAGCGTCCCTGCCGTCTTGCACGCGTTGTTTACCGTTCCATCCACCCCATACCCTGAACTGGGCGTGATGGTCCCAATCGACAACGCTCCAGAACTGGTGTTGGTCAGCGTCAGATATTGGTCAGCGCTCTGGCTGCCCAGGGTCACGTTGCCAAAGCTCAGCGAAGCTGGCGCCAGCGTGGCCGTTGGTGCAACGCCGGTACCGGTCAGGCTCGCCATGGGGCCGCCCGTGAAGTTTGCCGTGATGGCGCCCGAGCGCGCTCCAGTCTGCGCCGGTGTAAAGGTCACCTGGAAGGCGCACGCCGCACCTATCGCCAGGGTTGCTCCGCAGTTGTTGCCGGATACCGTAAACTCGGCAGTCCCAGCAGGAATCAGGCTGGCGCTCGTAGTGCTCAAAGCCACGTTGCCGGTATTGTTCAGCGTCATGCCCCAGGGGTTGGAAGTGGAGCCCACCGTCTGATTTCCGAAGCTGATCGAAGCCGGCGCAAAGTAGGCCGACGCAGCCGAGGAAACGCCCTTGCCCGTCAAACTAACGGTCTGCGTTCCCGCGGTACTGGTTACCGTCAGGGTGCCCGTATAGCTCTGCACGGCCGTCGGCGCAAACGTCACCGCGATGGTGCAGGAGCTGCCTGCCGCCAGCGTTGTGCCGCAAGGCGTCGAGCCGCCGGCCGTCGCCGTAAACGCGCCGGAGCCGGCAAACCCGATGTTCTTCACCGGTCCCGCGCTGGTATTGGTCAGGGTTGCAACCTGTGGGCTGCTGGTGCTGTTCTGCGCCACGCTGCCAAAGTCCAGCGAACTGGGCGCCAGTGCGGCCGTGGGTGCAACACCGGTGCCCGTAAAGCCGGCCGTCAGGGAACCTCCGCCGCTGTAAGTCACCCCCAGCGAGCCCGTTTGGATGCCCGTACTATTCGGCGTAAAGGTCACCGAGATCGAGCAGGTGGAGTTAGCCGCCAGCGTGGTGCCGCAACTGTTCACCTCCGTAAACTCTCCGCTCACCCCGCTGGCAGGCGTAAAGATCAGGCTGGTCATATCCACGCTGCTGGTGTTGTTCAGCGTCATGCCCCAGGTATTGGAGGTTGAGCCCACCGTCTGGTTGCCAAAGGCGATCGAGCTGGGGGCAAAGAAGCCCGAAGCCGTCGCCGCCGTGCCCGTGCCGATCAGGTCCACTTGCTGCGGGCTGCTCGCCGCCGAGTCCACCACCGTGAGCTTCCCTGTAAGGTTGCCCGTGGTGCTCGGTTTAAAGGTCACTAGAATCGTGCAGGTTCCATGCGCCGCCAGCGGGGTTGCCAAACTGCACGTACTACCGCTACCAAGCGCAAAGTTTGCTCCTCCGTTCGTCACGCCAAAGCTTGCAAGACTCACCGGGCCATCGCTGGTGTTGGTCAGGGTTGCGGTCTGGGCCGTTGTCGTACTGCCTTGCGCCTCACTGCCAAAGTTCAAGGAGTTGGGTGCGAGTGTGGCCGTCGGGGCGGTGCCCGTGCCGTTCAGGGTCGCGGTCTGTGTGCCCGCACTGTCATTCACATTCAGCTGTGCCGCAAAATTACCCGCGGCCTGCGGATTGAAGGTCACATAGATGCTGCAGGTTGAATACGGCGCCAACGTTCCCGATGCCGGGCAGTTCGTCGTTTGCCCAAAGTCCGCCGCCTCCGCGCCTAGAATCGAGATCGCCACGCCGGTCACGGCAAGGTTGCTCGAATTGTTCAGCGTCACCGTCCAGGCATTGCCCGTGGAACCGGCTGTCTGGTTCGCAAAGGATATGGAGGAGGGAGCGAGGGTTACGGAAGGCGACGTCGCCGCGCCCGTCAACGAAGTGGTTAGCGTTGCCGGCTGCCCGTTAGTGGTCACCGTCAGTGCGCCGGTGTAAGTACCGGTCGCAAGCGGAGCGTAGTCCATGGTAATGGTGCAGTTCTGGTTTGCCGCCAGCGTAATCCCGCCACCTGGTATCGGCAGCGCCGCCAGTCCGCCCGCGGGAATTGTCAGTCCGCCGCAGGTCGTTGCCGTAATCACCACGTAGGAGGAATTGCCGCTCACCGCCGCGCTGGTGATGTTCACCGTGCCGCTGCTGGCATTGGTCAGCGTGGCCACCTGCACGGGGCTTGTGCCGCCGACAACCTGCGTTCCAAAGTCAATCGACGACGGGTTCAGCTGCACGCTCATCGCCGTGCCCGTACCGGTAATCGATGCGGTCACAGGCGTGCCGTTCGAGCTGTCTATAACCTTCAGCGTCGCCGCGTACGAGTCCCAGCTGTTGACGGTCACCGGAGGCGTAAAGGTCACCAGAAAAGTGCATGAAGAGTATGCGCCCAGCGTGGTGCCGCAAGACGTGCTCTGAATGCTGAAGGTATTGGCCGGCGGAGTCGTCGTCGTGCCACTGGTGCCCGTCAGCGTCACGGTCCCGATACTCATCGTGATGCCGCTGATCGAGTTACCGCCCATGTTGCTCAGATTCATGGTCCAGGCGTTGGCCGTCGTACCCTGCACCTGGTTGCTGAACGGCACATACGAAGGCGAAACCAGCAACTGCGCATACGAGATCCCGCTCAGGCTGATTGACTGCTGTGCGCCGCTCACATTCAGGTTGTTGTCCGTCAGAACCAGGCTCTCGGAGACATTGCCCGCCCAGGTCGGCGTAAAGTTCACCGACAGGTTGCAGGTTCCTCCCGGAGCCAGCGGCGTAGCCGTCGCGCAGGTGCTCAGCGCATTCGCCGGAAAGTCGGTCGGATAGTTCAGCGCGCTGAATGTCAGGTTCTGCGTTCCAATGTTCTCCGCAATAACCGTCTGCGGAGTGCTGGTCGCCGTCACTTCAGTGGTGGCAAAGTTCAACGCAGGAACATTGGAGCGATCTTCTTCCACCAAACGGTTGTTGTTCGAGTCGGCAATATAGAGGTTGCCGCCTGCATCCAGCGCCACACCCTGCGGACTGTTCAACGGACTGGTCTGGACCGCAACCGGTGCTGCCCATGCGCCCGATGTCCAGACAATCCGCACCACGCGGTTCGCGCCAGAATCCGCAACGTAGACGCTCTCGCTCGCATCCACAGCAATCTGCTGAGGATACGACAAGCCGCTGGCCACGGTGGTCTGCGTTCCCCACACCACACCGTTCCACGGCAGCTCAACCACGGTACCATTGCTGTCATCGCTCACAAACAAATTGCCGGCCGCATCAAAAGCCAGCCCGCCGGGCTGCCCCACGCTCAACCCCGCAACGACTGTCGGTGTCGCTGGCAGGCTCGCGCCCGCGGATACCATGTACACGTTGTGATCGAGTGAGTTGGTGTAGTAGACGTTACCTCCGCCGTCCACTGCCACACCATCGAGCGAAATCGGATTTACCGTAAGCATTGCCTTCGCTGTGCCGTACGCGCCATCATTCCACGGCACCACGTAAATCTGCTTCCCTGTGTAGTCTGCAATATAGACGTTACCTGCGCCATCCACTGCCACGCCGCGCGGACTCAGCCCGCTAAAGCTGAGCACATTCGACTGTGAGTAGCCGTTCGTCGTTGTAATCTTCACCACACGCTGGTTGGCCATGTCGGAGACGAACAGGCTGCGATTCGCATCTACTGCCAGTGCCCCCGGCTCAGGGAGTGTGCCACTCACCGGCATCACATTCTCGGTCCAGGGCAGATAGGCAAGCTGCGCACCGGTGCCGCTGCCGTACACATAGCCGGTAGCGATCACGTAGCCCAGGCTGTCCTTCAGAATCGCCGCGCCCAGGCTCGCGCCTGCCGCTCTTGGTGTAAACTTCACAGCCACCGTGCAGGTCGCGCCAGCGCTGTAGGTTGTACCCGCTGCGCAATTGCTTCCTCCCGCGTCGGCAAAGTCCAGGGACGCCGATCCAGTCGTCAGCACCGACTTCGAACCCAAAATCCCGGACGTATCAAAGGTGAACTGCAACGGCACCGTGCTGCTTGTTGACCCTACAGCCACTGTGCCAAAGTTCACGCCACTATACGTCTCCTTCAGTACCCAGCCGTTCGAACCATTGTTGATGTCTGCAATGTAAAGGTTCCCGTTGGCATCCACCGCAACACCCTGTGGCGTTGAGAGTGTACCCGTCCGCACCTTGGACGGCGTACCCCAGGTTCCCCCACTGTTCGGAACCTTCACAATCTGCTTGTCGCCCCGGTCCGCGATGTAGAGGTTGCCGCCACTGTCCAACGTCAGCCCCACGGGATTGGTCAACCCACTGGTGAGAACCGGCGTCGGCGTCAACCAGCTCGTTCCATTCCACGTCGTTTCCGTTACGCTGTTCTGGTTGTAATCCGAGATGTACAGATTTCCCGTCCAGTTGCCCGGGCCGCCACCTGTGGTTTGCCACGCCAGGCCAGCGGGCTGCGAAAGTCCGGTTATCTGCGTCAGCGTGCCCACCGTGCCGCCCGCGGAGTTCTGAATGTAATACACCTGCGCGTTGCCCCAGCTCGTGAAGAACACAAAGCCGTAAGGATCGACCGCAACATCCTGCGGCGAATAAGTGCCACCAGAAGGCAGCAACGGAACAGCTGTTCCGTACCCTGAGCCAGACGGCGGGACCATATAGATCTGCTGCCCACCCAGGTCGGCAATGTAGACGTTGCCGGCTGCATCCAGCGCAACTCCGCGAGGACTACCGAGCCCGCTCATGACCGTCGACTGCGTATACCCCCCAGCCGATGGCGTCAGCCGCACCACGCTGTTATTCGCATAGTCGGAGACAAACACGTCCCCACTCGCATCCACCGCAAGCGCAATCGGATCAGCCGGCGCCAGCCCGCCCACAGCCAGCGTGCTCTCATAGCCGCTAAAGTGTGCGGTCTGAGCGGCCGATAGGCTTACCATCAGGACGCCCAGCACAAGCAGCATGGCAGGCGTCAGAACGCGACGGCGCGCAACGCCAACAAAACGTGCGATTGTGCGTGGATGCGCCCCTGAAAGGCAAATGCTGGAAAGGGGATTGCGAAGGGTGTGTCTCATAGCATCACCTCTGATAGAAACGTGCCGGTCAAATAGAGAAAACTGTTTAAACCTTTAATCTGTAGCCGTGATCCCGCTTGGGTCCTAGCTTTTTGGAGGTCATGCTCACACCTGGAGTTCCCGGTGAAAGCACGTCTACGCACAGACTTCCTCGTACAAACATCCCCATGAAATACTACAACTTTCGTGGGATTAGTAAGTATTAAAGTTTTTATTGTCTATGGGGTTTTGACCCCCACCCTCTACAGGTAGTGGCAAATATAACCTTGCTGTCACCTGTGGGTATCCGGCCTACTGTACCCGGTTGGTCGTTTAGTTGTTGCGGGCTCCTCGGCAGGGAAGGGATTGAAAAGAATACTAGTTGTGCTCGTGAGGGGACGCATCTTACAGCTTGGACTTGCGTCGATCCGACAGCATTGCCTCTTCAAGAGCATGCATAAACCGCACATTCGGCTCGACCAGGGATAATGCTGCCCGAACGATCACGCTGTCGTTGGTCCGGATTCCGTGGTCGGTAGAAGCATATCCACTCAGCACCCGAAGCTTGGTCAGGTCCTCCGGGTATAGGTAGACCGTGTTCCGACTGGGATTCAGCGACCTCGCCAACGGCTTCGTTGGCGCCACGGATGACGCCGTATTCATATGGCGAAGCTGTTCAGATTCATTGACTTCCGTATACGCCGCTGGTTCGGTGGTTCGAATGGGTTCTTGAGGAGGAGCGGCCTGAGCGTGTTCGTTTACGCCCGCAAGTACGGTCAATTCAGCGGCGCGCTCTTCGGTTGCCTGTCTTAGCGCTGCCAGAGGATCTTCCCTGAGCATTTGTGTCGGTTTGTAGGCTTTTTTAGCCATTTGCGCTTAGCCCCTCTCCATTTTTTTTTTATTTGCCTGTGTTCCCTGCCCCAACGAGGAGCTGTTGGTGAGGCTCACAATCTCCAGGGCCAGCTTTCCAGCAATCATCTGAGCTGGTCGGTCCAGGACATTCCAACCGCCCCCGCCCACAAAATGCGCGAAGACCTGACGGTCTGGAATTTGCGTCTGGAGGGCCGTCACCCTCAAGGCGGCAATCGACTCGTCTACGCTTCTTGCGAGGATCGTTCCGGTCTTGACCTTGTTCACGAGGACACGGACAGCGGCTCGGGGATTGGTCTTTTCCGCAAAGTCGACGGCTTCGGTCACTTCCCAAAAGTCGACCACCTGTTGGCCGGTTACTACAATCACCGCGTCTGCCTCCCTCACTGCCAGGAGGGTGGCCGGATGCTCCAGATTCGGTGGTGTGTCGAAGACGATATAGGTATATTCGCTTTTAGGGACTGCGATCTCAACTTCGGATTTTGAATACATCAGGCTTTTTGTACTCGACCCTTGCTTGTCGAAATCCTGGACTGCCACGTGATTGCCTGCTTGGCGCAGAGCCTCCGCAATCAGCAGGCTCGAAGTTGTTTTCCCTGCCCCACCTTTTTTCGCTAGAAATGCGATCTTCATACTGTCACACTCTCACACTGATTCAAATGTGCACCATTACTCGTAGAGTAGCACAGTGTGAGTGTCGGACAGTGTGAAAGATGACCATGTAGGACAGTATGATAGTAGGATGGCGTGCGCGTGTTGTGGGCGCATACTTTCGGAGACTCATACTGTGTGAGGCGGTACCACTTCGATTTTGGGAATCATTGCGCTTTCCCCGAATAGAGATGCAATGCCTTTGACAGATCACATGGTATACATCATGATAAACATCAAGGAGGCGTCTCATGCCTGCCATCCAGAAGGCACGTGTCTTCCGCAATGGACGAAGCCAAGCCGTCCGCATACCGGCCCAATACCGCTTCACAACCGAGGAGGTCTACATCGAGTGCAATCCCCACACGGGAACGATCACTCTGTCGGAGCAGCCTTTTCGCCCTTCCCTCGACGAGATATTTAGAGATCTTGATGCCGCCGGCGCCGCGGAGTTTGATCTCGAGCGTGATCTATCGTCGCCGCTAGAACGGGAGTGGTTGTGAGCAACTCCGCAATCTACCTGCTCGACACGAATATCACCGGGTACATCGTCAGCGGTCGCTCGCAAATGGCCCGTAACCTGTTGAGGCAAACCCTCTCAGAGGCACAGGTTGCCATCTCCACGATCACCGAGGCAGAGATTCTGTATGGCCTGGCCCAGAAGCCGGAGGCGACCCGCCTTCGCACTTCGGTCGAAAAACTGTTTCAGGTTGTCGAGATACGCGCTTGGGATTCGGCTGCGGCCCAGGCATATGGACGGCTACGGACCCGCTTGAAGATGGCAGGGAAGGCCCTCACGGAGATGGATCTCTTGATTGCCTCGCACGCTCTGGCGGCGGGTGCAGTCCTCGTCTCCCACGACCAGGCATTTCAGCACGTGATCCCGTTTCTTACCGTCGCCGACTGGGCGGCAGACTTAAAGTAAGTGAGTGTGAGACTCATACACTCTAGGCTTCTCGAACAGCAGGAGTGCCGTAGCAGGAGCGAATCTCGATGAAAAGAAAGTCCGAAGAAGCCTCGTCCAGGCAGAAAAGCGACCTACTCCAGATCGGTTCCATCGTGCCGGACTTGGACCTGCCTGTTAAGCCACGCACGGATAAAACAAAGCCCCCTAACGCTACCCGAAAGGGCAAGCCACTGTCCCCCGCGCCCAAACCGCGTGATTACGCCAAAGAAAAACAATTAGCTGTCGAAAAAAGCGTCGATCGCATCTCCGGTCTACGGGAAGAACGCGATTCCGGTGTGCTGGGTGAAGAGATTATCAAGCTGGCTCAGGCTCTCATCCTGTGTACCCTCCCCTATCGCCCCACGAAAGAACGCCAGATTGTGAGGACAGCACGGTTGAGTGATGGATCCAAGCTCACCGTCACCTTCTCTGCCGCTCTCAATGACATTGAGATGCCTTTCGGGGCCGATCGCGACCTGATGGCGTGGCTCTTTGACAAGGCGATCAACTCGGAAACGTCCTTTGTCCCCATCCGCAGCGCAAACGAATATTTTCGCGAAACAGGGAAGAGCCGGAGCGGAGATCGCGTCAAGGACCTTGCTGGGCGCCTGCGGCGTTTGTCCGGCCTGGTCATCGGCATTGAGCGGCCCCGCGAGAACTCAAGCCAAACCATCGTATTGCCGATGATTGCGGCCTCACACTTGCCGCACAGCCTGGCCCTGCAACTCCATGCAGAGAATACCGGTCAGAGGAGCTTTCCAGGGCTCGAAAACCCCTTTGGAATCCAATTGGAAGAGCGCTTCTTTCAAGACATCAAGCGCCATCATGTTGCCATCCCGCGCAAGCTCTGGCTTGAGCTGCAAGGCAACAAGGGAGGCGCCATCCTGAAGGATATCCTTACCTTCTTTGTCTACCGCTGCTATAGCGCGCAAACGGAAAGCGTCATACCCTGGAATGGTTTGCGCGAACAATTTCCCCAAGATGACAGCAATCCCGGACGCCTGAAGCAGAACGTCAAGAAGGCGGTCAAGCATCTCCGCATCCTCTGGCCTGAAGTGAAGATTGATGTTCTCAAGGAAGGAATATGGGTAGCGAAAGCCCCCACTCAGCTGCTACCAGATGACCCTACTAAAAAGCGGGTTCGCCGGCTCGACCTGCCGGGAACAGATGATTCGCCAGAAATGTGACCTTCCGCGTACAATTTTTTTAGCTTATTCTGGCGCAGGAATAAGCTGTTGCGTGACAGCCTCTCTGAGCCAAATTCCGGCCAAATCGGAGGTTGGGACCGTCCAAATGTGACCTTCCACGTACAACGGAGAACAAAAAAAATTCTTTCGTTCTGATGTGACCTTCCGCGTATGGATTTTCAGGGCAAATGGAGTGGAAAGCCCCCAAGCGAGCCTATCCAGTGTGACCTTCCGCGTATTTTCTCTGCGCACCCTCCGCGTAGACGGAGAAAAGCAGCCGTTTTTGAGTCTATGTGACCTTCCGCGTACGTCTTCCAAGGCTCCATTCGCATGAATCGCTGTGGAAAAGAGGGGCTTTCGCTCGGACCTTCCGCGTATGAACAACGTGACCTTCCGCGTATTTCTATGCGACCTTCCGCGTATTTCTATGCGACCTTCCGCGTATGAATATGTGACCTTCCGCGTACCCCTATATATAGAAGCAAGAGAACAAGAGATTCAAGAGACAAGAGATAACAGGAGCAGATGCCTGTGGAAATCAGCAAAAAACACAACATTTCCCAAAATTAACCCGCAAGGAACACTTCAAAAATACAGCCCAGGAGCCAAAGTCTCACCCCACCCATAAAAGGATTAACGCCCGGCCGCTCAAGCCTCTACTTGCTTTTTTCCTACAGGACCTTCGACAAGAGACCTCCAATTCCAACAGGAAGGCCCCAGGATGCTCCTGGCCAAGGTCAGGACAGGTGTAGACATGTTCAGAGCCCTCCGGCCGCTCCTACGGGCAAGCTCCAAGACGCCGGAAACAGCATTTACTTATTGTCCTCGAACATACGGGAATCCGGGAGACGCCTGGAAACGGGTGCTACACCCCGCGCTTGCTTTCGTCCTTGGATACCGATTCAATGTCGGACATTCGATGCTTGAGTAGTTCGCCGCGAATCCCAACGTCCGAATCTGCGCGCAAGTGAAGTGATCTAGATGGGACATGAACTTCACTCCCCCATAGGGGGAAAAACTTGGGGTTCGTTGTCACAACTTCCATAGACATTACGCACCGAGAAAGCAGGGCGCCGATCATTCTTGGAAAGCGTCTGTGATCATCATCACGGTAGCGCAATTCATTTCTCCCCATAATCTTCTGGGATTTCTTTAAGGTAGTTCGCACGTGGCGAAGAGAATGCATGTCTGAGATTCAACGTTCCTTCGCCGGGTATTTCTTGCAAAAAAGAAGATAGCTTCATGTCACATGTTGTTCTTTACCTAATACTTACACGGAAGTATTAGGTTTTGTGCGCGGTTCGGTCGTCAACTGGAATACCGCCCCAGTCAGGCCCTGAGTGTCTTTGTAAAGTTTGTCGTAATGCTACTCGGAAAGATGCATTTTCCGTTAACACAGGCGTGCGGTGTCGAGCTGCGCCGCATAGATCAGGAAGGGGTATGTACATGTTTTCAAGCGCGCGAGTTTTGCATCCGCGGGTTCTGTTTGTGGCAGCACTCATTGCCGTCAGTACGTTGGGTGTGACATTGGGAACAGCCGCCACACCGGGCGGTGCGTCCAGCTTTACGACCTTCGATGCACCGGGCGCGGGCGCGCGCATGTACCAGGGAACCGTGGCCACCGCGATCGACCCTGCGGGGAATGTTGCGGGAATCTATCTTGACGGCAGCAACACCGAGCATGCCTTTGTGCGCACTGCTAGCGGCACGATCACTTCATTCGACGTAGGGACAGGTTCAAGCGGCACCGCCCCCATCGCCTTTGATGGGGCTGGGAACCTCATGGGAGCCTACGCTGACTCGAGCAAGGTGATTCACGGCTTCCTGCGCACACTCGGTGGAACAGTCACTTCCTTCGATGTTCCAGCAGCGGGAACGGGCAAGATGCAGGGAACTTTCCCGGTGTGCATCAACCCGTCAGGAGTTATTGCCGGAATTTATCTAGATGGGAACAACATTGCGCACGGCTTTGTGCGCGCGGTCAACGGGGACATCGCCACATTCGATGCCGGGAGTACGACCGGCACTGCGAAGAGCAATCCAGGCACGTATGTGACGAGCATCGATATTGGCGGCGATGTGGCGGGCTCTTTTATGGACACGGCAGGTGTGGTGCATGGCTTTGTGCGCGCCGCTAATAAGTCGATTACCACTTTTGACGCTCCCAACGCGGGAACGAGCCAGGATCAAGGCACTGGGGTCATCGGCATCGATACTGCGGGGGATCTTGGGGGATTCTACCTGGACGCAAGCAATGTGGTGCATGGTTTTGTGCGCGTTGCCAGCACAGGAAATGTGGTTTTGTTTGATGCCCCGGGAGCGGCTACGGGGCCGTTCATGAGCGCCAACGGGAATCCTAACAATATCGGTACGGTTCCGACCGCAATGGACCCTGCCGGTGATATTAGCGGCACATACATGGACGCTAATCAGATGGTGCGCGGCTTTGTGCGCCTGGCGAACGGGACGATCTCCACCTATAACGCTCCTGGAGCGACACCGTCCACGTATACGGTCAAGCCTTCCTCGTTGAAGGCCAATGCTCTGCTTGGTGCTTCCGCCAGCGCCTCAAAACAAGTGGCGGCACACGGCGGAATCCTTGGACTTCTCAACAAAACCAGGAATGCGCTGAACAGGGTAAACAGCCTTTTGGCGCAGAGCAGCGGCCTGTCAGGTATCAAGGCCGAAGTGACCAACGGCACTGGTAACCAGTATTTCGGCACCGCGAGCCTGGGAAACCTGGGCCTTAACGGCATGAATGCGTCGGGGTCGATCACGGGCATCTTCACCGATGGAAATGCCGTGGCGCACGGCTTTGTGCGCACAGCCGACGGCGGGATTACCACGTTCGATGCTCCGGGTGCGGGCACGGGCAGCCTTGAAGGAACAGGTTCATTTGCCATCAACGCCTCGGGGTTGATGGTGGGGGCTTACGCGGATTTGAACTCCGTGATTCATGCCTACGTACTCAAGTTGGCGCAGGTGGCGACCACCACGACACTTGTGTCGAATCCCAGTTCGTCCATCTACGGCGAGCCGGTCACCCTGACAGCTACCGTTTCCTCCACAGGAGGCATGGTGCCCGACGGAGAAACCGTCTGGTTCATGAGTGGGACAACCACGCTGGGCTCGCAACCGTTGAGCGGTGGCACGGCTACCTTGACGCCTACAACGCTGCCTGGAGGTACGGACTCGATCACGGCGATCTACGTTGGCGACCTGAACTTTGCCGGCAGCACCTCGGCGGCCGTCAATCAGGTAGTTTCTAAAGCCAGTACCGCCACGGACGTGACCTCGGTGCAGGGCCCCTTTGTTTTCGGTCAACCTGTGGTTTTTACTTCCAACGTTACCGGTCAGCTTGGCGGCGTGGTTACGGGGACGGTCAGCTTTAGCAACAACGGCACACCGCTAGGCACGGTTGCAGTAAGCGGCAACAAGGCCAGCTTGACTACCGTGGCTCTGCCAGCAGGGCCGGCTTGGGTTGTAGCGGTCTACAACGGGGATGGGAACTTCAACGGCAGCACCTCGAGCGCCGACTCGCAGACCGTCAACCGGGCCACCCCGAGTATTGTCTGGCTGGGGCCGGCAGCGATCGCCAGCGGAACCCCGCTGAGCGGGCTGCAGTTGAATGCCATCGCCTCCGTGCCGGGAACGTTTGCGTACAATCCGGCGGCAGGAACGGTGTTGGCGGCCGGGGCGCAAAGCCTTGGGGTGACCTTCACGCCGACAGACATAGCCGACTACACCACGGCCACCGCCTCAGTGCCGCTGACGGTGAATGCGGTAGCCGCGTCCACGCCTACGGTGACGGTGACGCCCGCCTCCTTCAGCATCACCACGGCGCAGGCGCTGAAGGTTACGGTAACCGTCAGCGGCAGCGGGGGCACGCCTACCGGCTCCGTGGTGCTGAGCAGTGGCAGCTATACCTCCAATGCGCAGACTTTGGCCAGCGGCAGCACGGTCTTCGAGGTTCCGGCCGGATGGCTGGCAGTGGGGCCGGATACGCTGACAGCGGCGTACACGCCGAACGCCTCCAGTGTCGCCATCTACAAGGGCACCACGGGCAATTCAGCGGCGGTGACGGTCGCATCGGCAGTTGTGGTTACCGGAGCAACCACGACCACCCTGGCGGTGACGGCCGCCGGCAGTCCGGTCACAACGACCACGGCGGGCAGCGTGGTGACGCTGACGGCAACGGTGAAGGCCGGAAGCGCGGGGGTAAGCACCGGGCTGGTCAACTTCTGCGACGCGTCGGGGGTAGCCTGCTCCGACATCCATTTGCTGGGTGCGGCGCAGTTGACGAGCGGCGGGACAGCCACGTTCAAGTTCAAGCCGGGGTTGGGCGAGCATAGCTACAAAGCGGTTTTCGCCGGGACGAAGAGCAACGCGACCAGCAGCTCCGCGGTGTCGGAGCTGACCGTGAGCGCATCAGGCGTGGGGAGTCCTTCAATCATGTCCATCTCGCAGGGCGGCGTTATGGGCAACTACAGTTTGTCCGCCACGGTGGGCGGGTTTGGCAATGCCGCGCCAACCGGGACCCTTTCCTTCCTTGATGCCACCAACGGAAATGCGGTGCTGGGAACATCGGCGCTGGCTGCCAATTCCTCTGGGGTGAATCTGCTTGGTAATCAGTTGCCGGTGACGGGCAACTATTTCCCCTCGGAGGTTGTGGGCGACTTCAACGGGGACGGCATCCCGGATGTGGCCATTGTTAACGGGGACAACAATACGGTCACAATTCTTCTCGGCAACG
>Ga0181535_10004737_pt1 | contig 14937 bp, 13 predicted proteins | sample PEATcosm2014_Bin_44_FD_119774 | JGI IMG/M metagenome (GOLD analysis project Ga0181535, IMG submission 119774) | Peatland microbial communities from MTU Mesocosm Facility, Houghton, MI, USA - PEATcosm2014_Bin17_30_metaG | ecosystem: Environmental > Terrestrial > Soil > Wetlands > Peat | place... | reverse complement strand
GGAATGTCAGCGCGGTTCCACGCGGCGGCCTGGGCTGTCAATGACGATTCGATTGCCTTGCGCTCGGCGTCGATAGCAGTGGGCGCCTGGGTACGGGCCGGCACGCCGGCGCAAATCACCAACAGCATCAGCAACAGGTTGCGCATGAGGATTCCTCCGCGTTCAGCTTACAATGGCTGCATGGCTGCGGCCGCTGGATCTTCCCCTTTTCGCGTGGTGCACACTGTCTGTTCGCACGACTGTCCGGACTCCTGCGGGGTTCTGGTCACCGTGAACGAAGAAGGCCGCGCCGTGAAAGTGGCGGGCGACCCGGCGCATCCCGTCACGCAGGGATTTCTCTGCGGCAAGGTCGCCAAGTATCTTGATCGCGTCTACGCGCCGGAGCGGATTCTTTACCCGCTCAAGCGCAGAGAAGGCATCGCCAAAGGGCCGCTGACCCGCGGCCGCGAGCATGAAGCTTTTGAGCGAGTCAGCTGGGATGAAGCGCTGGGCGCTATCTCTCAGCGATTCGAGCAGGTCGCAGAAGAATTTGGTCCGGAATCGATTCTGCCATACAGCTACGCCGGAACAATTGGCGTCCTCGGATTCGGGTCGATGGATCGGCGCTTTTTTCATCGTCTTGGTGCGTGCCAACTGGACCGAACCATTTGTTCTGAGGCTGGAGGCGAGGCCTGGAAGCTCGTCTACGGCAAGAAATTGGGGATGCCGACAGAAGACTTCCGCCTGGCGATGCTGGTGCTGGCGTGGGGAGCAAATATCCATGGCAACAATGTCCATCTGTGGCCAATGGTGGAGCAGGCACGGCGCAACGGAGCGCGCCTGATCGTGATCGATCCTTACAAGACAAGAACGGCAGCGCTGGCCGACTGGCATATTGCTATCCGGCCGGGGACAGATGCGGCACTGGCGCTGGGCATGATGCATGTGATCCTGAACGAGGGCCTCGAGGATCGCGAATACATTGACAAAATGACGCATGGATTCTCGCAACTCGCCCAGCGGGCCCGTGAGTACACGCCGGAACGCGTTGCGGCGTGGACCGGCATGACCGCAAGCGAAGTTGAGCGACTGGCGCGCGAGTATGCGACCGCACAGCCGGCCGCCCTGCGCATGAACTACGGCGTGCAGCGTTCTGAAAACGGTGGAACCGCGATGCGTGCAATTGCCATGCTGCCGGCGTTGACCGGTGCGTGGAAGCATCGCGGCGGCGGCGCGCAACTCTCCACTTCCGGCGCCTTCAAGTGGGACGAGGAGGCCGTCCGGCGGCCCGATCTCGCAATGGCTTCTCCGCTGGGCCGCCTCGCGCGAACAGTGAATATGTGCAAACTTGGCGACGCCCTCGGCGGGCATACAGCTGCGAACCAAGACTGCCAGCAACAAAGCGATCCTTTGATCAAGGCGCTATTTGTCTACAACTCGAATCCAGGCGCGGTGGCCCCCAACCAGAACGCGGTGCGGCGCGGAATGGAGCGGCCGGATTTGTTCACGGTTGTCCATGACCTTTTCTTTACCGACACAACCGACTACGCGGACTACATTCTTCCGGCGACTACGTTTCTTGAGCATACTGACGTTCAAGGTGCATACGGACACTACTTCTTGCAGCTTTCGCAGCAGGCCATCGAACCACCGGGCGAGGCTCGCCCGAATGTTTGGCTGTTCGGCCAGTTGGCCCAACGCATGGGGTTTCAGGAGGAGTGCTTCCGGGATACGCCAGAGCAAATCATTCGCCAGGCGCTTTCAATCGGTCCAGATGGCCGCTCGACCAACATGGAAATGGAGCACATCACGTTTGAAGACTTGAAAGCTCGGGGCCACATCCCCCTCGGGTTTCATTTACAGCCTGAGACGCGACCCTTTCAGCCTTACACTTCTGGCGAGCTGCCCACGCAGTCCGGGAAGGTCGAATTCTATTCGGAGAAGTTGGCTGCGCAGGGAATGGATCCGCTGCCCGGCTTTGTTCCTCCAACCGAATCGCGCTGGGGTGAAGCCGCAAAACGCTTTCCGTTGGAGTTCCTCAGCCGGAAGGCGGACAACTACATGAATTCAACATTTGCCCACCTTGACGGACACCGCAAGATGGAGGCGCGCAAGAGCCAGCGTCTTGAAATCCATCCGACTGACGCCGGGGCGCGCGGGATCGCGGATGGAGACCTTGTGCGCATCTGGAATGATCGTGGCGAGCTTGCACTTACTGCGCTCTTTAACGCGAGCCTCCCGCCGGGCGTGGTCGCCGGGCAACTGGACTGGGCGAAGCTTTCAGCCACTGGCGGCAACGTCAATGCGCTCACCAGCCAGCGCTTGACCGACATTGGCGCAGGGGCCACTTTCTATTCAACGCTCGTCGAAGTCGCGAAGACTTGCAGCCGCCAACCGCAGTAGTCTTGTATTCATGAATTGGTTATTCGTCATCATCGTCGTGGCCGCTTTAGCGGTCTTTTTTCTTTTCAAGCATTTCGGTCAGATCTCGGCAAACGATGCACAGGCTTTGCTCAAAAACGGCGCTCTCATCGTTGACGTCCGCACGCCCGGAGAGTACAACTCCGGGCATCTGGCCAATGCCATCAACATTCCGCTCGACGAAATTGAAGAGACGCTGCCTCGCCACGTCAAAGACAGGAGCGAGGCACTCCTCCTCCACTGCCAGAGTGGGATGCGCAGTGGCATTGCACGAAAGAAGCTGAAAGCCCTGGGTTATACACGTGCCTGCAATCTGGGCTCGTATCAGCGGGCAGCACAAATCGTCGGACGAGGGTAAGCCGAAATTCTGCAAGTGAACCACCACGATTGCACTCTGTTTTGCGACAGAGAAGGAGATCTGACGCATGGCGCTGAAGTTTACGCATTCCTACCTCGAAGACTCGATAGCCGTGTTTCGCCAATACAAGGGACTCGCTGAACGAGCGTTGGCGCAGGTAGCTGACGAGCAACTGTTCACAGAACTGGATAGACAATCAAACTCCATCGCCATCACCGTAAAACACATGGCGGGCAACATGCGCTCGCGCTGGACTGACTTCCTTGCCAGCGACGGCGAAAAACCGGACCGCAACCGCGATTCGGAATTCGTTGACCCGCCGCAGACACGCGCGGCCTTGATGGCCCTGTGGGACGAGGGATGGGCCATTCTGCTCAACACGCTTGAGTCGCTCACCGATGCGGACATCACGCGCACGGTGACCATTCGCGGCGAAGCGCACTCCGTCATGCAGGCAATCAATCGCCAGGTGGCTCACTACAGCTACCACTGTGGGCAGATCGTATTGCTGGCCAAGCACCTGGGCGCGGACGGATGGACAACATTGACCGTCCCGCGTGGAAAGTCGGAAGAATTCAATCGCCGGGTGCTGGCCGGCCAGGCGAGTCAGCGGTAAGCGCAGACTCGATCTCCTGATTGCTCATCACTCGCGCAATTTTGTCTTTCATATATTTCAACGAGACCGCGTGATGTTCCCGATCATACGAGTCGATGCAATCGGATGCCAGAACAACAGGCCAATCGCGTTGATAAGCGTCGATGGCCGTTGTACGGATGCAGGCATGGGTGTTGATACCGGCAAGAATGATTGCGTCCGGTTTGAGCTGAGCAAGAAGTTCATCAAGCCCGGTTTTGAAGAACGCGCTATAACGTTTCTTCACCAGCACTGTGTCTGAAGGTGCGAGCGCCAGCTCCGAAACGATTTGGCAGCCGGGCGTGCCTTTGATCGTGCTGTAGATTCCTTTACTTCTCATCTCTTGGAATGCATCCCGCAGATCGAGTTCGAACTCCTGACGGATCCAGACAACAGGGTGGGATCGGCGGCGCACAATGCCGACCAATTCGTTCGTTGCCTCAACAAGCGCTTGTCTTTGCTCCGGTTCCCATCGGGACAGGAAGTCGTTCAACATGTCGATCACGATGAGGACCGGGGCCTTCATGCTAGCAGCCTAGCAGAAGCCACGAATTGGCCATCACAGGACAGATCATCGGCAATTTCCGATCCGCGCATTCAGCTTCAGCGCGCAGGCGTCAACTCTATGTAGTCCAGTGCGGCCGGGTCGTTCTTGTCCGGATCACCTTGCAAGCTCAGCACGTCGCCGGGCTTCAGGTCTACGTCCCGTGCCGTGTGCCGCGTGGAGTTATCGCCGTTGGGGCGGCGAGACGGAAGAGTCGCATCCGCCAACCAGTCCGCCGCGGGATGGCCATTGATGTTGAGCGTGAAGTGCGCCACGCCTCCGGGCAGATCGAAGAATTGGACCGCAACGTTGAACCGGCCAGCGGCGCCCGTATAAGTCCACTCGGCAGAGCATGGCGCGTGGGGGACGGCTTCGATCCGGCTGATCGGCACGGGAGCAGCTGAAGGACTAACATCGCCGGGGTGAAAGGCGATCGCTGGCAGGTCTCCACAGACCACAGCCTTGCCGCCTGAGGCATCTTCCCACGGCGTGATGTCGATGACTTTATAGCCGGTGAGCCGGGCGTCTTCTGCCTCAAGCCGGCCCGGAAAGTGGCCCGCGTGTCCCTGGTCGTCGGGAATGCCGCTCTGCTTCAGGAAATACTGGACAATGGCATCCCGCCAGACGATGGCGTGGCCGACCTGGTATTCCAGCCGGGCGCGAACCTCTTGGTACAGCTTGTCGTTAATACGGCCCTTGACCGTGGCCCATTCTGTCCCCAGTTCCGCTGCTTCGGCCGCGCCCCGGTAGTGGCTGTCGTAGATGTACTGGATGACCGTTTTGCCATCGTGCAGTTTGTAGGTGTACGGCACATGGTGGAAGAAGAGCAGCAGGTCGTCCGGCGTGGTTTTCAAGGATTCGTAGATCTTTGCCACCTCGGGCGGATATTGGCCCGTGTAGCCGGTACCCGTAGCCACGGTGCGGTCCATGCCAATGCCCATGTGGTCGTCGCGGTGCCATTGGCCCCAGCCGTTGTTTTCACTGGATTCGATGTTGGGGCCGTAGTGACTTCCGGTGATGTCGGTCAGCGTCTGGGTGCCGAGCGGACCGGTGTAATGCTCATAGGCCGGCCACGATTGCAAGAGCATCTTGTCGACAGTAGCCACCACTTGAGGGTCGGTGCTGATGGTTTGCCGGGTCCATTCTTTGGCAATCTGTTCCGGAGTGAGATCGGGGCTCCAGGCGAGGCGGCCAAAGGCGTAGAGATTGGCCAGAGCGAGCGGCGAGCCGAGCCAGCCGTTCTGACCGACTCCGGCGACACCCACCATTCCTCCCAGCGGCCGATGGAAAGACTTGCCGGCCAGGATCTCCTTAACCGGCGTCGCTTTTTGATCTGCCCGCAAATCGAAGTCCAGCACCTGCTTCCACATCGGGGCCAGGTAAACAAGGTGGCGCTGCTGGCCTGTGTACTCCTGCGTGATCTGCAACTCCATGGCCTGGCTGGTCTGTTCGAGTCCTGCAAAGAGCGGGGAGACGGGCTCGCGTGCCTGAAAGTCGATTGGGCCTTCCTTGGTCTGGACGATGACATTTGCGGCAAATTTCCCGTCGAGGGGGTGGAAGATATCGTAGGCGGCGCGGGCCCGGTCGGCCTTGAGGTCGTGCCAGTCGGCGTGGTGGTTGTAAACAAATGCCCGGTAAAGCACAACGCCCCCGTGGGGCTCAAGAGCATTGGCGAGCACGTTTGCAGCATCGGCGGGGGTTCGGCCATAGCTGGCGGGCCCGGGCTGGCCTTCGGAGTCGGCCTTGACGGTAAAGCCGGCGAAGTCAGGAACGAGGATGTAGATCTCGCTGACCTTGGCGGCCCACCAGGCCTTGACTGCTGGGTCGAGCGGGTCGTAGGAGCTCAGGCCGCCGATGGTCTGGGGGCTGGCGATGGCCACGCTCATGGCGAGATGAACCCCCCAGGGTCGCATGGAGTCGGCGATCCGGGCCAGCTGCTTGATGTGGTCGGAGTCGATCAGCTGAGGTGCTGCGTTGACATTGTTGACGTTGCAACCGTTGATGCCGATGGAGGCGAGAAGCCGTGCGTACTCAGCTACCGGGCCTAGGTCCCGGCGAACGTTGCCGCCTTCGAAAAAAATCGACCGGCCGCCGTAGCCGCGCTCGATCGAGCCGTCAGGGTTATCCCACTCGTCGACCCAGCGGATGGGCATCGCGGGGTGGGAGCGGATGTTCAGTGAAGGATCAGTGACATTGCGAAGAAGGGCAAATGCACCGTACAAGGCTCCCCGATCATCTCCACCGGCAACAATTGCGAGTGTGTTTCCGTGGTAGATGGTCCAATGGAGCCAGAATTCATCCGTCTTGAGACTTGCTGGAACACGCAACTCAGGAAAAGCCTTCTGAACTTCGGCAGCTGTGCCGATGACCGTTTCCCCAAGTTGGGCGCTCGCGGTAAAGCCAGCCCCAGAGTTTGCAAAGCGGCGGATGCCGGTTTGTAGCTCAGAGGCTGCGGATTGCTCCAATGCGCTCTGTCCAAGGGCCCGAACGGAAGGCGGGACCACAATTTCACCGTCATAGCCGGAATAGCGCAGCCACGCCTGATCTGCGGTTTGGGCGGCTGCGGCGAAGCCGGTTGCGAGTGCGACCGAAAAGACGAGTTTGTTGAACATCATTCGGGGCATTGCTGGCTCGAGCCTCCACATCTGGCACATTCTATATGGGAACGATTGCGCGAAGAGGTGGCTCCGGAGCAGCACCATGGCTTCCGAATAATATTTGTTGCAACGAATATATTCTGACCGCATCCAAGCTAGAAAAGGAGCAACCCCCATGAGCACATCCACCGCTACACCTACCTCCGTGACCACCTGGAGCCTCGATCCGGCTCACTCCGCCGCTCAGTTCAAGGTGAAGCACATGATGATTTCCAACGTGAAAGGCAGCTTCACCGGTCTGTCTGGCGTATTAAAACTGAATCCGGAAGACCCCACCGCATCCAGCGTTGAAGCCTCAATCGATGTCACCACCGTCAACACCTCCGACGCCCAGCGCGATGGCCATCTGAAGAGCGCCGACTTTTTCGAAGCGGAAAAATTTCCCGCCATGACGTTCAAATCCACCAAAGTGGCTTCCAAAGGCGGCGAAGACTATGCAGTGACGGGTGATCTCACATTGCATGGCGTCACCAAGAGCGTCGTTTTTGACGTTGAGGAAGTCAGCGAGCCATCCAAGGATCCCTGGGGCAACCTGCGCATCGGACTTTCCGCCTCCACCAAGATCAATCGCAAGGACTTTGGCCTGGGCTGGAATGCGGCGCTGGAGACCGGCGGAGTGCTGGTAGGCGAGGATGTCACCATCACCCTCGATGTACAGTTCATCAAGGCTTGAACCGGGAGCGATCGGCGGTGCGCGAGCGGCCCGACAAACTACTTGTTGCAACGAATATCATCCTCGCGCATCCAATTCCTGTCTGACACAGGAGGTCAAACATGTCGCTTCGTCCGGTGAAGCAGATTCTTGAAACAACGCCAACCCTTGAAGGGGCAGGCGTCAAATTGCAGCGCGCCTTCGGGTTTGGAAAGACCAAGGAATTCGATCCATTTCTGTTGCTCGACGATTTTCGAAACGAGAATCCGGCAGACTACATTGCCGGGTTTCCGTGGCACCCGCACCGCGGAATCGAGACCATCACGTATGTGCTGGCTGGAGAGGTGGCGCACGGAGACAGCCTGGGCAACAAGGGCCGGATGACCGCCGGGGACGTTCAGTGGATGACCGCCGGCAGCGGCATTTTGCACCAGGAGATGCCAAAAGGGGATGCGCAGGGGCGCATGCATGGGTTCCAGCTGTGGGCCAACCTGCCCGCAGCACTCAAGATGACTGACCCGCGCTACCAGGACATTCCCTCTACCGCCATTCCCGAGGTGACTGACGACGATGGGACCAGGGCGCGCATCATCTGCGGCGATTTCTGGGGCAAGCAGGGGCCGGTGGAGGGCGTGGCTGCCGACCCTCACTACGTCGACATCTCCGTTCCACCGAATAAGCGCAAGCGTATCAAGGTGGAGACAACGCGCAACGCATTTGCCTATGTGTTTGCGGGGGCGGGGACGTTTCGAGACGTTTCAAACCCTAAGGCTGTGCTGACCGAGTCTGGAGTCGATCCCAATGCGGCACCGGTCTACGACACCAGGAACCATTCGCTTGTGCTCTTCGATCGCGGGGACGAGATCGTGGTGCAGGCAGGGCCTGAAGGCATTCGCTTCCTGCTGGTTTCCGGCAAGCCGCTTGAAGAGCCGGTGGCCTGGTATGGGCCAATCGTCATGAACACGCAAGCGGAGCTACGGCAGGCTGCAAGCGAGTTGCAGAATGGAACCTTCATCCGCCACCGGTGATGGTGTTGGAGCCGTGTTGGAGCCTGGTGGCTTCCAGGACGGTCTGACGTACGGTGACCTTCCTGCCACCCCTGGTGCAAGTCATCGACTATGATGCTCTGTTCAGGATCATCGCATCCGCACGCAGCTGTGCGGACCTGGAAAGAGGCATGTCTTGTCGATCGGCAGCCGGCTCGCGGTGCACCCGCGCGCCATTCTGATTTGTCAGGCCCTAGGATTCAGCGCCTTCGTGGCGGCGTTTTTTCTGCCCGCTGTCAAGGATTCAGGCGGCCTCAGTGATTCAGACATATTCAAAGGTTGGGAGTGTGCAAAGATCGCCTTGAGCGCGACCTTTCACCTCGACACCTATGAATCCTCCGGCTTTCTTGCAGCCATGAGCGGATGGATCAATCCGCTCATGCTTCTCTATATTGGCCTAAGTTTTGCGCCAAAGTTTTCCAGGCTGCGTCGAGCTCTGGCGATTGCAATCGCGGTCTGCATGGTGGCAACCTGGATCTTCTTTGCGGTTGACCAACTGATCCCGATCATCGGCCATTTTCTTTGGATCGCCGGCGCTCTCATGATCATGGTTGCGGAGCTTTCCGGCCGCAAGCCTGAAGCGGTTGTCCCCTAGCCCAAACGATGATGACGCCTGCCGGCCTCAATTCTCCCGCACCTTCGGCGTCAAATACTCTGGCCCCACCGGGTCGGTTACAGATTCCATAACGATGCGGTCAATCTCTTCCATCGCGGATGCGTCGAGGCTCCAGCCGGTCACGCCGGCCGTTGCATCCAGTTGATCGGGACGCTTGGCGCCCCACAGAGCGGCAGAAATTCCAGGGCGATCGAGGACCCAGCGCGCTGCCAGCTCCAGCACCGTCTTTCCGTAACATTCTCCGGCAAACTCCCCGAGGCGTTCGACGGCGTTGATGTACTGGCTGAATCGCGGCTCCTGGAATTTGGGATCGGCGCTGCGAATGTCGCCCGCGTCGAAGGTCATGCCGCGATGAACCCTCCCGCCCAACATGCTGCGGCAGAGGGAGCTATAGGTGATGACAGCGACATTGTTGGCCTTGCACCAGGGCAAAGTCTCGCTGTCGATTGCCCGCTCGAACAAATTGTAAGGCGGCTGGTCTGAAGCGAGCGGAGTAACGGAACGGAACTCCTGCATCTGATACACACTGAAATTGCTGACACCGAGAGAGCGGACTTTGCCTTCGCGCTGAAACTCAGCCAGCAGAGCAGCCACTTCTGCAATCGGAATGCGCGTATCCGGCCAATGAACCTGATAGAGGTCCACATAGTCGGTGCCGAGCCGACGCAGACTGTCTTCGAGTTCCTGACGCAGACGGGTGGTGGTGGAGTTCGCGAACACTCCTCGTTCGTTCCACTCCAGGCCGGCCTTGGTGGCAATGTAAAAAGCGCCGCGACGGCCGTGGGCGCGCATCGCCTTGCCGATAATCTCTTCGGAGCGGCCATGACCGTAGATCGGAGCAGTGTCGATAAGATTGATGCCCCGATCAATGGCGCTGAGGCAGGTCGCGATGGCGACTTGCTCGGGGACCGCGCCCCACTCCATTCCCCCGATGGCCCAGGTTCCCAGGCCGATGCGCGATACTTCCGCGCCGGCAATCGTTGTTGTTTCCATGCAAGCAATCTTAAGCTCTGTCAAAGGGCCGGGATGTTAGTTTAAGCGAAGGCAACACTTGAATTTGTGGTGCTGGTTCCAACGGGTGCTCCGGATATCTGAATGCGGAAACTGCTTCAAACGATTCTTGTAATTGTGCTAGCGAGTGGCGCGACCGTAACCCATGCACAGGGCGGTCCCCCGTTTATCACAGACGACCCTGGTACACCGGGCAACCGGCAATGGGAAATCAATATAGGGTGGATTGCAGACCACAACCCCGCGAATGCTTTCTACCAGACGCCCGATATCGACATGAACTACGGGTGGGGCGACCGGCTCCAGTTGAAGTATGAGTTGCCCATGGCCGTGGCGACAGACCCAAACAACACCACGCGCGCGGGTCTGGGCGAGTCGCTGCTGGGCGTGAAGTGGCGGCCCTACGAGCACCATAAGGCAGGCGAACCAAAGTCCGACGACAATATGGACTTCTCACTGGGCACATATCCCCAGTTGTCAATCAACAACCCAACCAGCGCAGCGCGTCGCGGCATCGTCGAGCCGGGGCCGCAGTTCTATCTGCCTGTGGAAGCGACCACGAAGCTGGGGCCCATTGCCTTCAATGGCGAAGTAGGCCACTGGTTCGGCAACCGGAACGTGCCCGATCGGTGGGGCCGCGGACTGATTGCCGGACACGAATTCAATGAACGCCTTGAGCTGTATGGGGAGATCTACGACCTGCAAGACATCAATGAGATTGGCGGCGCGCCGAAGCAGCGCCAGTTGACGGTAGACATAGGCGGGCGCCAGACGCTGGACCGCGCCGGACACGTGCGGCTGCTCTTCATGGGTGGGCGCGGAATTCAGGCGGTCACTCCGCAAAACAGCGAGCCCAGTTGGATTGCCTATGTTGGATTTCAGTTTTTGCTGGGGCCAAAGGTCAAAGAGGTGCCAGAAGCCGCAAATGCCGATAAGTAAAGACAGGGGTGGATGGCAATTCGCGATGTCTCAATGGGACAATACACACATGCCGCCTACCGAGCCAATCCCGAACCGGGCAATTGTGCTGTCCCGCGAAGAAGCCCGCGTTCTGGGCGCACTGATTGAGAAGGAAATAGCCACGCCGGACTACTATCCGATGAGCATGAACGCGCTGGTGAATGCGTGCAATCAGCGCTCGAATCGGGAGCCGGTGATGGATCTTGATGAGCAGGCGGTGCGGCAGGCGCTGCATGGGCTTGAGGATCTGCAATTGGCCGGGAGGACGCGCGGCGCCGATGGGCGCGTCACCAAGTACGAGCATTGGCTGGGTGAGGTTTTCAACTTCAGCCGGGCAGAAACGGCTCTGCTGTGCGTTTTGCTGCTTCGCGGCCCGCAGACGCCAGGTGAGCTGCGCGGTCGAGCCGAGCGGCTGCACCGATTTGACGAGATCAGCGATGTGCTTGCGGGACTACAAAAACTGATGGAGCGGGAGCCGCCGTTGGTGGCCATGTTGCCGCGGCAGCCAGGCACAAAGGAATCTCGCTATAAACATTTGCTCTCGGGCAATATGGAATCAGCCCTTTCTGTGGAGCATCAAAATGCCAGGCAAGATGGCGGCGCGATTTCGGGCGCGGATGCGGGACTGGAAGAGCGCGTCGCGCAATTGGAGAATACGGTCGCAGAACTGAAGCAAACGGTGACCGCTCTGACTAACAAGATCGACGATCTTTTTGGAGATTAAGGCCAAAGGCAGCCCGCTTCAGCCCGCCTTCTCTTCAGTGCTCGGATGTTTTTCGGCCTTCTGCGGAAAGATCAAAATGAATGCAAACACAAGAACCAGCAGCGCAGCAGAAGCTGTATAGCGGCTCAGGTTCAAACCGCCTTCTGACAAAGGCTTGTCGAGGAGGTCGCCAACCACGGCGCCGAGCGGACGCGAAAGAATAAAAGCCGCCCAGAAGAGCAGCGTCTTCGAGATTTTCGTCCAGAAATGCAATGCAGCCACCACGAGAAGCAGCGTGCCGAAGAATACCACCCCGCCACCGTACCCAAGTCCTTCGCTGTCAGCAGTCCAGTCACCGAGCGCGGTTCCCAGTGTCTGCGAGAACATGATGGTCACCCAGTAAAACACCTCAACTTTCGGCGTGCTCACCGTGTCTACTGATACCGATCCCATGGTCCAGTACCACAGGCCGAGCGACGCCGTCAGCAGGCCAAAAAGCAGCAAGCTCCCTCCTGCATAGCCGATGCCAAGCGAGCGGTCAGAAAAGTCGGCCATGGTGGTGCCAACCGTTGTCGTCGCGATGATCGTGATCCAGTAGAGCAGCGGATGAAATTTCTTCGCAAAGACCTGAGCGGAAACAAAAACAACAAATGACACTGCGAAGATCAAGGTCCCTACCAGGTAGCCCAGGTTCATCGACATGGTCACTGCATCGCCCCCGGTTTCGCCGAGAGTGGTGCAAAGGATCTTGATGATCCAGAAAAGAATCGTGACCTGCGGTACTTTGCTTAGGCCGCTCTCACTTGCCCCGTCAACGTTCTGCTTTGTCATAGGTATTGTGTCTCTCAAATAATTCTTCCAGATGGCAGCCAGCTTCGCCGGTCATCGCCCTAAGAAGCCTACCGCATTCAGCAGAAAGAGTTCAAAACCGCGTTCCATATAGGCAGGCAATAGGTGTTCTCAGGCAGCGTCTGTACGCGCATCTGTCGGAGTTGCACTTCCTGCCCAAAGGTTTGCGGAGTCCTTAGATAAGCTCGTAGCCGGCAAACCAGTAACCAATTTCAAAAGCGGCGGTGTCCTCGGCGTCAGAACCGTGAATAGCATTCTCAGAGAGCGAGCCGGCAAACTTCTTGCGGATGGTCCCCTCGTCAGCGTGAGCGGGATTGGTGGCGCCCATCAGTTTGCGCAACTCCGCAATCGCGTTCTCCTTCTCCAAGACCATCACGAAGAGCGGCCCGGATGACATGAAATCGGTGAGGGAGTCAAAAAACGGCTTTCCGGCATGAACTGCATAGAACCCCTCGGCCTGTTTCTTTGATATCGATGCCTTTTTGATGGCGACGATTTGAAAGCCTGCCTTTTCAATCTCGGCAAGAATTGCCCCAGTGAAATGGTTGCGAACCGCGTCCGGCTTCACGATGCTGAAGGTGCGTTGCGACACAGAATGTGCTCCTTAAAGGAATTACATATGCCTTTTGATTGTAATGCGCGGTGGTTCCAGCAGCCCGCCGAACGGGAATCTGATAAAGTTTCGGCATGTTGCACTCATCCACCTGCCATTGTCGCCATCTGTTTGCACTGATTTTGGTTCAGTCTTGCTTGCTGACTGGCACCCTTGTGTACGGACAGGCAGTGCCACAGACCGCGCCGGTGGTTAAAGTTCCCGCCCAGGTGCCCGAAAACCATGGCCTCCGCGTCTTCGATTCGTCGCTGGTCGATACATCAATAGACCCTTGCGGGAATTTTTATCGCTTTAGTTGCAATGGCTGGTTCAAGCACAACCCCCTGCCTGCTGACCAGGTGGCTTACGGGCGATTTACTGAACTGTATGAATTGAACCGGCAGCATCTGCGGGAGATTCTTGAAGCGGCAGCCGTGCCTTTACCCACGCGGACGGCGAATGAACAAAAAATTGGCGACGAATACACAAGCTGCATGGATACAGCTACGGTGAACCGTCTGGGGCTGGCGCCGCTACAGCCGGAATTGGATCGGATTGCCGAGCTCAATTCCGTCGTGGAACTGCCCGCGCTGGTCGCGCATCTGCAATCCATCGGGGTGAACGCCTTTTTTTCAATGGGCTCCGGCCCCGACTACGCGAACTCAAACTCAGTGATCACTTTTTATGGTGCTGGCGGCCTTGGCTTGCCGGAGCGCGACTACTACACGCGCACCGACCCCAAGAGCGTGGAGGAACGGCGCAGGTACGTCGCCCACGTCGGCGCAATCTTCAAGCTCTCAGGTGAGCCGGAGGCACAGGCCGCCAAAGATGCGCAAGCAGTGCTCCAAATTGAGACTCGGCTGGCCAAGGCTTCTCTTACCGTGACCGAACAGCGCGATCCGCAAAACCTGAATCACCCCACGGATGTGGCGGCTTTCTCAAAAGAGCTCACGCACTTTGCGCTCGCCGATTTTGTGACCTCTGTCCATGCCCCCGCTGCGGGAAAGATTAACGATTCTGAGCCAAAGTTCTTTGCAGAATTCAATCGCCTGGTTGCAGAAACGCCGTTGGACCAGATCAAGACTTATCTGCGTTGGCAGCTGCTGCATGCTTACGCGGGCACAAGCTTGCCTGAAAGCTTCGATCATGAAAGCTGGAATTTCTATGCGCACATTTTGAACGGTGCTGAAAAACAGCAGGAGCGGTGGAAGCGTTGCACCAGCCGGGTGGATATCGAACTTGGCGAGGCGCTGGGACAGGCGTACGTAGCCAAGTATTTTCCGTCGGAGGAGAAAAAGCGCACGCTTGAAATGACGTTGGCCATTGAGCAGGCGATGGACAGGGACATCGACAAACTGGATTGGATGAGTACCGAGACAAAAGGCAAGGCCAAGGAAAAGCTTCATGCGGTGATGAACAAGATCGGCTATCCAGACAAATGGCGCGACTACTCAAAACTCGAGATTGTGCGTGGCGATTCCCTGGGGAACGCGATGCGCGCACGAGAGTTCGATGTTGCCCGCGACCTTGCAAAAATCGGCAGGCCGGTGGACAAGAGCGAGTGGCAAATGACTCCGCCCACGGTGAACGCGTACTACGATCCGCAATTGAACAACGTGAATTTCCCCGCCGGCTACCTGCAGCCGCCGTTCTTCAGTGGGAAAGAAGACGACGCAGCCAACTACGGCGACATGGGTTCGACAATTGGGCATGAGTTGACGCACGGATTCGACGATGAGGGCCGGCAGTTTGACAAAGACGGCAATCTGAAGAACTGGTGGACCAAGGATGACGAGCAGGGTTTTAATGACCGCGCAGAGTGCATGGTGAAGCAGTATGACGCGATTGAGGCTGTGCCGGGCGTTCACCTGAACGGCAAGCTCACGTTGGGCGAGAACCTGGCCGATCTGGGCGG
>Ga0181535_10004736_pt1 | contig 14937 bp, 17 predicted proteins | sample PEATcosm2014_Bin_44_FD_119774 | JGI IMG/M metagenome (GOLD analysis project Ga0181535, IMG submission 119774) | Peatland microbial communities from MTU Mesocosm Facility, Houghton, MI, USA - PEATcosm2014_Bin17_30_metaG | ecosystem: Environmental > Terrestrial > Soil > Wetlands > Peat | place... | reverse complement strand
GGCGCATGCGGCCGATCCGGGTCGATGGTAGGCCCTCTTCAGCGTCCCCGTCGTCTAGCCCGGCCTAGGACACCGCCCTTTCACGGCGATAACACGGGTTCAAATCCCGTCGGGGACGCCAATAAAATCAATAACATATACGAAATCCCCAACTTCGCCGCCGGTCCAAAAAGGTCCATTAAGGACATCATTCGCCCCCCGGAGCCTTTTCTGAATCGAAAACCAGCCTTGCGATTTTGCTCTGCGCGTTGCGCTTGATGTCCGTCACCGCCTGCGCGTAGAGGTTCATGGTTATGCTGCTATTGGCGTGCCGCAACAATTCCTGCACGGTTTTCACGTCCTCCCCATGCGACTTCAAAATTGTCGCGTAAGAATGGCGGAACGTGTGCCAGCCCACCTTCCCCGTGATCTCTGCCGCCTTGAGGGCAGGTCGGATATACACGCGGTAGAGTGAAAAAGACCAGTACGGCAACTCTCCCCTGCTGGCGGGACTGGCAAATACCCAATCGTCATCCATCGGGTAAGGCGACCGTCTGCGCCACATTAGCAAAACTTCGGCCAGTTCAGGATCGAGCGGAACCGGCTTCTGCGATGCCTCCGTTTTGCATGGCCCTACGCGCTGAAGAGCAATGGAACGGGTCACGTGCAATTCGAGGTTCTCGAAATCCACGTCCGACCATTTCAGCGCCAGCAACTCGCTCACACGCAGACCAGTGAGAATGTCCAGAAGCACCGCAGTCTTGCCCGGCTCCTTGAGATGTTCGAGCAGCGACTTGAGCTGCGCGATATTCAACACAACGGGAACCTTCAGCCGCTTGGCGCTCTGACGCACCTGCGTAATAGGGTTTCGGTCGTGCCACTCCCAGCGAACTGCGTGATTGAAGATTGTGTGCATGAGGTTGCGGATTTTTGCTTTGCTGCCATTTGCCAGCGGAAGGGAACGCAGCCACTCTTCGACAATGACTGCCTTCACATCCTTCAACCGGTACGAAGACCAACGTGGAAGAATCCATCGTTCCAGATAGCCTTCATTTGTCCGAATGGTGGCAAATGTCTTTCCTGCGCCCTCGCACAATTCCTTTTCACGATAGTGCTGCGTCAGCGTTTGAAAGCTGATCGCGTCGATCTGAGCACGAGGGGTTTCTGCGTTGACGTTTGCCCGAAGCGCGGCGACCGCTTTTTGCGCAGATGATTCGGTTGGAAACTCGTGAAATGTTCCAATCATTGCGCTACGACGTCTGCGAGTACCATCCAGTTGTGTTTCATACCAGCGGTACTCCCAAACGCGGTTTCCGTTCGCGCGTTCTTCGAGCCTAAGTGTTCCTTGCTGAAATCGAATCCGCTTCATGGATATTCTCCTGTCAGCGGAAACAGGTGGCTATTGATATGATATTTGATCCGCGCCTGCACCGCCATCGAATTCAGATAGGATTCTGACTCTGTGTCTTGGCCTTCATCCACTGATCTATCGCCGACTTTCTGAAGCGCCAGAGTCTACCGAATTTCACCGCTGGGATCATTCCACTGCGTGCCCAACGGTGCAGGCTCTTCTCTGAAAGTTTGTACTGCAACGCAACCTCATGGCTGTCGTATAAGGGTTCCAGATGGTTGCGTCGCGTTTGCTGTGAGCTTTCAAGTGTCAATAAACTTTTTGCCATCGCAGCACCTCGTCTTCATGATGCTGTCATCATGAAGGATCACCAAATGGGCGTCCAATACTTTCTATCTATGCCGCCATAGTTTTTATCTATGGAAGAACCGGATATATCTGCAAAATAAGGGGAACCAAAAAGTGCCCTATTGACAGGGCAATATCTTCTGTTGAATCTGAATATCAGATCGGCTTCTGTAAGGTTGTTTCACTTGTTGCCTTGGATACAACCCTTGAGTATAGGAGGTCACGTCCATGTCCGATCTCATAGAGTTCAGGCATTTGAAGTACATCATCGCAGTGGCAGAAGCAGCCAACATCACGCGTGCCGCCGAACGACTCTTTCTTGCTCAACCCTCATTGAGCAAGCAGATCAAGGATCTTGAAGACGAACTCGGATTTCCGATCTTCGTCAGAATTCGCGACGGCGTGCGCATAACCGCAGCAGGTCAGATGATTATTGCGTATGCACGAGAAGCACTCGATGCACGGGCCAAGATTATTTCGATGGCTGCTGCTGTTCATCGGGGAGAAGTGCCTCCCTTCCGACTTGGCTTCTCATCTTTCATCGATCCAAGCCTGTTACAACTATTCCGCAGCGAATATGTGAATCAGTTGCCCGATTGTTCAATCCAGTTAACGGGTAAAGATCCTGCGTATCTTCTTCAACGGCTGGAGTCGGGAACACTCGACGCTGCATTGCTACCAGCGCCAATTGACGGTCCAGACTGGGTGGTGCAGCAAGTTGCGCGCAATCCCTTGGTAGTATGTATGCAGAAAGATGATCCTCTGGCTCGTGAAGCTCATGTTTCGCCATCCAATCTGGCCGAGCGCCTGAAGGTGTTCTGCGATCCAACGGTGCATCCATCGGCACATGACAGGCTGATGAAAATGCTCTTGGAAGTTGGGATAGTACCGGAGGTTGCATGCTCTGCTACAACACCGATGGATGTTCAGTGGATGGTCAAAGCCGGATACGGAGTTGCACTCATCGACCAAACTGAACACCTCGACTCTAGCCTCACAACAAGACCGGTTGTAGGTGTTCACTGGACGGTTGAAACAGCTTTCGTTCATCATAAGCAAGCTGCGCACATAGCTCTACCACTCGTGCTGCGATTTGCCCAGCAGATGCGAAATAGCATATCGAGCAATGCGCCTCTCCCCAATCGGGATGATCGTCCGGTTCAACTGAAACTCCTTGCATGATCCTGTGGCAGCCATAGACAGAAGCTATGGTTCCATAGATACAAAGTCTTGGACAGACGAAAATGCGCGGGCTACCTTGCAATACATAACGGCAAACTTTTAAGCCGTTGGAGGTGCCGATGATTGCCACTCTCATGTCCATACGCCGACTGCAAGTTGTCCATAAGGACAAGCTGCGCCGGATGCGCGCAAGCTTAACTCTCTTCACATTGCTGATTCTCTTTCCTGCGTTTGCGCTGGCGCAGTCGCCGTTTGATACCGGCTTTACTGCGATGCAAACGCTCTTCACTGGTACGGTTGCGAAGGTTGCAAGCCTCATTGCAATCGTCGTAGGCGGATACCAGTTCGCACACGGAGAGCCGGGAGCCAAGAAAACTCTGGCCGGTGTTGCAGCCGGTACGGGGATTGCTGTGATGGCCACCAATGTACTGACCTGGCTGTGGGGCGTGTAATCCGCGCCACAGCCATGCACGGAATGCTAGCCAACCCGAGATAACTCAATTTCCCAAGCTGTGAGGGGCGACGATGCAGACACACACCATAACCCGTCGGAGGAATCGGGTCTATAAAAGCCTGCACAAGCCCCTCACATACCTCGGTGTGGAGCGGACGCTGTTCTACTTCGTCTGCGTTGGCGCGGTAGGCGTGTTCAATCTCTTCAACAGCTTGATTGCCGGAATTGCTGTCTTTATCGGCGGCTTTGCATTCGGCCATTGGGTCACGAATGCCGACCCGGCCTTTCTTCGAATACTTGCAAAATCGGAGCGGTACAACGTGCGCTATGACGCTGCCAAACAGAGCGTCCCGCGTGTGGAGGTGGTCTGATGCTGCGACTCGATAAGGTCATCAAGCCGTGGAAGGACGCGGCGGCTCTGAATGACCACATCAACCTGTATGGATTCTGGAATGAGACGGCGTTTTTGACCAAGAGCGGCGACGTGGGCATGGTGCTGCGCGTTGCGGGCGTGGACTACGAAAGCCTCGACCACAGCGAGCAGGAGTACGCGGTCAAGCGGCTGGAGTCTGCGTTGAAGGCATTCGGCCCAGGCTTCCATGTCTATCAATATCTCTTCAAACAGAACAGGCCGGAGATTCCATTCGCGCATTACGAAGATCCAGTTGTGGAAGCAGCCATCGAACAGCGGCGGCAGTTCTACGAGGCAAAGCGCGACCGGCTCTACCAGATTGAAATCTTTTATTGCATCGTACTCGAAGGCGCACGATCAAAGACCGGCATTGGCGCGGCGTTGGCTCGCTTGTTCAGCGATCCTGCCGGAGCGATGGACGAGTTGAAGACGCAGTTCACTGGCAGCAGCATGAAGAAGCTGTTGCGTGTACAGATTCAAAATGAGGTTGCCACGCTGGAGCAGCGCGTCCAAGCATTTCGGCGACAACTCAGCGACTTCATTGAAATTGAAATCCTGAATCAGCAAGGGCAGTTCACTTTCCTTCGCCGACTCGTCAATTACGACGACTGCCGGATTGCGGGCAAGCCGCAATCGACGCAGTTTCTCGACTATCAGGTCGTCAATTCCAACATCGAAGCCGAGCGCGATCATCTGCGCGTGGGCGATCACTTCATTCGTGTGCTGACGATGAAAGAAGCCATCACGGAGACGCGGCCTCTGGTACTCGATTCGCTCCTTAAAATTGCCGGAAACTTCTATGTGGTCACGGAGTGGATGCCGATGTCGGCAGAGGCGGCGCGCAAGGAAGTGAACAAACGTCGACGCCACTTCAACGTATCGAAGACTGGATTTATCTCGCAGATGGGCAACGATGCAGCGACGACCAATCCCCGCGATGTGCTGGTCGATGAATCGAAGCAGGCGGACATTGAGAATCTTGGAGATTGCCTGCGGGCATTGGGCGAGGGTCGGCAGCTTGGCGATTTTTCGCTGACCATTGTTCTCTATGGGCGCTCAAAGTCGGAGCTTGAGCACCTTGTCGGCGAGTTCACCGGCATCTTCACGAACGCCGACGGCAATCTCTTCGTTGAAACGTACAACCAGTTGAACGCGTACTTCGCCACAGTCCCCGGAAACTATGCGTTGAATCTTCGCAGGCTTTACCTGTTGAATTCCAACTATGCTGACCTCTCATTTCTATTCACCATCCTTCCCGGCGAGAAGACCAACGCGCATCTTGGTTCTGAATACTTGGCAGCGCTAGAGACGGACAACAGCACACCGTACTTTCTCAACCTGCATAACGGCGAGGTGGCGCACACACTGATTCTCGGAATGACCGGTAGCGGTAAATCGTACTTTTGCAATTTCATTCTGCAAAACGCGCAGAAGTACGCACCGCTGACATTCATTTTCGATATCGGCGGCAGCTTTCAGTCACTCACGTCCATCTTCGGCGGAAGCTATTTGAACGTCGGCCAGGAGGCGCGGGATTTTACAATCAATCCGTTCTCGTTGCCTCTAACAAAAGAGAATCTGCAATTCCTCTTCAGCTTCTTCCGTGTACTCATTGAGGGTAACGAGCAGCGTTACCGGCTCGATTTCAAGGAAGAACGCAAGCTGTGGAATGCGATTGAGCGCGTCTATGTGCTGGAGCCAGCGCAGCGCACACTATCCAACTTCGCCGACATCATCGGCGAGTTGAAGGAGCGCCTGCATCGCTGGACACGCGGCGGCCAGCATGGATTCCTTTTCGACAATGCCGAGGACACACTTTCATTCAGCCGCTTTCAGACTTTCAACTTCGCCGGTTGGGGCGACGCGCACGATGTGTTGGAGCCGCTGCTCTTCTATGTGCTGCATCGGGCGAGCAATGAAATCGGCGATGCAACAAAACTCGCCACGTTCAAACTCTTTCTACTTGATGAAGCGTGGCTGTTCATCAAAAACGAAACCATCCGCAACTACGTTGTGCAGGCGCAGAAGACATGGCGCAAGCACAACGCGGCAATGATTCTGGCCACGCAGTCCATCAAGGAACTTGAGGAATCCGGTATGTTGCAGATCGTCTCAGAGAGCTGCCCGACGAAAATCTTTCTTGCAAATCCAGAGATGAATCGCGATGTCTACCGCGAGGCGTTCCACTTGAACGACACGGAGCTTGACCTGATCGCAGGTCTCGTTCCGCCGGGCCAGATGCTCATCCGCAAGGCGCAATCGTCGAAGAAGGTTCAGTTGAATGTGGACCCGGTTTCGCATTGGATGGCGACGAACAACGCACGCGACAACCTGAAGAAACGCGACTACTTTGCGCGATTCGGCATTGCCGACGGCTTGCGTCGGCTCGCCGAAGATCATCCCTTCCGGCCACGTTCCGAGGCCGGTGCAGCACACCCCAACCCCAAAGGAGCAATTGCATGAATAGTGAACGCATCTGCATCGCAGGAATTACACTGGCTCTGTCGTTCGTTGCAGCCACCGCGCAAGAGCCGTCGGCTCGCACCGTGCAGTACCACTCGCAGGACATCATTCCGATTCACGCCAAGTTGAAGTACACGACGCTGATTGAGGTTCCGCCGACTGAGAAGATCATGGAGGCCGCGACCGGCGACAAGGATTTCTGGATCGTCGATGAGGTGGGTAACTTCTGCTTTGTCCATCCGGCCAAGGCTGGCCTCAGCTCCAACCTCAATCTGATTACTGACAAGGGAAACATCTATTCGTTCACGTTGGAAGATGTTTCGGCCAGCGCGGCCACGCCGGACTTGAAGGTGCTGATCGAGCCTGCCGACCGCTCCTCCATCGTCGCGGCCAGCGGCCCTCCGCAGTTTGTGCCTGCTATTCAGTTGGAGCAATCGAAGCAGCAGCTTGCTGTGTTGCAATCGCACGTTGAGCAGGCCGTCGATGAGTACAAGAGCGCATATCCGGTGCAGTTGAAGTTTGACTATTCCTTCAAGGCCAACGAAGCGCCCTTCGATATTCAGTCGATCTATCACGATGACAAGTTCACCTACATCAAAACCAATGCGCCGGAGAAGTTCAGCGTGTATGAGATGAAGGACGGCAAGCCCAACCTCATCACCTACGACTTGCGTGATGGAACCTACATCATTCCGAAGGTGATGGATTCTGGATACGTCGAGCTTGGCAAGAAGCGGATGGAATTCACGCGGAAAGGATGAGCCATGATTGAGAACAACTTTGCTTCCCCGATAGAGACGCAGTCTGAGCCGCCCGCCGAGCCAACATTGCGCCGCGCGGCGCTCGACCCAAAGGGTGTGCTGCAAAAGCACTTGAAGTCGATTGTCTATCTTGGCGCGGCCTTGCTGGTGATTGTTGCGGCGCTCTTCAGTTCGACTGGCAAGAAGACGACCGCGCAACAGGCTGCGGTGAAAGGCCAGCCACCACAGCCGACGATTCAGGACAATACCGACAACAATGTGCAGGATTTGAAGAATCAACTCAAAGCCGAGCGCGAAAAGGAACAGCAACAAGCGGCAATGAATCCTGCCACGGGCAGTGATCCTGCGCTCGCGTCTGCAACGCCCGCGCAGCAGGCAGCCGCCGCGGCCTATGGACCGACTGGCGTTGCTGCGAACTGCATTCCTGGTCAGCCCTGCCCGCAAGCGGGTTACGGGCAGGCCGGTTATGGACAGGCGGGCAACGGTCAGGCTCAACCGTCGCCCGAGCAGCAGCAGGCGCAGTTGATTGCCGCAAAGGAGCGTGCGCGGGTCGATGATGCGCGCTTCGCTTCCAACCTTGTCTACACGCTTGTTCCTGTGCAGCCACAGGGGCAAGCACAACAACAGACGGCACAAACCACACCAGTCGCACAGCGGCAGGCAGACACCAGCCTTGTTGCGCCGCGTGCAGCCGGTAATCCTTCATCTTCAGAGAGCGGATACAAGCGGCCCATCGAGGCGAACATTGATTCCGCTGTTGGTCAACCGTATCTCGTCTATGAAGGCTCGGTACTCGACACTGTGCTAATGAATCGCCTGGACGGCGACGCATCAGGGCCAGTGAAGGTGCTTGTCTCAAACCCCCTGTATTCGCACGATCACCAGCACGTCATCATCCCGGAAGGCACTGTCGTTTTGGGCGAGGCAAAGAAGATCGGCTCTGCGGGTTTCGGTCAGCAGCGGCGCATGGCCGTCGTCTTCCATCGGCTGATTATGCCCGATGGCTACTCCGTCGATCTCGACCAGTTCCACGGTCTCGATCAGATCGGCGAGGAAGGGCTGAAGGACAAGGTCAACAGCCACTACTTTGAAATCTTCGGCGCTTCAATTGCGCTGGGCGTGATTGCTGGTGCGGGTGAGATTGCAGAGGGCGGCGGAACGATCAGCACCAGTGGCTCGCAGGCTTTCACCACTGGCACCGCAGGCAGCGTCTCGCAGTCGGCCAACACTATCCTTGACCGATTCATGCAGATTCCGTCGACGATCACGATTCGCGAAGGACATCGCGTGAAGGTTTATTTCACGCAGGATATGCTTCTGCCTGCGTACACCAATCACACCATTCCACAGACGTATTGAGGAGATACCAATGCGATTCAAGACTCTTATGCTGCTATGTACATTTGCCCTTGCAGGCTGCGAAAGCAAGGCAAAGAAGATTGAGCGTTTGCAGGCGCAATATAACGCTGAATACCCAGCCTATGCCAAGGATTGTGTAAACGTAGAGACAGACGGTGCCGCAAGACTGCTAACCGGTCAAAAGCTATCCGACGAGGAGATGGCAACGCTTGAAACCAGAAAGAAGGAACGGGATGCCCGGTGTAAGCCTCAAGCTGACCAACTTGCAGAGATTCAACGCCAGATTCTTGCGGCGCAACAGTGACGTTTGCCTGCCGCACAACCACAACCATCAACTGCCGCAAATGAGAGGAGAACACCATGAGAAAGCTGACCCTTCCCATACTTGCCATTGGACTCGCTGCTGCATTGCAACCGACCGCACGTGCGCAGTTCGGCTCCGGCGTTGTTTTTGACCCCACACAGTCGGCTCACGCCCTCACACAGATCGAGAATGAAGGTAAGTCTCTTGAGAACGAGGCGACGCAGATCGAGAACGGAACAAAAATCTTTACCAACACCGTAAAGATCGCGACGACGGCTCTGCAAACCTACAACACCGTGCAGCAGCAGTACAACCTTTACCGCCAGATGATGAACTCGCCGACCATGCTCTATCAGCGGTTTCTTTCCCCTCGCAGCGACCTGATGCTGATGCAGCAAATCTCCAACACCTACGGCAATTCGATGGGATGGCTCAATGCGTCGAATACCGGCACGGGAGCTGCGGCTTCATATCAGCAAGCGGTTGTGCCACGCACTCCCAATATGGTCCCCGGCTATGGCACTACGAGCGTCAACGGACAACAGCAAATCGCCGCGCAGGGAGCCACCATAGACATCGGCGACTCTGTAATGACTACCAACCTGCAAGCACTGGGGATAATTCGCGCCAACCAGCTTGCACGGCAGACGGACATCACCAATCTTGAGAATGCAACACTGAGCCAGGACTCATCGCAACAAACCATCATGGCCACGCTCCAACGCATCAATGTGGCCCTGCTGTTGGAGCTGCGCAATCAGCAAGATGCCAACCAGATCAACGCCAATCTTGCGCTGCAACAGATGGTTGCGCAGAAGCAGCAGCAGGACGCAATGAAGTCTGCGTTTCGCGATTCTTCCGGGTACGAGAACTTCTACAACACAAACATTACTTCAACTAGCAGCGGCGCGGCCAATCTGCTGACTCAATCATTCTGAGTAGACACGGCGAACGACATAACCACAGAAATCAAGAGGTGCTGAATGGGCACAGGTCTCTTCGACTTAATTGCACAGGGGTGCCAGTCGCTTGCAGCAACGGCGGCACCCTCTATTACTGCGATGGGAATTCACATCGTAATCGCGCTGGCGACCATGATGCTCGTATGGTTTGGCGTGCAGGAAGCACTTGCATCTTCACAGGGCGGAGCAGGATTCAACATCGGAAAGTTCATCAGCCTTTTCATGCTGCTTTCCTTCGCCTATGCGATGGTCAACTTCTACGACAGTTCAATCCCCGGGCTCGGCTTTTCAATCAAGGGATTCATCGACGGCGGCACAAGCAATCTGGTGAACGTCATTGGTTCAGATGGCACCACAACCATGCTTAACCAGATCCACGCGGCATCGTCAAAGACCGGACCGTCAATGCTCACCAGCATCATGTCGCCGTACTACTCCATTGTGTACTTTATGGTGCAATTCCTTTTGGCGCTTTTGGCAGGGGCTGTCTCCGCGATTATCGCCTACGGCGCAATCGCAGCAACGATTGTCGGATTGCTTGGGCCGCTGTTCATTCCCTTTCTCGTCTTCAATAAGCTCGACTGGCTTTTCTGGGGATGGTTGAAAGCGTATCTCGGATTCAGCTTTTACAAGGTAGTTGCCGCAGCCGCAATGAATGTTCTTTCGCACGTTTTGACCAGCTATTACATCCAGCTTGGACAGAGCCTCTCAGACCCGTCATTACTGATCCAGACGTTGCCGCTGCTGATTCTCTTGGTACTCGTAAACATCTACATTCTTTTCAAGATTCCCTCCATTACACAGTCTCTCTTCAGCGGCCATACCAGCGGCGGCGGTAGTGGGCTGGGAATGGCAATGATGGCGCTGCGCGCACTTGCGTAGACACAGTGAACGGAGGTCAGAGATGAGCACACAGACAAAAGCAACGCCGGAGATTACGCGGGCAGCGGAACGCTACCTGGAACAGTATGGCGATCCGCTGGTGATGAACACTTACTTGAAGGTCACGATTCTTGTGCTCGCAGTGGTCTGCATCGCACTGGCTGCGCTGACCTTCAAGAGTCAGTCTGCGCTCGCCAATATGCACCCGATGATTGTCCGCATCAATGACGTGGGCCGCGCAGAAGCAATCGACTATCGCAACTTCAACTACCGGCCACAGGAAGCGGAGAACAAGTATTATTTGACGCGCTGGGCGGAGTTGTATTTCAGCCGCAATCGCTTCACGATTGAGCGCGACCAGACCAGTGCATTGTATTTCCTCAACAGCGACGTACAGCGCGCCGTGATCGACCAGGAGCGCAAGGACAACATCATTCAGACGTACGTCAAAGACAGTTCGCTTCCGTATGTCGATGTCGAGGTAAAAGAGGTTGTGCTTGACGACTTGCGGCAGTCGCCGTATTCAGCGCGGATAGAGTTTGTGAAGGTCTTCACAAATCCTGCGGATCACTCGGAACTAAAGCGCGAGCGTTGGACGGCCAGCGTGACCTATGTCTTCCGCGAGAACGTGAAAAACAGCGAGCTTGCCGTCGATCCACTCGGACTGACGATTGTCCGCTTCCGTGCCGACCAGGCGTTCGAGTAACAGACCGAATCAACATCCCATACGAGGCGTTTTCTATGTCCCTACGCGGTCACAAATCGCGGCAGATAGGCCCTTCGTTTCTTCGCAGACGGAGACGCACGTCCCCACACGCGATGAAAGGCTATGGCCGTTCGCTGCGATCTTCTTTTGTACTGTCGGCAAGCAGACGATTCAGTTGTGTACAGCGCAGGCTTGGCGCATCTCGAATGCCTCGTTCGATGCAGATCATGAAGCGTTCCTCTCTGGCGTTTCTCCCTTGCTTGTCCGGTCACACGCTTCGGGCCTCATCCGGCGCCCAGCGGCACTGCGCCGCTCTGCTTTCTGGACTCCTCTCCCAAAGCAAGTTTGGGTCCCTGCTCCAGAATGCACGGCTTGGCAACAGCGGTTTGCAAATGATTTGGAATGCGAACCATTTTCTCGTGCAAACCGCTTCTTGGGAGCCGGGCCTCTTGCTATGGCTTCGCCGGGGAGTGACCCGGCCAATCCGGGAATTCAACTTTGGAGATTTCACCATGTATCAGAATCGCATTACGCTCATCGGCTTCCTCGGCAATGATGCCATCACCCGCACCGCCAACAACGCCAACTTCACCGTGCTCTCGCTTGCCACCAAGTCATCGTACAAGGACAAGAAGAGCGGTGAGTACAACAGCCACACCGAGTGGCATCGCTGCATCGTGTGGGGCCGCTTGGCCGACTACGCGAAGACGCTCACGAAGGGTGCACATCTGCACGTCGAAGGCGAGCTTCGCAGCCGCGAGCAGACGAACAAGAAGACCAGCGCCAAACAGAAGGTATGGGAGGTGCGTGTCTCTTCGATTCTGAAGCTCGACCGCGCAGAGAAGGCCGCCCCGGAAGAGGCCGACAACGCACCGGAAGATACAAACGCGGACGTGCCCGAATAGGGCACGTTCGCATTGCCGGAAGGCTCGGTTTACACCGGGCCTTCAACACTTTGAGGCGCGCATGAGCTTTGAGTTGATTCTTCCGTTTCTTCGCCCCATTGAGCCGCTCTTGTTGGACGAGAGTGTCAGCGAGATCATGGGCAATCCCGACTTGACTTGGTGGTATGAGCGCGATGGAATCATCACCCAGGATTGCGGCGTACAGTTCGATGCAGAACGTCTGCGTACCGGACTTGAAGTTGTTGCCAACAAGCTCGGCAAGAAGCTCGATGAAGATAATCCGCTGCTCAATGCGCAGCTCCCCGATGGGAGCCGCCTTGCAGCGGTCATTCCGCCGGTTGTTCGCAATGCTCCGGCGCTGGTCATTCGCAAGTTCACCAGCCGTCATCTCACTATTGAAGATCTGATCGCTCGCGGTACGCTGACGCGTTCACTTGCGGATTTTCTGGCCGAGCAAATCGAGCGCGGCCAGACCATCCTTATCAGTGGTGGAACCGGCACCGGTAAGACGACGTTGCTCAACATTCTTGGACAGGCAATCCCAGACTATGAGCGCATCGTCGTGATCGAAGATACCTCCGAGCTTTCGATCAACAAACCGAACATTTTGCCCACAGAATGCCAGACCGATACGCACCGCAAGCAGGTCACATTCGACGATCTTTTGAAAGCTGCTCTGCGCTGGCGTCCAGACCGGATCATCCTCGGTGAAGTGCGCGGAATCGAGGCGCGCACGCTGCTTGATTCTTTCAATACTGGCCACTCAGGTTCGCTGGCAACAATCCATGCCAACTCCGCTGCAAAGGCGTTGCGCCGCTTTGCCAATCTCGTTCTCCGCAGTCATCCGCAGGCCACGTTTGCTGATGTGGAAGCCGAGATCGGCGAGGCCGTCGATCTGGTCATCCATGTAGACCGTGAACCGGGGCGCAGAGTGATCCGCGAGGTGCTGCGATTGAACGGCTATAACCGCAGCACGCAGAGCTTTCAAACCGAGTACGTTTTCCAGTCTGAAAGCCGGGAGATTGCGGAGGTAAAGCCATGCTGAATGCACTGCGCAAACCACCGCAATCCTGCAACGAATGCGCCAACAATTCTTCGGACATTCGCGTTGCAATCGACACACACAATCGCGCAGCATGGCGCAGACTTTCCGACACGCTTGCGGCTCGCCAATGGCTTGCCGAAGGCGCGCCGGTTGCGGACGTTCTCACCATGCTCGAAGTCCACCGCCGATTCGAGTTTTCGCCCAACTCTGCCCGCGCCTATGCAGTTGAGATTCTCTCGGCTGCACGGACGACAAATCGTACCACCAACCAACTACACGTTGCTCACCGAAAGGAGCCTAAAAATGCCGTTGCTTGAGATCATTCAAACCCGCCACATCAACGCGACAGTTCGCCTTGACGTAACCACCGCCGCGCAGATTGACCAGTACGCAGCCTTTCTCCACGTCCCCGCCGATGAGGTCGTGGACAAGGCGCTGGCCTACGTCTTCGCTAAAGACCGCGACTTTCAGGAGTACCTTCGGACTCCTGAAGCCACTCGTGCCGCCCAGAGCCTTCGAGTCCGTCATCTGGCGCAGAATGGATCTGCCAATGGGCACCATCCGCGCCGTGCCAAAGCCGCCAAAGCAGTTGACGCCAGCCATGCAAAGACCGTGGAGACAGCCAGTGATTCGCGCCCTCGCAGTTAATGGTGCAGCCGCGAAGTTCCCGTTCGGTGCTTCGCACCGGCTGTATCTCGACACTCCACCCCTGATAGGTAACTGCCTAGATACTTTGGTATCTGGATAGATACCACTGAATTTGAACGACATTGCAAAACACGGTATCTACCCAGATACAACGACAACACTCAACGGAGGTGCCACATGGCACAAGTTCACACAATCGAAGAGCGAAGTTCAGAAAAGCTGAGAGGGCGCGACCGTCGCTCTCTCAACCTGAGTACAAAGCTTACAGTCATCGAAGCCAAAGCCATCGAAGACGCGGCAGAGCGTGCAGGCAAAACACCGAGCGAATGGGCGCGAGATGTGTTGCTTCATGGTGATTCTTCCGGCAGTCATACAGGGCTGGAGATGCACATCTTCACCGAGCTTGTCGGCATTCAGATGCTCTTGATGGCAACCCTCGAACCGCTCTTGCGTGGCGACAAATTGACCCAGGATCAGGTGAACATCATCTTCCGCCAAGTGCAGACAACCAAGGCCGCGAAGGCACAGGAAATTCTCGCCAAGCGCAGCCAGAAACAGGAGAAATGACCTATGCCAACCGTTCAACAATGGGGCCGCAGGGAGTCAATTATCTGGCCGCCTCGCGGCTATCTCTACACGCTTGGAGCTTTCTTTCTCGCTTGCGTAGCGGCGGGATTCTTCGTCTATCTGCGCTTTCAGTTTGGCCTGCAACCTCTGCAACGGTACTACCTTCCATACTACCTGCGCAGCGTCACTGCGGGCCTCGCGCATTCGGCCAGCAAATACCAGTTGCTCGTGGTGACAGACGGCGAAACACCAGGTCGTCCCGCGCTCGAAGCGGACGTGCAACCAGGTTCTACTCCGCAATTCGGGGGCCAGCCATTGCCAATGACACTGACCCCACAAGCCGCAGCCAACCGCCTCTACTACCTTGCACGAGAAGCGCCGCGCAACTATCAGAACAAGGCGTTGCATGCATGGCTTGCACACTGGATTTACGAGGATGCTTCGCTCTACGATCTCTTTAAGATGCAACTTTACTTTGGACTTGCTGCATTCCTCTTGCAGCTTCCATTTTCGATTCGTAAAGACATCGGGCGCATCAAGCAACTGCGTTATGGCCGACGCCTGAAAGGCCCAGTACTTCTCAATGCGAAGGAGTTCACGAAGGCCGTT
>Ga0181535_10004735_pt1 | contig 14942 bp, 13 predicted proteins | sample PEATcosm2014_Bin_44_FD_119774 | JGI IMG/M metagenome (GOLD analysis project Ga0181535, IMG submission 119774) | Peatland microbial communities from MTU Mesocosm Facility, Houghton, MI, USA - PEATcosm2014_Bin17_30_metaG | ecosystem: Environmental > Terrestrial > Soil > Wetlands > Peat | place... | reverse complement strand
CTGCACCACACGGTGGGCGCGGATCTGGTGAACCACTGCGTGAACGACATCGCGGTGCAGGGAGCGACGCCACTGTTCTTTCTGGACTACCTGGCGACGGGCAAGCTGGACCCGGAGGTGACCGAAGATGTGGTGACCGGGCTGGCCGATGCGTGCCGCGCCAACGGGTGCGTGCTGATCGGCGGCGAGACGGCGCAGATGCCGGGATTTTATACCGACGGCGAGTACGACCTGGCCGGGTTTATTGTGGGCGCGGTGGACCGCGACAAGATGGTTACGGGCGCGGGGATCAAGGCGGGCGACGTGCTGATCGGGCTGCCCTCGACGGGGCTGCACACCAATGGCTACTCGCTGGCGCGCAAGCTGCTGTTTGAGGTGGCTGGGTACAAGCCGACGCAGTATGTGACGGCGATCAAAGAGAAGGCCGGGGCGGCGCTGATGAAGACACATCGCAGCTATCTGCACGTAATTCAAAAGCTGGTGGCGGCGGGGTTGACGACGGGGATGGCGCATATCACGGGGGGCGGGATCACGGAGAACCTGCCGCGCATTCTGCCGAAGAATACGGGAGCACAGATTGAGATTGGGTCCTGGCCAGTGCTGCCGATTTTTGCACATCTCCGGGAGCTGGGGCAGGTTTCAGAAGAAGAGATGATGCGCACGTTCAATATGGGTGTGGGGCTGATTGCGGCGATACCGGCGGCGAAGTTTACCAGGGCGAAGAATTTGCTGGATCGGGCGGAAGAAAAGTTCCATGTGATTGGGCGGGTGGTGAAAGGCGAGCGGCGGGTGCAGTACACATGAGCACGTCCCCGGTAAAAGAGGGCGGCGGGATGTTGCGGCTGGGAGTTCTGCTGTCGGGGCGTGGGTCGAATTTTGTGGCGATTGCGGAGTCGATCCACGCGGGGCAGCTAAAGGGCGTCGAGATCGCGGTGGTGATTGCGAACGTGGCCGAGGCTGGAGGGCTGAAGGCTGCCGAGGAGCTGGGACTGCCGCAGGAGGTTTTTGTTTCAAAGGGGCGCAAGAGAGCCGAGCACGACGCCGATGTGATTGCGTGCCTGAAAGCACATGGTGTGGACCTGGTTTGCCTGGCGGGTTACATGAGGCTGCTATCGCCAGAGTTTATCTGCGCGTTTCCGAATCGAATCCTGAATATTCATCCGTCGCTGCTGCCGGCGTTTCCTGGGTTGGAAGCGCAGGAGCAGGCGTTTGCCTACGGGGTGAAGGTGGCCGGGTGTACGGTGCACTTTGTAGATGAGGATCTGGATCACGGGGTGATCGTGGTGCAGAGGGCGATTCCGGTGCTGGAGGGGGACGACGCGCACTCGCTGGCGGAGCGGATTCTGGTGGAGGAGCACGTGGCCTATAGCGAGGCGATTGGAATGGTGGCGAGTGGGGAGTACGAGATTCGCGGACGGCGCTTTGTGGAGAAGGGCACGGCGTGAAGGTGCGCGGTGAAGAGGCCAGGCTCGGATTTTTTGCGGGCTGCGGAAAGCTGTCAAGCGCCGCAACGGAAAGAAAAGTTGTAAGTATATGGTTCTAGGGGCTTTGTTTTTATAGATCAATTTGCAGAAGATATATCTCCGATTCACTAACCTTAAAGGTAGCCAATCAAACGACGGACATGCGCGCCGGGCGAACGAGTATTCTCTCGCCCCGACCATTCAGTTTTCCAAATTTGCTGGCCGATTCCGGTGCTCGGCAGGGTTTGCTTTGCTTCTCCCGCGGATGGAGCGTGCGCCCTGGGGCTTTGGAACGGCGTGAAGGGATGGAGAACCACGGGGTGACCGGCGCGGTCCGTCTTTTTGAGGCGTGAGAACAGCATTCAATTCGATTGCAGACTGAAACCACGGTTGCATGTGGAGTGGGGAGCTGTTCGCTCTTTTTCGGAATTCCTGGGCCGGTTCGCAAAGAGCCGGCACGGGAAACGAGGGGGAGAAACGGACGAGGCAAAGTTGAGCGAAACAGATTGCAGAGAGAAAGAGGAGCGAAGGCGATGGCAAACATTGTAGTGAATATCGAAAAAGGGATTGAGGTTGGCGCGGAAGACGTACTGAGATGGCTGACGGGCGCAGAGAAGGTTCTTCATGCAGCGCCGGCTGTGATTGCGGCGCTTGCGACGCTTGTGGGAGCGATGGAGAAGCCGCTGGCGGAACTTTCAGGCGCGGCTGCGAACCCGTTGAACATCGCCCTGGACATTGAGACGGCGAAGGATCTGGAGGCGATTTGGCCAGAGGTGAAGGCATTTCTGGTGAGCCTGGGAGTGGCGTTCTGAACCTGGTTTTGCGAATTGAAGGAGCAATTTCAATGAATGTATTCTCGAATATCTGGAATCATCCGAAGACATCGGCGGCGGGGTTGCTGATCGCAGTGGTGACGATTGCGGGCGTGCTTTCGCAGCAGGGCATTACGCTGGGCGCCGCGGGCTCAGGCACGGTGGTGACACTGGTGAGCGCGGTTGCCTCTGCGCTGCTGGGACTGCTGGCCAAGGACCCGACGGAGCCGGTGAGCGGGACAGGGAGCCAGCAAGGCAAACTTGGGGCGTGGGCGCTGATCGCGCTGCTGCTGCCGTTGCCTTTTATCGGCGGCTGCTCAGAAACGACGGTGGCGCAGAACATTGTGAACTGGACACCGGCTTTGCAGAGCGCAGTGGCGTCAGTGGACTCGACGGGCGCGCTGCTTGCGCCTGCGGATGCCAAGGTGTACGCAGCAGCGACGGCGGGGTTCGATGCGGCGTCGAATCTGTTGGTGGTGCAGGCGAAGGCTTACCTGGCCAATCCCTCGGCGAACACGCTGGCCCAGTTGCAGAACCAGATTGTGGTTTTGCAGGGCCAGGTGAACACGGCGTTGCTCGAGGCGGCGAGGATTGTGAATCCGGCGAGCCAGCAACACGCATTGGCAACGATTCAGGCGGTGGGTACAGTGGTAAGCGCGATTCTGGCGCTGGTGCAATCGGTGTCGAGCAGGAGCGACGTCGCGCAGATGGCGGCGCGATCGACGGTGAAGCTGGCGGCTGTGCGGCCTTATTTGAATGAGACGCAGGCGGCGGAGATTGTGGCTGATCACTGTGGGGAACCGGTTGTGGTGGCGCGGATGCAGGTGGCGCAGGTGGAGCGGGAGGAGGTGTTGGCGGGGTTTTGAAAGACAGTGATTAGTGGGTAGTTGTTAGTGATTAGTTATCAGTTGTAAGTTGTGAGTGAAGTTCGGCGAGTTTTTCTGCTTGGTGTGTGTGATGGGAATACAGTTGAATTAAGAAGTGAAATGGGCCGCTCCCAGGTTGGGGGCGGCCCGTTTTTTCTGTTTACGCAAAGATTCCAGTTCCCTGCTCAGGAGTTGTCACCGCGGGCTTCGCCTAGGAGAAGTTTGAGAGTCATTTGGCGTTTGCCGCGGAGGATGGTGACGCTGATGGTGTCGCCGGCCTGGTGCTTGTCCATGAGAGCGCTGATATCTTGCGGGTCGGTGACTTGCTGGCCGTCGATGGCGACGATTAGGTCTCCGCCGAGCATGATGGGGGTGTTGCCCACGTAGGCTTGCTGGTTGCCGCCGTGCAGGCCGGCGCGCTCGGCCGCTCCGCCGGGGAGGACGCGCTGGATGAGGACCCCGGAGTCGGCGGCGAGGCCCATTTGCTGCGCGAGGTCGGGACCGATGGCGTAGGAGACGATACCGAGCGAGGGACGGCGGACGCGACCGTAACGCGTGAGGTCCGCGAGCACGGCTTTGGCGGTGTTGATGGGAATGGCAAAGCCAATGCCGGAGCTTTGATCTGCGCCGTTGGAGGCAATCATGGTGTTGATGCCGATGACTTCTCCGCGGGAGTTGAGCAAGGGACCACCGGAGTTGCCGGGGTTGATGGCGGCGTCGGTTTGAATGGCGTCTTCAATGGGCGCGCCGTCGGCGTTGCGAATGGGGCGGATGGCGCTGATGATGCCGGTGGTCATGGTTCCGGTGAGGCCGAAGGGATTGCCGATGGCGAAGACTTTTTGGCCGACGGCGAGCTCGGAGGAGTCGGCGAGGGTGACGGGCTGGAGATTGGGCGCGGAGATCTGGAGGAGCGCGAGGTCGTGCACCTTGTCCTGGCCGACGACGGTGGCCTTATAGCGGTTCTTGTTGCTGAGCATGACCTCGATGCCGCGGTTGGCTCCCTCGACGACGTGGAAGTTGGTGAGGATGTGGCCGGCCTTGTCGAGAATGAATCCTGAGCCCTGGCCCTGCTGGGGTACCGTTCCATAGAAGAAGTTGAAGACCAGTGTGGTGGAAGTGATGTTGACCACAGAGGGCAAGGCCTTTTTATAGACGGCGATGTTGTTTTGTTCTTCGGCGTCGAAGGAAGGGGCGGCCTGGGCCAAAGTGAGTTCAAGCGGAGAGCCGGTGGAGCTGGCGTTAAACAGGGAAAAAGGCTTGAAGGGACTGAAGAGATGGGTGGTGATGAACCAGAATCCGCCCACCAGAAGAACGACCAGAATGACACGGCGCAGTCTCATGATTTTTTTGACCTGAAGAACCTTCCTGATCCAGATACGGCTGCTGAGCGCCGCGGTTCCAAAGGGGAAGGCGCGGCGGCTACCAACTATTTTAGAGACAAGTTCTGAGGAGAATTGTTGCCCTGGGGCTTGAGACGCTGCCAGAGATTGACTACCTGGATGCGGAGAGCCTGTTTATCGCCTGCATTGTCAAGGACATAGTCGGACTGGACGGCTTTTTCGGCGTCGGGGATCTGGTGGGCGAGGCGCCGGCGGGCATCGGCTTCGGCGGCTTCGCGGGCTGACGCGGCGGGGGCGAGGCGCGCGACATAGCGGGAAATCTTCAACTCGTCGGGTGCGGTGACGAGGATGATGCGGTCGATGCGGCGACGCCAATCGGCCAGTACTCCTTCTGTTTCGCCGCGCAGGCGCGCATCGCGGACCACTTCGAAGATCAGCGCTGACTCGATGACGGCGACGGCTGCGGGATCGCTGGCGAAGATCTCTTTCATCCATTTCTGCTGGGCGGCGATGACGGCGGGATGGATGATGGCATTGAGTTCGTTGAGGCGACCGCCTTTGAAGGCGAGTTCGGCGAGACGGGCGCGGTTGAGACGGCCGTCGGGGCCGACGACATCGGGGCCGAAGGCGCGGACGATTTGGGTGTAGACGGACTGGCCGGGCTCCATCATTTGACGGCCGAGGGTGTCGGCCTCGATGACATGAGCGCCGAGTTCGCGCAGGTAGGCGGCGACTGTGCTTTTGCCGCTGCCGAGGCCGCCGGTGAGTCCAATGCGGAGCATGCGTCACTTCCCCTTTCGCGCGTTGGGCGAGAACGGGTTCAGTTGTCCGGACCTGTCCGAAGCAACCGGTAGATCCGGCTTGCAGTTCGCCGACGCTACGCCTGGATTCATCGCACCCATATTGCTACTCTTCACCAGCTTCGCAGGAACGGCGACCTGCTCGCAGTAGAGCCATTCCGTCTTGCTTACCTTGTACACGTACAGAGTCTGCTCCAAGGGGACCTCCACGCCCTCGTTCTTTGTCACCCACGCGTGATTTCCAGTTCTCGTTACGCGAACCGCGATTCCACGTGGGCCGCCGCCGGGTACAAACTTGATGTCCTCGTCGTAGATCGCCGGATCGCATGGATCATTCGCTTGTTGGCACTCAGCCGTGGCCGGCTCCTGTTGCTCGTTGATTGCCGCAAATGCCATGCGCAGCCGGTCTCCCTTCGGAGGGTACAGTTCTCCTTCGCGACCGCTGCGTAGATCTGCCCACGCGAGCCGTTCGGGGTGCTGCGGCGCGAAGTGGATCAGGTCCTCGACATAGACCACAAGATCCGGTGTAATCTCGTGAAAATCGAAACCGTACAAAGTTGTTTTGTAGCTTAGGTCCTTGCCAGCCACCATAACCGTTTCTGCCGAGGGGTTGTCGTGGAATGACACCAAGAGGTAGTGCTTAGTGAAGTCAATTTCAAGCGGAGAGCCGCAGCAGTTCTCCATCTCGCCGGGTTTCAAGTTTCGCCGGATCACCTTGCCTGTTGCGCGATCATACTTGACCATCACCGGCGCATTCGAGAGTTTGTCTGTTGGGGGAAGGGTTAGGTAAACCATGTAGGCCTGCGGTCCATCCGAGCCATTGGCAGCGCTGATTCGTTCCCCAAGCTCTGGGGCTGTGAATTGATCGGTGGGAATCCCATTTGCGCGAAGCACCGAGTCCAAGGTCTGACTCAACCCCGCAACCGCCGCCATCGACACACAGACTAGAATTGCCGCCCTCCGCATAGTTCTCCGTCTGGCTCTACAGCCCTCGCCGGAGTTTGGCGGCGCGGACGGTGTTGGCCATGAGCATGGCGATGGTGAGGAGGCCGACACCGCCGGGGACGGGGGTGTAGGCGGAGGCGAGTTCGAAGGCCTGGGGGTGGATGTCGCCGACGATGACGGAGCCACGCTTGGCGAAGGCGGCTTCGCGCTTGGCGTTGCCGTGGAAGAAGCGGTCGAACTCTTCGCGGGTGTTGAGGCGGTTGATGCCGACGTCGATGAGGGTTGCGCCGGGCTTGACCATCTCCGGAGTGATGAAGCCGGGACGGCCGATGGCGGCGACGAGAATGTCGGCCTGGCGTGTTAGCTCCGCAAGGTTGCGGGTTTTGGAATGGCAGATGGTGACGGTGGCGTTCTGGTTGAGCAGGAGCATGGCGGCGGGCTTGCCGACGATGTCGCTGCGTCCGACGACGACGGCGTGCTGGCCGGCGATGGGGATGTCGCTGCGCTTAAGGATTTCGATCACACCGGCGGGCGTGCAAGGCGCAAGGGCGGGGCGGCCGGCCTGGAGGCGGCCGGCGTTGATGGGGTGAAAGCCGTCGACATCTTTCTCTGGAGCAATGGCGTCGAGGAGAAGCTTGGCATCGACCTGGGAGGGCAGGGGTAGCTGAATGAGGATGCCGTCGATGTCGTCGCGAGCGTTGAGGGCGGCGACGAGCGAGAGCATTTCTTCGGTGGTGACGGTGTCGGGCGGGGTGATGAGGTCGCTGAGGAGGCCGAGCTCGGCGCAGGCCTGAACCTTACTGCGGACATAGATTTCAGAGGCAGCGACGTTGCCGACCAGGACAGCGGCCAGTCCGGGACGGATGCCCTGGGCGGCAAGGGCGCGGACTTCTTCGGCGACTTCAAGCTTGATGGCGGCGGCAATGGCGGCGCCGTCGAGGATTTTTGGCATTCAGGACTCCCAGAATTCATCGTATCGCGTTCAGGTCGCGTTCAGGCGGAGGGCGGTTCGAGTCGTGGAGCGGCACCGAGATGGAGTTCCTAAGTCTCTCTGTACTTACGGGCTACGACTTTCGCAAGGGGAGGCGCTGTTCGTCACATGAGTACGTGATCTCTCTCACATACAGGCCTTATGCGGCTGCGTAGGTTTGGACGCAACGAAAGTGTTCCAAATCACATGCAATTGGGAAAGTGACGCCTCGTGGCCGTTTTGGGGGACAGGCTCTGATGAGTTCATTCAAGGAATCTAGACATCTGTACCATTTTGCGGGGCTCTTCGTCCTCGCTTTTCTGGTGTTCCTAGTGGTGCGCCACTACTATGTGCCGAAGAGCTTTGGGGAGTATGGGCATTATCGCGGGGCAGCGATCGGAGAGATTGCGAGCCTGCCGGTGAAGTTTGCGGGGCACCAGACCTGCGAGGGCTGCCATACGGACGTTCTGGACGTGAAGTCGAAGGGCAAGCATGCGCACGTGAACTGCGAAGCGTGCCATGGCGCTCTGGCAAATCATGCGGACGATCCGTCGATCAAGCCCGTCTTGCCAGATACGACCCTGCTTTGCGCACGATGCCACACAGCCAGCGCAGCCAAGCCGAAGGGATTTCCGCAGGTGGTACCAGCGGATCACTCGGGCGGCGTTCCTTGCCAGACTTGCCACAATCCACACAGCCCGGCGATGGACGGAGGAGGTGCGAAATGAATGTTTCCCGGCGTCAAATGCTGATCCTGTTGCCGGCGGCGGCGGTGGCGTGGAAGTCGGTGCTTGCGGGCACACCTGAAGACTCGCCAAATTACAGGATGTCCGATCACTGGTGGGGGATGTTGATCGATATACCCAAGTGCATTGGCTGCGGGAACTGCGTGCGGGCCTGCGCGACAGAGAACGATGTGCCGGATGGGCACTTCAGGACGTGGGTCGAGCGCTATAACGTGTCGGACGAGGACATGACGAACCCGCATGTGATTTCACCTGACGGCGGCAAAGAAGGATTTCCGGTCGCCGAGGAAGATGGCGAGAAGTACTTTTTTGTTCCGAAGATGTGCAATCATTGCGCGGATTCGCCTTGCACGCAGGTGTGCCCGGTGGGCGCGACCTTTATCGCCCCGGACGGCGTGGTGCTGGTGGATCAGAAGTATTGCCTTGGATGCGCTTATTGCGTGCAGGCCTGCCCGTATGGGTGCCGGTACATTCACCCGCAGAAGGAAGTGGCGGACAAGTGCACACTTTGTTACCACCGCATAACGAAGGGGCTGACGACGGCTTGCTGCGAGGCGTGTCCGACAGGGGCGCGGCAGCTTGTGGACTTGAAGAATCCGAACGATCCGATTCATGAGTTCCTGAAGACGCACAGCGTGCAGATCTTGAAGCCGCAGATGGCGACGGGCGCGAAGGCTTTCTACAACGGGTTGGACGGATCGGTGCGGTAGAGAAGACAGGGACCTAGGGACTAAGGGACTAAGGGACTAAGGGACTAAGGGAAAGGGACTGGGGATTGGTGGCGAGTTATGAGTGGTGTTGAAGGTTACATGTATCCAAACGAAATTACGCTCTATTGGAGCGTGCTGATCGTTTTGTATCCCTACATTACGGGCCTTGTCGCAGGCGCGTTTATTCTGGCGTCGCTGGAGCGCGTGTTTCGGGTGGAGGCGGTGAAGCCCACTTACCGGCTGGCGCTGCTGACGGCGCTCTCCTTCCTGCTGGTTGCGCCATTGCCCCTGGTCCTGCACCTTGGCCATCCGTTCAGATCGCCGGAGATGTACTTTACCCCGCACGACACATCGGCGATGGCGATGTTCGGGTATGTGTACATGTGGTATCTGATGGCGGTGCTGGTGTTTGAAATCTGGCTGGACTACCGCCGCGATATCGTTCTTCTGTCGCACTCGAGCAAAGGCCTGTTGCGGTTGATCTACACGGTGATGACGCTGGGATCGAGCAACATCAGCGAGCGCTCGCTTGAGATTGATGAGAAGGTCGGCTGGATTGTGACACTAATCGGCATTCCTTCGGCATTTTTGCTGCATGGCTATGTCGGGTTCATCTTCGGGTCGATCAAGGCCAATCCCTGGTGGTCGTCTCCGCTGATGCCGGTGGTTTTCATTTTCTCGGCGATGGTTTCTGGAATTGCGGGAGTGATGCTGCTCTACATGGCGTTGACCAAGCTGAGGAAGCAAAAGATCGACATGCGCTGCGTGGACACGATTGCGATGTACATGTTCTATATCTTCATCATCGACTTCAGCCTTGAAATGCTCGATCTGATACACCGCATCTACGAGGCCGACGAGTCGTTTCGCAGCCTGAACTTTATGGCTCACACGAAGCTGTTGTTCTCGCAGATAGTGCTCCAGATCATCCTGGGCACGCTGGTTCCGCTGATTCTGCTTTTCCTTACGCAAGTGGTGAAGTTGTCGGAAGTTGTGCGCAAGCGCATTTATGTTTTCTGCGGCTCTCTGATTCTGATAAGTGTTTTGGCCATGCGCTGGAATGTGGTGATCGGCGGACAGTTGTTCTCAAAGAGCTTCCTGGGCTACACGACCTACAAGATGGCGCTGGTGACACGCGAGGGGCTGCTGGTATCGATCGGGTTGACCCTGCTGCCGCTGTTGTTCCTTTGGGCGCTGGTGAAGCTGCTGCCTCCCTGGGGCGAAGGGCGTGAGCATCAGGCGGTGGCTGCGGACTGAATGCTGGAATGGATCGGGTGGAAGAGATGAACGATCTTCCCGACACACTAAATCGGCTTAAAGCCCGCGTGGAAACACTGGAACAGCGGGTTTATGCGCTCGAGCATCCGGCCGGGGCGCCCGTTGAGATCCCCGCACAAACGACAAGTGAGTCTGTTGCGACAATGGCGGAGGAGGGACTCTCCGCACCTTTGACGAGCGGGGCGTTTCAGGTGCTGGGCAAGGCGCTGCTGGGCATAGCCGGCGCTTACGTGCTGCGGGCAGTAGCGGAATCGAGTTCGCTGCCGAAGACGGCGGTGGCAGCGGTTGCTATCGCGTATGCGCTGGGATGGCTGGTGTGGGCGTCGCGCGTGAAAGCCGGTGATTGGCTGGCGGGCGCAACGTATGCGTGCACATCGGCGCTGATCCTGGCCCCGATGCTCTGGGAACTTACACTGCGCTTTAATGTGCTGCCCGCGACAGCTTCGGCGGCGGTGGTGTGCGGTTTTGTTGTAGCGGCTTCAGCGCTGGCATGGAAGCGGGATTTTGCGCCGGTACTGTGGGTAGCGAATCTTACGGCGGTTGCGATTGCGCTGTCGCTTGGAATTGCATCGCACCAGCTTCTGGCCTTTATCGCGGTGCTTCTGCTGATGGTGCTGATCGGTGAATACGCAGCGGGACGCAATCGCGAATCGGGCGTGCGGGTGCTGGTGGCGCTGGCTGCGGATGCGGCGGTCTGGGCGCTGCTCTATATCTATTCAAGCCCGGAGAGTACGAGGGCGGATTATCCGGCGCTGAGTACGGCCGCGTTGCTTGCGCCGGGGCTGGGCCTATTTTTGATTTTTGGTTTGAGCGTGATTTACCGGACGGTGCTGAAGCGGAAAACGATCACGGTTTTTGAGACGATCGAGACGATGATCGCGTTTCTGCTGGCGGCGTGCAGTTTGATTAATCTCGGTCCTCCTGCGAGTGCGTTGGGACTGGGAGTTTTCTGCGTTGCGTTTTCCGGCGCGAGTTATGCGCTTGCATTTATTTATTTCGACTGCGTTGCGGAACGGCGAAATTCCATAGTGTTTGCGAGTTGGAGTGCGATGCTGCTCCTGGCTGGGTCGCTGATGTGCGTGCCGCAGGCGTGGCAACCAGTTTGGCTGAGCGTGGCGGCGGTTGCGGCCACGATTTGGAGTACGCGACTGTATAGGCTTGCGCTGGAGTTGCACGGGATGGTGTTCCTGCTGGCGGCGGCAGGGATTTCCGGATTGTTCAAGGAGGTGTTCGACGCGCTGGCCGGAACGATGCCGGGCGTGCCGAACATGAGTGTGTGCGTGGTTTCGGTTTCCGCAGTTGTCTGTTATGTGGCGATCAAGCCTTGCCAAGAAAAGAAGTGGAAGAGACAGCTTCTGTCGACTTTGTTTGCGGCACTAGCGATTGCGGCGCTGGCAGCTTTGACGGTGCAGGGGCTGGCGTGGCTAACGGCACTCAAGGTGATTCCGGGCGCGCATCATTTGGCCTTTATTCGGACTTTGACCGTGTGCGCTGCGGCGATAGCACTGGCCTATAGCGGGGCGCATTGGCGGCGGATGGAGTTGACGCGCATTGGCTACGCTGCGTTGACACTGCTAGCGGTGAAGCTTGTGCTGGAAGATTTGCGGCACGGGCATCTTGGATTTATTGCGGGTTCTATTTTTCTTTTTGCGATTACGCTGATTGTGGTTCCGCGCGTGGCACGGATGGGGCAGAAGGTTTAAGGTTCCGGGAGTCCCCAGGTCTCATCCGCGGTGGTGGACGAGGCCCGGGCACCCGATCGGTTTGGCGTCTCAGCGATAGATCTGAGGGGGCGGGACGGGGTTATCGGGATTGCGCAGCTTCATTTTGCTGATGTGGACGTCGTAGCCGGTTTCGGGTAGCAGGGACTCGAGGACGAAGGTGGAGGCGCCATTGGATTTGAGCTCGCGGTAACGGTAGACACCGACGCTGCCTTCACTGTTTTCAGTACCTCCGGTGGGCGCATCGAGGAAATGCTGGGCGTCGGTGATTGATGGGGCGGAGTGAGATTCGCCGCTGGTGAGGCTCTCTGCCGCGTAGGAGCGGACGAGCTTGGTCCAATAGCGGGAGAGAAGTTCGGTATTGGCGAAGAGGTCGGCCCAGACAATTTCTCCGCGGACTGCGACGATAATGCCAACGGCGTGTTGCTCGCGAAGTTTGGCGAGGACCTGATCGCGCGACTTCATGACGGGAGCGGCAGCCTCATCGACCTTTTCGCTGACGGCGTTGGACTCCATGACTTTGGCATAACTGGTGGTGCCGAAGGAAGGTGCGGTGGGCGCAGGTCCGCCGGCCGATGAAGGCGGGGGCGCGGCGGCAACGGCCATTTGCCCAATGGCGCCGCGGACGGAGTCCCATACCTGTTGCTGATCTTTCTGGACCATGGCGCGCTCGCGCACGGTGGGTTGAACCATGAATCCATGGGCCGGAGCTTTGGCGGCTGCACCGAAGGTGGTGGAACTCTCAGTCCAGCGGCCGGGCTCGATGCAGAAGACACCAAGGTCGATGGGATCTGCGCCGACGGGAACGATGCGGTCTTTGGCAATGACGCGATCCTGCTTGCCGCCGGTAACGATTTCGCCGGCGAGAAGAAGAAGCGGTCTTTGGGAGTTGTTGACGAGGACCAGGGTGTTGACCTGATCTCCGCGATAAGAGTCCGAGGCTGGGCCGTGAGAGCGGCTAGCAATGAGTGGGTCAATGCGGGGACGCACGAGACCCTGGACGCGGCCGGCCTCAGTGACCTCAACTTCGCGGGACTTGATGCCTTCGTCGAGAGTGATGAACGGGGTTTCGCCCGGCGACTTACCGTAGGCGCGGACGACGGGGAAGAGCAGAAGGTTGCCGCTCTCAATGGGAGCGAGCACGCGATAGGGAGCATTGGATGTTTGAGGCGGTCCGCCTGCTAAAGCGATGACGTGACTTCCCTGCTCAAAGACCGCGCATGCAAAAAGCGACGCTGCCGCGAGGCCGATGGTGCCGAAGTTCTTCATGGGTTTCTCCTCCGCCGGCTCAAGGCTGGCCGGGCTCTGATGGAAGAACGGAGGGCGGAGAGGAACTTGCAGGAAATTTTTGCGTGTAGTTCAGGCGGATGGTTTTCGCGTATTGTGAGGGCGTGAGGATTACGCCGGCTCAACCCGTGGAATGTGACGCAAGCGAGCGAGCTCCGGCGGCGCCGCTGGCGATTGACGGTGCGCTGGTGGATGCGCATTGGCTGGAGTGCGAGGCGGCGGGTTGGGGGCTGGAGCGAGGCGAGTTCAGCAGGATTCTGCAAGAGGTTGGAACGGCGTATAACTTTGGCCTGGAAGACGGGGAGGCGGCATCGCGGGCGCAACAGGCGGCCTACTTCCGTAGGCTGCGGTTGGGCGACCTGGTGCTGGCGCGGGCCTGCGCGGCGGGAAACGAACGGGCATGGGAACGGTTTGTGGCGATTTACCGGGAGCCGCTGGCGCGCGCGGCGATCGCAATTACGGGCAACGAAACGCTGGGGCGCGAGCTGGCGGATCAACTGTATGGCGAGCTCTATGGATTAACGACGCGGGATGGAGAGCGGCGGTGTCCGCTGGAATCGTATCGCGGCAGGGGGTCGCTGATGGGGTGGTTGAGGACCACTCTGGCGCAGCGGCATGTGGACCACTATCGGCGCAGACATCGGGAAGAGCCGCTGGAAAAGTTCGATGCTGCGACGGCGGAGTCAGAGGTTGAGAAATCCGCCGCTGAACTAACGGCGCTGGAGAAGGCCGTGGAAGTTGCCTTGAAGGGCTGCGAGGCGGAAGACCGACTGCTGCTTGCGGCATATTATCTGGATGGGCGAACGCTGTTGCAGATTGCGCGGGTGCTGGATGTGCACGAGGCGACGGTGAGCCGAAAGCTGAAGCGAGTGTGCGAGGAGATACGCAAGCAGGTGATGAAGAATCTGCAGATTGCGGGGATGAGCTGGCGGGCAGCCGAGGAGGCGCTGGGAGCCGACCCGCGGGATCTGGATGTGAATTTGAAGAAACTGCTGCAATCTTCGCAAACGGATGCGTTCAAAGAGAGGGCTGGATGATGAATTCAAATCCCAAACTCGATTTGCATCCAGACGCGGAGAGCTTGAATGCTTTTGCGGAGCAGGCGCTTGGGGAGCGGGAGCGCGGACGGATTGTGGCGCATCTTGCAGAGTGCGGCCGGTGCCGGGAAGTGGTTTATCTAGCGCGGGAGGCTGCAGTGGAGTTGGAGCCGGAGTTGGCGGTTGCGGCGGCGGCTCCCGGTCGTAGTTCTGATTCGCTTGAAAGGAAAGAGCCGCGGTTCTGGAACAGGCGAATTGCGTGGGTTGCGGCGGGGGCACTCGCAGTGGCGGTTACCGCGGCTTACGTCGCGCATGTGCGGCAGGTGGAGATTGCGGCGGAGCAGGCCAGGACAGCGCGGGAGGCCGCGGCGCGCACTGTGGAGATGGCGTCCGCACCGGAGACGGCGCAGATGGAGATGAAGGCGACGGCTTTGCAGGCGGTACCCTCACCGACTGCGGCGATGAAGGGGAAATCGGAGGCGACGAGTCATGAGTTGCGGCCGATGACGGCTGAGGCTGCACCGCCGGCGTTGGTAGCAGGGGCAACGGCGAAATCCAGCAGTGACGAAGTTGCGCAGCCCGGAAGGTTGGAGATGGCTTCTCCAACGATGAGCGCCGCGGCGGGGGGTGAGCCAGAGCAGACAGGTGTGGCGAGGCAATCGCAGCGGGAAGTCGCTCTTGAGGCATCTCAAGTTCAGAGCCAGGCGGCGGGAGCATCTCCACAGGCAAAGGCGGCCAAGCCGGTGGTGCACAAAGCGACGGGGGGATTGTTTGCGGCGGCGGCGGCACGCCCAGCGCAGGTGGATGCTGATCGGGAAGTCTCTGAGGTTGGGACCGGCGGGGGACAAATGGGTAGTGGAGTCATTGCCTATGGCCGGGCAAGACCGGCTGCGTTGCCGAGTGGATTGCCTGCAGTTTCGACGGCGTCGGCGCGAGGGCTGACTGTGGCCGTTGACGGGGCGGGCGG
>Ga0181535_10004733_pt1 | contig 14944 bp, 12 predicted proteins | sample PEATcosm2014_Bin_44_FD_119774 | JGI IMG/M metagenome (GOLD analysis project Ga0181535, IMG submission 119774) | Peatland microbial communities from MTU Mesocosm Facility, Houghton, MI, USA - PEATcosm2014_Bin17_30_metaG | ecosystem: Environmental > Terrestrial > Soil > Wetlands > Peat | place... | reverse complement strand
GCGAATGAACAGGAAAATGGGATTCACGTTGGTGGAAATCATGATCGTAGTAGCGATCATCGGTTTGCTTGCGGCAATAGCGATACCTTCATTTGTGAAGGCTCGTAACACGTCGCAGCAGAACGCTTGCATCAACAATCTTCGTATCGTTGATGCCGGCAAGGAACAGTATGCAATGGCGGCTCGTCTGACTGACGGCAATACAGTCAATACGGATTCAGTCAACGAGTACGTCAAGGGCGGAACGACGCCAATATGCCCTGGTGGTGGAACGTACACATATTGCAATGTCGGCTCACAGCCCGAGTGCAGCATAACGACGCCGACATCGCACATCTTTGGCGGCGGCAGGGATTAAGCATCTATCCACAGAGAGCGGTTACGTCTTGCAAAGTTTGATGCGAGGGACAATCCCGCAGCAATATCGGGGTTGCCCTTCTGTGACGTAGCTCGCAGTTGCCGGTTCGGACGAACACATCAAGGTGCTCGCCTGCCGACAAGGTCGCGGCGTAAATGATCGCTAAATTATCGTCTGACAAGATAAGGACTGCCAGGTTGAATTGTCAAAGGCCTTTGCAGCTCGGGGAGCGGAGCAGCGTGGTAATCGTGGTCCGCGCGGCAATCAGGGTGCGGGCATCGCCGACTCAGCGACGCGGATCTCTTTGGGGCGGATTTTGATTGATCAAGGGCGCGATACCTCCGCTTTGCCGCCTGATCATATTCAGGGAGACATCGTATCGCTCCGGCTGATCTGCCGTTATATACTGACTCGCCTTGTCGTTGTAAATCGATCCACCTAAACAAGTGACCCGATATGCCATGTGATGGACGGCGTTTTGTTGAAGTTGAACAGGAAGTTTGACGGAAAGTTGTCCGTTATTATTTGCCACGAACATCTTGTTGCTGATTGACGTGTATCCTTTTCTATCGCCATCGTTTTGCTGATTTAAGCTGACTTGAACCTGCCACTGGAAGCGATTTGTTCCAATAGTGTTTCGATCAGGAATTATCTGAACCTTGATTCTGACAAAGTTTGCGGGAAGCTGCGCAGGAGCCGTGACCGTCGCATTCTGATTATTATTCGTGGAAGCTGCAAGCGCCAGACAGCCGGATATTACCACGAGCATCGTGACGGCTAATCTTTTCATGTTTAATTACTGCAAATCATCCATCTTTACGACCGATGGGTTTTCTTTGCCCTGGCGTGTTTTCTTGCAGTCTTATGTTTTCGCACTGTCTTGGAATTCTTTTTTGCATGTTTTCTGACGTGTTTCCCGGCGTGCTTAACATGGTGGCTTTTCGGGCTCTGGGATTGCTCTCCAGCATCGGCCCTATAGATTCCACCTGCCGACGTCAGAATTACGAGGGACATTACTATCATGAGAATCGTTTTATTCATTGTTACCTTTCGATCCAAACTTCCGAAAAACCGCTATTCATATCGTCAAATCCAATGCAAGCGCTTTCTACTTTGCACACAAACCGTCTCGTTCGCAAGCATGAATGAATAATCCTTTCACAGGTTCTGACACATTGCGACATGAGATGTGAGGTAATTTGCTTGATTTGCCCGGACGAATAGGCAATTTGCTTGATTAGACAGACTGTGGGCAAACATTACTGAAGAGGTGAAATGAAACCAACAGACTTTATAAGAAAGACATTCAATCTTTTCCTGATCCTTCTTTGCCTGGCTCCACTGGCTGGCTGCATGTTTTCTGGCGACCGCAAAATCTATGTTTCAGGAACAGTGAGAGACGAGATCGGACATCCTCTCGAAGGTGTGACCGTCCGATGTATCGCCGACGCTGAACATGTCACAGACACGAATGGTTGCTTTCGGTTTGGAGGACACTTCAATGGCGACCGTCTCAACATCAGGGTCACAAAGCCTGGATTCAAACCATATGACGCGTACAACAAACTCAATTCCTACGATATTTCAGTCTCGCTTGTCGCATCGACTTCCAATTTGAAGAGCAAGGCCTCATGGCGGGTGCTGAAAGAGGACGAGCTGTGGCCGGAAAAGTCAGCTTCTTTTAACGACGAAGGTTATAGGGTTTTCGAAGCGCCAGTGCCGGCAAAGTGATCTGCCAGATTCAGTTTTGTGAATTCACGCTCGCTTCTGTCTTTTTGTCTCCGTCCATGTGCTGCGCAACGAGAGCAATAGACTTGGCGCAACGGATTCCGACGGCAGGATGGCTGTAGGTGTATCCAGTTTCCCTGCTTTGGCGTGGTTGGCTGGAGAGACTGAATCCGCGCCAGCAAACGGCAAGTTGACTTGGATCGCTCAAATAAGACCCGCCGCGAAAAACATGCGACTTGCCGGTTTCAGGCCCTTGCGGGTTCTCGACAGGAGATCGCCCATAATAATGGGGATCATAAAAATCACAAACCCACTCCGCCGCATTTCCTGCCATGTTCATCACTCCGTAAGGGCTACCCAATGCCTTGTCCCATTCAAAGTTCCCACTTTTTTTGGCCTGCAAAGCCTGATCTGGAAGATCCTTATCAACATCCCACGTCGTCTCTTGGAGAACTGTTGCCTGAGGCGGAGGCAGATCCATTTCTTTGACGCAACTGCAACCAAAATCGGACTGCGCAGGAGGCGCTTTTGGCGGATTCTGTTTATCCATCTCCTGTGCGGCGAAGCGGCGTCCCGCTTCGCAGTTGACGATGCACGAGCCTGGATCCTTGTCGCTGCCCCATGGATAGATACGTCCATCGGCGCCCCGAGCCGCCCGTTCCCACTCGGCTTCCGTGGGAAGGCGTTTCCCGAGCCATTTTGCGTAGGCATACGCGTCGAACCAATCAACGCCGACCACAGGCTGCTTGGCGCCGGCCAGCGATTGTTCTTTCCATCCGGAGGCGTCATGTTGTTTTAGTGGAGAAGAATCGGGATGTTCCACGTCCGAACGTGGATTCTTCTTCATCTCCTCAACAAACTTTCTGTAAGCCGCGTTTGACACTTCATACTTATCTATAAGGAACGGACTGACGTAAACAATCTGCATCGGAAAATCGTCGTCTTTCGGCCCGGCGCCTTTTCGTCCCATCAGGAAATATCCGCCGGGAACGAACACCATGTTTTCCTCTTGCGGTGCGTTGGCAGGTTTTTCAGCACCAAGACCGGCTTTGCCATACGCATCCATTATCTGGTCCTCCATCCTCAGGATATAGTCAAAGTCCATCTTCTTGAATGCCTCCGCGGCATCGCCACCTTCGTTCACAAGAACCTGGTCAATCCAGAAATGGAGAAAAGCGGTGATTTCGTTTACAGGTTCTTCGAAGAACTTCTTCTTCTCGTCGAGTGGCTTTGGAAGGCGATTCTCGTCAAGCAGGATGGGGAGGCGCGCTGTCATTAACGCTGGAAGATTTCTGGCGATTTCCCGGCGTTTATCCGACAACCTCTCGCAATCTGACTGCATGTTCTTGTTTGTGGAGAAACCGGGGCTCTTCTTCTCGGCGTTTATCTTCGTAGTAAGAAGACTGTAATTCGTTGCTGAAGCTGTGACGGGAGGCAACCAACCTATGCTTTCAACTCTTTCCATCCCTTTTCCCAAGCGCCCTTGCGCAACTGTGAATTCCGATTGTATTTGTGCTATCGCGTTGCACTCCGCGCCACCTTTGCATTTGTCGAGGAATTCGGCGATGACAACCAGGTACTTCTTGTATTCGTCCAACGTGTAAAGTTTATCTTTGTCGTTCCCAAGAGACAGCAGTGTCGCGGCAAAAGCCGGCGTAACGTCCAGCTGCATGGACTTGATGTCCTTCTTCAATATCGTCTTCGGCATGGGCATCCTTATGCCTGGTTTCATGACTCTGACGGTGATTCTCTGCTCAGTCTGTGTGTCCACAAGTCCTTTCAGCGCGATGCCATTGGTGAGAACGATGGAAGCCATCCCGGCGTTAGGAACCAGCGCCTGCGCCTGCGTAGAAAGGTCGGAGTATTGCAGCGATAACCCGCTCGACACTGCGAGACATGAAACCAGAACCGTAGCGAGACACATCTTTGTCATAAAAACTATTCTCCTTCCAACAGCAACGCCGGACTTTCAAGCCGGTAAAGTAGCCGAACTGCGGCCCAAGGTCAATTAGACTGGCGTCCAAACTTGCGCTTGCCTTATTGGCGGGCGATACTACGATGCCTCGGATGAATAATCTCTTTCAGACCACGCGCCTTCCATTGTGGGTGGCTGGTCTCTGCCTGCTTGTCAGTTTTGTCGGGGTCGTGGATCGGGATTTGTGGACGCCCGATGAACCGAGGGATGCGGCTATATCTCTGGAGATGAGCGATACAGGAAAGATGATCGTTCCACACCTTGCGGGCGAACCCTTCGTCGAAAAGCCTCCGCTTTATTTTGCCGTGGCTGCCGGATTCGTGAAAGCGATCGGCTCGCGCGTCGGAAGCATTGGCGCAATCAGGCTCTCCACCGCTGCGTGGGGAATCTGCACGTTGATCGCAATGTTCTTCCTTGTGCGACGCTTGCTGGGGCCGGAAATAGCTCTCGTCGCCGTGCTTATCATGGCCACGATGGAGGGCTTTGTCGAAAACATGCACTGGATCAGGGTTGACGCGGCGCTGGCCTTTTTTGTCGCGGCGGCAATGTGGGCCTTCTCCGAAGCGTATATCGGAAAACGGAAATGGTTCTGCGCACTCGGCGGGCTGTTCACGGCGGGCGCGTTTCTCGTTAAAGGCGCGGTGGGGCCGGTCTTGATTGCGATAGGATGGCTGGGACTTGCAGTGCCGTGGCTCGTCTGTCAGCGCCAACAGAAGGAAATGGATTTCTTCGTTCGACCGCACATCGCCGCACTGCTCGCGTTCCTGGTTCCGGCTTCGCTCTGGATGTTTTTTTTCTGGAAGACCGGTGGCCCGCAAGTATGGCACGAATGGTTCTGGGAGAATCATTTCGGAAGGCTCTCAGGCACAGCAACCGAACTGGGCCACATAAGGAAAGGCGAACCGCTGTACTACCTGAGAACCATCCTTGTGTACTGCCTGCCGTGGTCGCCGTTGATCCTTGTATGGGTCTGGCGAACCACCACTCGCTTCGCGGGGCCCAGGACCTTTCCGCCAGTGGCTAATCGCGAGCGCCAACCACAAACTGCTGCACCACTCACCGACACCACGTCACGGATTCGCAGGGGGCGGATACCAGCTCACATTTTTCTCCTCGTCTGGGCTGTAGGCTCCGTGATCATGTTGACGCTATCCGTCACCAAGCGGGATATCTATCTGCTGCCGGCTCTACCGGTATTCGCGATCATGTGCGCCGAAGCCGTTCACGACGGAATCCCGCGCTGGTGCGAACTTTTCCTCGATGTCTGGATTTCTGTTGTCGTGTTGATCCTCGCGCTTCTCGCCGCATCTTCATTCGTTTTGATTGCAGTGGACTTCATGCTGCCACTTGCAGGCCATTTTGCGCCGGCACTCCCGAAAACACTCAATCTTGGCAGGATGCAACCATTTCTGGCCGACTTCACGCACAGACATCTGGTTGCTCTGGTGTGCTTTGTTGTGTGCGTACTGCTGGCGGATCGAAGACAGGTCAGCGTAAGCTTCTTTGGGCGAGTTGTTGTCGCTACCACTCTTTTCTGGATCGGCGGTCTTGCAGTCGCGGGCCGGGCCGCGGACACTGAGAAAAGCATGCGTGACGACTACGTGACTTTCATTTCACACATTCCCAAAGCGGAGCGGGCGCGCGTGGCCGGCTGGAATTTCGACGAGACAACCCTGGCATGTTTCTATTGCTATTCGGAATGGAGCGTCCCTCGCATCACAGAAAAGAGCCGTCTTTCACGGATCGTTTCAGGACAGGATGGCGAGTTCGACAAAGTGATCGTCACGCGCGAACCGTCTCTAAAGCCGTTGTTCAATGTCCCATTTCGAGTTGCATTACAGGCATTCATGGGCGACAAACTTCACAATAGAGAACTGGATCTGGTCACACGATAGCAGGAATTGCAATGAAAGGCCCGCCGCGTGGGATCACGCGGTCTACAGAAGAGATCCATTTGTAGATCCGGCGACAGCACTTGGCGGCTTTTTTAGTCGATCACGAGAGGGACAAAACTATGAGAAAAGAATTTCTACCATTTTCCAAGCCGTCAATCAACGAAGAGGACATAGCCGCTGTAGCTGACGTGCTGCGCTCCGGCTGGATTACGACAGGCCCCAAAAACACCGAGTTTGAACAGAAGTTCTGCGAGTACACAGGCTGCAAGGGTGCAGTTGCCCTGGTATCCGCCACCGCAGGAATGCATATCGGGCTAAAGGCGCTGGGAATCAGACCCGGCGACGAAGTCATAACGCCGTCGATGACATGGGTTTCCACCATCAATCTCATCGTCATGGCTGGCGCAACTCCTGTGCTTGTGGACGTTGACAAGGACACGCTGATGATCACACCAGAAGCGATAGAAGCGCGCATCACGAAGAAGACCAAACTGATTATTCCAGTCCACTTCGCCGGCGCGCCTGTTGATATCGAACCGATCCGCAAGATGGCAGCAGAGAAGAAAATAAAACTTATCGAAGACGCGGCACACGCTGTTGGTACTGAATATAGTGGCGAACGCGTTGGCCGCCAGGGCACATCCATTTTCTCGTTCCACCCGATCAAGAACATGACAACGGGCGAAGGCGGCATGTTTTGCTCGGACGACGAGGAGCTGCTTAACCGAATCCGCCGCCTGAAATTCCATGGACTCGGGGTAGATGCGTACGACCGGCAGACACACGGCAGATCGCCGCAAGCGGAAGTCATCGAGCCCGGATTCAAGTACAATCTCACCGACATCGCCGCGGTTTTGGGAGTCCGGCAACTGGCGCGCGTTGACGAATTCAACAGGAAGCGGACAGAGCTGGCCATGTACTATCGCCAGCGTCTTGCGGAACTGGATGAAGTGCTCCCGCTGGCCGACCCGCCCTACCCCATGAAACATGCATGGCATCTTTTCATCGTGCGGCTTGACACAGACAGGTCCAATATCAACCGGGACAATTTTATGGCAGAACTGAAAAAGCGGAATATTGGAACCGGTCTTCACTTCAAGGCGGCGCATCTCCAGAAATATTATCGGGAGAAGATGGGCATGTATCCGGGCATGTTGCCGAATACGGAGTGGAACTCGGACCGGATTTGCTCCTTGCCGCTTTTCCCCGACATGACGCAGACAGATGTTGACGACGTCATTGACGCCATGAAGGAAATCCTTCGGCCCGCGGTCTGAGCCAGGCACGATCCCAGTTTTTTTGATCACGGAGAGAAACAACCGGGACGGGGCGTCCCGGCTCCAAGACAACATCCGCAAAGCTGTTCCCGATGCCCCCGTGCTGCTGTAAAGTGTTGTCCAAGAATTTCGGTTGCGGCCTGCCGTCTGAAATGGCAAGGTACAACATCTATGGCTGGTAATCTCACAATTTCGGTTGTTATTCCGGTTTTTAACGAGGAGGTAAACCTCAAGGAATTGGTCCACCGCAGTCTCGAAGCGTGTGACTCCACAGGCAACACGTACGAGATCCTTCTCGTTGACGACGGAAGCGCCGACGGCTCGGCCAGTTTGATCACCGAAGCGGCAAAACAGAACCCAGGCAAGATCATCGGTGTTCTGCTGAACCGCAACTTCGGTCAGCATTCCGCCGTCATGGCCGGTTTTGCCCAGTCAAAGGGCGATATTATCGTCACGCTCGACGCCGATCTCCAGAACCCGCCTGAAGAGATTCCCAAGCTGGTCAGCAAGATGGAAGAAGGTTTCGATGTGGTCGGCAGCATCCGGGTTCCGCGTTGCGACACGGTCTTCCGTAAAATTTCGTCATGGCTTGTGAACCGTGTCGTTCAGAAAACCACCGGCGTGGCGATGCGCGATTATGGCTGCATGCTCAGGGCGTACAGTCGCAACGTGGTGAACGCCATGATGCAGTGCCACGAACGAAGCACATTCATTCCTGTCCTCGCCAACACCTTTGCCCACAAAACCGCCGAAATCGAAGTGCATCATGCAGAACGATCCGCCGGCGATTCCAAGTACGGGCTCTGGAAGCTGATCAACCTGCAATTCGATCTGCTGACCAGCATGACAACTTTCCCGCTTCGTTTGCTCAGCGTTCTTGGCGGAGTGATATCGCTCCTCGGCATGGGCTTCGGCGTGTTTCTGATGATCATGCGACTCATATACGGCGATGCATGGGGCGCGCAGGGCGTCTTCACCTTGTTCGCCATATTGTTCATTTTCGTCGGCGCGCAATTTGTAGGCATGGGACTGCTCGGCGAATACCTCGGTCGCATGTACTACGATGTTCGCGCCCGTCCCCGCTATTTTGTGCAGTCAGTCGTAGGTCAGAGCCGCGTGGCAAACAACGCGCCGAAGACGGGTTCTAATGCGTAATTTCAGAGGTGAACCGTGCGCTTGCTACTCTGCGAAGTAAGCAAAGGCTTCCTTCGCTACAAAGCACGAGCCGCGCACAGTCTGACGCCGCAACGGATTGCGGCGTCCACCAGGAGATGAACGAAATGAAAGCAGAGACATTTCAATTCATTCGAAACAAGATGGAATTTGACAAGACATTCTCCTTTCTCTTTCTTGTTCTTGCGGGGGCGCACATCGGCCTGGGTTTTGTGGAGAAATCGCCTTTAGACCATGTAATATGGATTGTGGCATTTTGGCTGGCTATTTCGTCTGGTTTTTTCACGAGGTACTTGCATTCCAGAAAGATTTTGACGATGGAGAACGAATCAGCCAAAGACCTTCTCTGAGCGAAGTGCAATGTAGGAGCGGCTTTATGCCGCGACCGATATGCCGTCGCGGCATAAAGCCGCTCCTACAAAATGAGATAGGAACGATAGAGAGATAGAGGCAACAAAGATGCAAAAAGCAACTGACAAGAAACAACAAACAAAGCATGGAAATAATATGAAAGCTGTGGTGCTTGGATATAGCAACATCGGATGCGCGGGCATTGAGGCTCTTCTCAGGAATGGTATCGAGATCGTCGCCGTCATTACGCACAAGGACGATCCGCGTGAGAGCATCTGGTTCGGCTCTGTCGCCGAGCTTGCCGCGTCAAAAGGCATTCCCGTGTTCGCGCCCGAGGATGTCAATCATCCAATCTGGGTCAAGAAGATCAAGGACATGGCACCCGACATAATCTTCTCCTTCTACTATCGCAAGATGGTGAAGAAGCAGATACTGGAAATACCGAAAGCGGGCTGTCTTAATCTCCATGGCTCACTGCTTCCAAAATATCGTGGCCGCTGCCCCATCAACTGGGTGCTCGTCAATGGCGAAAAGGAAACCGGCGTGACGCTGCATTACATGACCCCGAGACCCGACGACGGTGACATCGTGGGCCAGAAGCGAATCGAGATCGCAAATGACGACACGGCCAGAACACTCAGCGATAAGTCGGTCCGAGCCGCCGCAAGCTTGCTCGACGAAGTCCTTCCAAAACTGAAGCAAGGTACGGCTAAACGACAGCAACAGGACGACTCCAAGGCGACATATTTCGGCGGACGCTGTCCTGAGGATGGCGAGATCAGTTGGGTAAAAAACGCGACCGAAATCCGACACCTTGTGCGGGCCGTGACACGTCCATATCCGGGCGCGTTCAGTTTCCTTGGCACAAAGAAGTGCATGTTCTGGGCAGTCACGGAAATGCCTGCGGCTAAGAAGAAGCTTGCCCCCGGAACGATCATTTCCACATCGCCGCTCGTGGTCGCGTGCTGCAAAGGCGCCATCCGCGTCGATTTCGCCCAGGCCGAAGACGGCGTCTATGTCACAGGCGCACAGCTTGCGAAGGAATTACTGTTGACCGATGGAATGCGCTTCGGGCCAAACGCGAGCAAACGCGCGGCTGCCAAACGCAAGAAGAGTGTGCTCATCATGGGCGTCAACGGTTTCATCGGCAATGCGCTTAGCGAGCGGCTTCTCGAAAGCGGGAAGTACGAAGTACATGGAATGGATCTGCGCTGCGACCATGTCGAGCGTTTCCTGAAGAATCCGAATTTCCATTTCGACGAATGCGACATCTCGATTCACCGCGAGTGGATCGAATATCACATCAGGAAGTGCGACATCGTGATACCGCTTGTCGCGATTGCCACGCCGATCGAGTACACACGCAATCCGCTACGGGTATTCGAGCTCGATTTCGAGGAAAACCTGCGCGTAATTCGTCATTGCGTGAAATACAAGAAACGCATTCTCTTCCCGTCCACGTCCGAAGTTTACGGAATGTGCGATGAAAACGAGTTCGACGAGGATAATTCAAAGCTGATTCTCGGACCGATCCGAATGCAACGCTGGATCTATTCCTGCATCAAGCAATTGCTTGACCGTGTGATATGGGCTTACGGCGACAAGCAAGGCTTGAAGTTCACGTTGTTCCGCCCCTTTAACTGGGTAGGACCGCGGCTCGACAGTCTCACCTCGGCGCGTATCGGCAGCTCACGCGCAATCACGCAGTTGATCCTGAATCTCGTCGAAGGAACGCCGATCCAGCTTATTGACGGCGGCAACCAGCGGCGCTGCTTCACGGATGTATCGGATGGCGTGGAATGTCTGTACCGCATCATCGAGAACAAGGACGGTATTTGCGACGGCCAGATTGTCAACATCGGGAACCCGGAAAACGAAGCCAGTATCAAGGAACTTGCCGAGATGCTGGTGAAGAAATTCGAGAAGCATCCACTGCGTTCCAAGTTCCCGCCGTTTGCCGGTATGAGAGAAGTGGAAAGCGAGTCGTACTACGGCGCCGGATATCAGGACACGCAGCACAGAAAGCCGAGCATCCGCAACGCAAAGCGCCTGCTGAACTGGGAGCCAAAAATCGGCATGGAACAGTCCGTTGAGGAGACACTTGATTTCTTCCTGAAGCAGGCCGTGAGTTCCAAAGAGTTTGACCTTTCATGATGAAGATAGGCCTGAGGATTGATGTTGATACGTTCAGGGGCACAAAACTGGGCGTACCGAAACTTTGCGACATTCTTTCCGATCATTCCATCGAGGCCACGTTCTTCTTCTCCGTCGGACCGGACAACATGGGGCGCCACCTCTGGCGCCTTCTCAAGCCGGCGTTTCTAATCAAGATGCTGCGCTCCCATGCCGCAAGTCTTTACGGATGGGACATCATATTCAAGGGCACATTCTGGCCCGGCCCGCTGATCGGCGAACGTTTGGCACCGATAATCAGGGCCGCAGCCGTCGCCGGACACGAGGCAGGATTGCATACGTGGGATCATCACGCCTGGCAAAGCCATCTCGAGAAAATGGATTCGGCACGTATTTTTTACTTCCTTGAGAAGGGTAGCCGCGAACTAAAGCGAATTCTAAACAAGGACGTTCTTTGCTCGGCCGATCCTGGCTGGAAATCAAACTCTCTGACACTCAAAGAAAAAGCGAAACTCCCATTTCGATTCAACAGCGATTGCAGGGGCCGCTCGATATTCCTGCCGGTTGTTGACAGGCAGCAGCTTTCCCAGCCTCAAGTACCGGTCACGATGCCTACGTACGACGAGGTGATCGGTCGCAACGGCGTAACGAACGGGAACTACAATGACTACTTGCTTTCCATGGCCGTGCCGGACAAGCTGAATGTTTTAACGATTCACGCCGAGAGCGAAGGTATTGCGTGTGCCGACATGTTCAATGCCTTCCTGAAGACAGCCAAGTCGAGAGGTGTAACATTTGTTTCCCTCGGAACACTCGTTTCAGAAGCAAAGCAAATAGAACGTGGCGCAATTGTCGCCGGCGAAATCAATGGGCGCGAAGGCTGGGTTGCCTGCCAGGCGGAGATCTAGTTATGAAAGACAATCTCTGGAAAGCATATCTCGGAGTTTTCCTGCTGTTCCTGCTGTCATATATCGCACTCCTCGGAAAGCGGGAATTATTTGTACCCGATGAAACAAGGTATGCAGAAATTCCTCGCGAGATGATTTCCGCCGGCGATTGGGTTGTGCCACATTTAGACGGGCTGCGCTATTTCGAGAAACCGGTAATGGGGTATTGGCTCAATGCGATCTCCATCGACATTTTCGGCGAGAATGCTTTTGCCGCGCGTTTTCCATCGGCCCTCTCAACTGCGCTCGCCGCCCTGCTTCTCATTCTGTTACTGAGAAGACCCGCCGAAAACCGTTTTATTCCGGTGCTGGCTGCCGCTATTTTCCTCACATGCGGCGAAGTCTTCGCCATCGGAGTATTCGGCGTTCTGGACGCCGATTTCTCTCTTTTTGTAACAGGAACGATGGTCGCTTTCTTTCTCGGGTACAGCGAGACCAACCTTCCCAAAAAAGTACTGTACCTCGTATTGGCAGGATTATCGTGCGGGCTGGCTTTCCTGACAAAAGGATTTCTGGCTTTTGCATTGCCTGTCGGGGTGATCGTCCCGTTCCTTTTGTGGGAGCGGCAGTGGCGTAGAATCTTAACTTTGCCGTGGATTCCGATAGCCGCGGCAGTGCTGGTCGCGCTGCCATGGGCAGTGCTGGTTCACCTCCGCGATCACGATTTCTGGAATTACTTCTTCTGGACGGAGCATGTTCAGCGTTTCTTCTCGCCTTCCGAAAAGAGTCAGCATCCCGAAGCATGGTGGTTCATGGTGCCAGTTCTGCTTCTCGGCGCAATTCCATGGAGCTTCCTTTTTCCAGCGGCTGTTTCCGGCTTTCGCAGGAACAACGGGACGTCGCGCTCACTTGTGCGATTCGCCGTCTGCTGGATGGCGTTTCCATTCCTGTTGTTCTCGGCCTCGCGCGGAAAGCTCGGCACCTACATATTGCCATGCTATGCGCCGCTGGCTGCGTTGACGGCGATTGGGCTGGCGTCATATCTCGATAGCGGACGCAAAAAGGCATTCAACGGCGGCGCCATTGCGTGCGCTGTGCTGGGAGCGACCGGCTGTGCCGTCTTGATTGTGTCGCGCATTTATCCGATTCATGGCCTTAAGATATTTGCGGCTGATGAGAACGGGAAATGGGAGTTGGCCATGGCAGTATCCGCATTGTGGTTCGTCATGTCACTATGCGCGTCCCGCGCTACAAATGCCGGTGCAAAGCTGGCGCTATACTGCGCAGCGCCAGCCATATTCTTCGTCTGCGCGCAAATGCTGGTGCCTGACAGCATTGACAACGACCGGGCGCCTTGCGAATTCATGAATAAATATTCGCAAAAGCTGCGCCCCTCCGATGTCTTGATTTCAGACCCTCGACTGGCGCCCGCAGTCTGCTGGTCCTGCAAAAGAAGCGATGTCCGGCTGCTTGAAGGTAGCGGAGAGCTGACATATGGACTAAGCTACGACGACTCTAGGCATCGCCTGCTGACTTACGATAACTTTGCCAGTATGGCTGACGCGACCAGGGAAAGCGGAAACCTGGTTATCATTGTAGATACAGACAGCTACAAGGAATGGAAGCAGCATTTGCCCCGGCCTGTGTATGAAGATATTGGACCAGGATTCGTATTCGCCCGGTTCTGATGGAGCTTCGATTTGAGAACGATAAACAGATATGTAACCTCGACATTTACGATGACACTTCTTGTGGCGTTGTGCGTCATCACCTTTGTGATGTCGATTGGGGCCCTTTTCAAGGTTACGGAACTCCTGGCAAAGGGCGCATCATGGCTGCCGGTCGTGCAGATATTCCTGTACTCAATTCCCTTCGCACTCGGTTTTTCCATTCCCATAAGCGCGCTGGTCGGCAGTCTGCTCGTATTCGGCAGAATGTCGGCCGACGGGGAAATCACAGCGATGAAGGCATGCGGCTTGAGCTTGTGGCAGGTGATCGGCGGCCCTCTCGTCGTATCGTTTCTCCTGGCCGTTGCCTGCCTGTTCATCAACAGCGAAATCGGGCCGCGCTGCCATGCCGCACAACGTGTCATGGTCTCCAGACTTGGCATGGAATCGCCGGCGGACCTTCTCGAGGAAGGTCGGTTCATCCAGGATTTGCCGGGCATGTCGGTGTACGTGGGCAAGAAGAAAGGCAACCAGCTCACCAACGTCAGAATCTACGATATGAGACAGGCCGGGATCAGACGCGAGATAGTCGCGAGCTCAGGCGTCATTGGCACATCCAGCAATGGGGCAAACATACTTATCGAGTTGAACGATGTCCTGGTCGATCCTTTCTACGGTGACAGCCATGAAGCCGCCAGGTGCGAGAAACTGCCCATAGAAATTGAAAATGTCCTCACGAAGCGTACATACAATAAGAAGGCGAGCGACATGGATCTCCTCGAGTTGTCGGAAAGCATTGATCGCCTGCCGGCAAGATACGCCAATCTGGGGGTTGCAGAGAAAGAGATTCAGCGGATGTCTTACGTTGTGGAGCTTAACGAAAGGTTTGTGCTCGCATTGGCATGCTTCGCATTTGTGTTGCTTGGCATTCCACTGGGCATAAAGACGCATCGCAAGGAATCATCAGCCGGAGTTGGCATGAGCCTTTTTCTGGTGTTCAACTTCTATCTCTTCCTTATAATTGCCGAATCGCTTGAGAACCATCCTTCGCTCCATCCACAGTTGATCGCATGGCTTCCGATCGTTATTTCCGTTGCACTCGGCTCCTATCTGATAAGGCGCGCTAACTGACGGGGTTGCCTTTTAAATCCATCGAGATATAACCGCTCATTAACCGGCATTCCATACTGGAGCCGGGACGCCCTCGTCCCGGTCGCATCCTCCTGACCACCGGCGCGAGGGCGCACCGGCTCCAATAAATGGCTCTCTGAATTGACTGGTGTTTGGAGAATGCTGCTACTTCCCGAACAAATATACCGGCGCTCCACTTATGCGAACGCTTGGTCCAATACCTGCGATGGTTTCTCCCTCGGTATTTGTGACGTGTGAACATTCGAATGGAAGCCCGATCTGACGGTCGCCTTCGCAGGAATAAGCGACGCATACCTTTCTTTTGTCTGGCAACGTGAACACGAACAGATGTGCGCCTTCACTCGAGGG
>Ga0181535_10004731_pt1 | contig 14947 bp, 18 predicted proteins | sample PEATcosm2014_Bin_44_FD_119774 | JGI IMG/M metagenome (GOLD analysis project Ga0181535, IMG submission 119774) | Peatland microbial communities from MTU Mesocosm Facility, Houghton, MI, USA - PEATcosm2014_Bin17_30_metaG | ecosystem: Environmental > Terrestrial > Soil > Wetlands > Peat | place... | reverse complement strand
GGGCTTCACTGCCGGATCGTAGACGACGGTGATTCTGCCGCCGCGGCCAGTGCTGCCGTCCATGCCATTGCGTCCATCGGAGCCGTCGCGTCCACTTGGGCCGTTGGGCGTGCCAACGCCGCCGGCGCCGCCGCGACCTCCGCGCCCGCCACGGCCGCCTGAGCCGCCAGCGCCGCCTTCGGAACAGACGGTGAGCGACCCGCCTTGAGGATCGATGAGATAGAAGCGCTCCTTGTGTCCAGGCGCGGTGACCCTGCCTGCTGGAGGGGGTGGTTGCCTGGCTTGACGGTGACGTTCACTTGCACATCCGGTCCGTTGCCGCCGTCTCCTCCGCCCTGACCAGCGGAGCCATCGGACCCATCGGTTCCGTTGCCGCCTGCCGAGGGATTATTGGGATCGATGGACCCGGGCGAGCCATCGATTCCATTCGTACCGTCGGTACCGTTTGAGGCCGCTCGTGCCGCTCGGCCCTGCGTAGTTCGACTTGAAGGGGTAGTTGTAGCGCAGAGGGATGTCGAGCGCGGCATGCAGGTCGGGATGGCTGGGAACCGCAATATCGATGTGGCCGATCTTGCCTTCGCTGGTGCGCGGATCGCGAGGCAGTGTGAATGTCCCTTTCTTGAAGGTGACGAGCGTAGGCTGGACGGTGATGTCATTCCAGAGGACCTTGCCTTTGCCCTTGCCTTCGGTGACCCAGGTCTTGCCGTCCGGTGTGGTGAAGGTGACGACCAGCGGCGCCTTTTCCCCGGGAGCGATGGCGGCGCCGTTCGGCATTGAGGCCTCGATGGTGGTGACGGGGATCTTGGCGAGGCGCACCGTCATGCCGAGGTGGACTTTGACGCTGGAGCATCCGCAGAGCCCGAACAGGGCGGCTAACGCCAGCGGAGTGAAGAAGCTTATGCGACGAGAAGAAACCAAGACAAGGCCATGGCCCAAACTAAGCAAAGACATGTGAATCCTCGCCTATTTTTTGTACTGCAATGGAGCTGTACTGCGGCGATGCCTTCTCCGCATTGTGTTGACGACTGAGCTTATGGTGATGAACCCACCGCTCGAACGCAAGTTGCGAGGTTCGGATCGTTCGACGCCTACTCCTCTAAAATTGAGGCATGTTTACGGGGATTGTGGAGCAGACGGGGACGCTGGTGAGCCTGGTGGATCGTGGCGGCGTGCGGCGGCTGACGGTAGAGGCTCCGGGGATTGCCGAGAGGCTGCGCGAGGGCGATTCGCTGGCGGTGAGCGGGGTGTGCTTGACGGCGCTCGATCCAGATCCGAAGTATTTTCACGCAGACCTGGCGCAGGAGACGCTGGACAAGACGTCGCTGGGTGCGCTCAAACCTGGATCGAAAGTGAATCTGGAGTTGCCGACGGCGGCGGGGAGTCCGCTCGGCGGGCACGTGGTGCAGGGGCATGTGGATGGGGCTGGCGTGATGACCGCGCTCGATCCGGTCATTCCCAGAACAAGCGCGGAATTTAATGAACAGACGACGGACTGGACGCTGAAGGTGCGGGTGCCGGAGTCGACGCGCCAGTGGATGGTGCATAAGGGATCGGTGGCGATCGAAGGGATCAGTTTGACGATTGCGGGGATCATGAATGTGGAGGACGGGGGCGATGAGATCTCGATTGCCATACTTCCTCTGACGTATTGGCGCACCAATTTGCATTCGCTGAATGTGGGAGCGCCAGTGAATGTGGAGGCGGATGTGCTGGTGAAGCTGGCATATCAGGAGATGAAGTCACAGAGGAAGCCGGAGTTGGAACTTACCGAGGCGTGGCTGGTGGCACAAGGCTACTAACGTAGCCAGTTCGCAGTTTCGAAGTTCATAGTTCATACTTGTCAGCGGTCAGCAGAGGATGGGGTATTTCAGCGGGGCGCAGATGAAAGCGACTGGCGAGATCGGGATGAAGATTGCGGCGGCGCAGCGTGAATACTTCCGCTATACGGGCGTGTCGGCGGAGGTGGAGGAGCGCGGGATGGGGACCTCGCGGCCGGAGCTGGCGTGGGCGAAGCGGGTGGAGGAGCAGGAGAAGGAACGCAAGCGCGCCGGGTTGCCTGCTGCGGGTCGAGCAGGCCGGGATCAATCAAAGGAAAAATCGAGGAAGTAGCCGGCGGGGTTGACGGCGCCTGTACCGTTGAGGCCTGTGAGTTCGCCGCTGGCAAAGCCGGGGAGGATGAGCCACTCCGCGGTGACAGTGCCGTTTTTGAGGACTCCGGTATTGCGCAGAAGGAAGGAGCCGGTGCGGCCGGCGAGCGTACCGGTGAAGCGCTCGATGCCGGCGAAGTGCGCGCTACCATCGGGGAGCTGCGCCATGAGAAAGCGGGCCGTGCCGGAGCCGATGAGGCCGCCCGTGAAGTCCTGGGTCAGATGGACGTCGGTGAGGGCGTCGTCATAGGGCCGGGGGTCGTAGTGGGTGACGTTGATCCAGCCGGTGGCGTGGTGTTGGGCAGAATCCATCAGGGTCTCCGGTCAATTCGTGGCGGGTTGAATGAGCTCGCGGATCGAGGCCCAGCCCGTAGGGCTGTCCTTGTATCGGACGTAGACCACCATGGTGCGGCCGCGGAACACGGAGGGCTGACCGCCGGCAAGCGGCGTTGCCTTGATGGCGAAGACGGTCTGTTCGACCGCCGTGTCGCCCTCGATGAGACGACTCTCTACGTCGTTCTCGACGAACTCAAGATGGAACTGGCGGAACGTGTCCTGCAGGCCGGCGGCGACGGCGTCTCGCCCAACCTCGACATTTTGGAAGGACAGCGCCTTGCGCACGTCAGGATGGTGATAGCGCATGATCTCGGCGACGTTGCCCGCGGCGAAGGCGGCTCGGATCGCCGCGCCGGTGGCTTCGACGGCAGCTCGGTCGCTGGCAGAATCGGCGCGGACTGCGGGCGCGAAGCAGAGCATTGTGAGAAGAGCAATTGAAGACAACAGTCGTGTGGGCTTCACGGATACGGCCTCCTCTTTTCATTGAGACGGACGCGGGCGAGGATTGACTAGGGTTTTGCAGGCAGTCTGGGTGAGTCGGTGACGTACTCGTCGCCGGTGCGGGCAAGGATCTGCTGGCGGCGATCGGTGAGCAACTTGAGCTGCGTAGTGATCTCGATGAATTCCTTCTGTTGATCGGGAGTGAGCGCGTTGGGCGGGATGGGCTTGTCTGGAGCGGATGCCGCGCCATGATCTTCAGGGGATGCGGCGGGATTCGATGGAGCTGCGGTGTCGAGGCCGGCGGCCTTCGAGAGTTCGTCGAGGCGGGCCTGGAGGCGGGGAATCTCGCGATCGATGAGGACGGGGCGGATGACCGGCGTGTGGGTCTTGCCGGAGGCGATCTCGTTGCGGTTATTTTCGCCCCAGGCGGGCAGGATGCCGACATGGCCGAGCTCGACGCGGGTGCCGGCGGGGCCATAGTCCTGACGGACGGCGGAGAACAGTCCGATGAGCTCGTCGCGTGGATCGCCGTCTTTGTCGGGCATGAGGCCGTCGACGTAGGTGCGCGACTGGTTGGAGAGGAAGTTGCCGAGCGAATAGAAGATGACGGTGTTGCGGCCGTCGGCGGTGCGGTAGGTTTCGACGGGCTGAAGGACGTGGGGGTGATGGCCCACGATCACGGAGGCTCCCGCGTCGAGCATTTTATGCGCAATCTCGACGTCTTCGGGACGCGGAGCGGTGGCGTACTCGATGCCCCAGTGGATAGAGACAACGAGAAAGTCGCACTGGGCACGGGCGGCCTTGATGGCGGCGAGGACCTGGGCTTCGTCCGCGCCGGGCGCTCCGCCGGACTCGCCCGGATAGGGGAAGAAGTTGACGTGGGGTTGGTCGGCGGCATCGGGATTGCGATTGCCGTTGAGCCAGCGGGTCATGCCGAGCCAGCCGATCTTGATGCCGTTCGACTCAGTAATGACGGGCTGGAAAGTTTGCGCGGCGGTGTCGCCGGAGCCGGCGAAGAGAAGGCTGGTTTCGCGCAGGTGATCGCGGGTTTCGGCAAAGCCGGCCCAACCCTGATCCATGACGTGGTTGTTGGCGAAGGAGACGATTTTGATGCCGCTGGATTTGAGGGCCTGGGGCAGGGCGACAGGCGCGTCGAACATGAAGGGTTTGCTGCCCTTGGAGTGGTTCGGGGCCACGGGCGTCTCCATATTGACGAAACCGAAGTCGGCGGATTGGAAGACGTCGGCAACGCCGGAGAAGAGGGCGGTCCAGCCTTGGACGTCGGGGCCTTCGGCAGCAGCGGCGGCGCGGACAGCTTCGTGGGGAATGACGTCGCCGGCAACAGCGAAGCTGACTCGGGCAAGCTCGTGGGGATAGGGAACGACGGGCCTGGCGGCGTGGACGCTACGACGAAGGATGGGACCGGCAAAGACGGCGATCAGCGCAATGGCGAGGAGCGCGGCAAGGACGAGGCGGGGATGGCGCTTCCCTGCACTGAGGATGCGCGTTGGACGGAACGATCGGGACGCCACAGTTTGAAAGCCTTGGGAAATGAGATCAGGATACATGGGTGAGGAAACTCGGGGTCGTGCTTTTCGGCCGATGGGAGAGCGAGAAGTAATCAAGCGGGCCGGGGACGGTTGGGCCGGTCCGGCGTTGGAATCATGCCGGGGCTAGTGGGGCGGGACGCGCGCAACGCCGAGGATACGGACGAGGAGCCCTTTGGTTTTGCCGCTGAGAGCGAAGCGCATCAGGTCGCCAATGATTTCCCAGGAGAGATAGAAGCCGCAAGGCAACTGGATGTAAAAGCTGCCGTCGCTGAGGGCGCGGCGGTCTTTGGACAGTGGGTTGTCTTGCAGTTCAAGCAGGAAGTCGCCGATCTGGCGGCGAGCCGCGGCATCACAGTCGAGGATGTCCTGCTGCACTTCAGAGGCGATCTCGAGTTTGCAGGGCACGCGCACCCGATGGTAGCAAAAGGGTCAGCCTGCGGCGCGCTTCCTTTTGGGGGCGGAGGCAGCGGGCGCTGACGCGGCGCGGTGCGCAGCCGGACGGCCGAGATCGGAGAGGAATTCGCCGAGCGGAATGTCGGAGGGCTTGGCACCGCGGCGGGACTCGAATTTGCGGCGCAAATCCTCCGGTAGATCGCGTCGAGGAATGCTGACGACCGGCAACAGGACGGCGTGGTCGCCAACGACTTCGAGCAGCAGTTCGCCGCCCTCCTTGAGGGAGAGCAGGTCCATGCAGTTTTTGGGAATGGTGACCTGGCGTTTGGCTCCGATGGGGAGTTTGAACTGGACGGTGCTCATGGCGAATCCTCTTTGTCAGTATAGCGGATTGGAGGAAATTCCGCCAATCCTCCGATCCGCTTGTGGGGCGATCCGGCATCGATGGGAACAGGGGGTCCGAAGCAGGATCGGGATCAGGGTTCGACCAGGCGGAGCAGCAGTTGGAGAGCGAATCCCACGACGAGCAGGCCGAACCCGGCGAGCGACCATCGGAGGGAGAGGATGGCTTCCTGCCACTCTTCGTCGGTGAGGTTGAGGCGGGGAAATTCGGGGCGGAACCGGGTGTCGATTCGATTTTTGGTCAGCTCGCGGAGGCGGAGGAAAGCATCGCGCGCGAGAAGGAAGCCTCCGAGGAAGGTGAGGGAGTCGGCGAGGATGCCCAGGGCCACGTGATGTTCGTGGAACCAATGCATGGAGGGATCGTACAGGAGGTTCGTCTGGATCCGGCGGAGCCATACGGGAGCGGTTGAGCGATGCGCGCATCTTGAGCGTCTATTGGCTGGAGAACCAGCGCAGAGATCGGGAACGGCTGAAGCTGGTAGGCTGAAGGTTGAAAACAAAGGTGTAATCGAGCTGTTGGGAGCTCGGTCGGGCAAGACAAGACATGGCAGAGTTCGTCATCAAATTGGCCGATGAGCGTGGCCGTGTGCAGGAGCAGGTGCAGACGGCGGCGAGCGCGGAAGAACTGCGCCTGCGGTTTGCCCATGCGGGTTATCACGTCTTCGAGGTGAAGGCGCGCAGCACGGTGTCGCTGCTGGGGCGGCGCAAGGTCAAGCTGGAACGGTTCCTGATTTTCAATCAGCAGTTTTTGACGCTGATTCGCGCGGGGCTGCCGATTCTCGGGTCACTGAACATGTTGGCGAAGGGGCAGAAAGACGCGCACTTTGCCGGACAACTGGACGATGTGGCGAATCGGGTGAAGACCGGCGAGTCGCTTTCGGCGGCGTTCGAGGCGCAGGCGGGGATTCCGACGATTTATACCACGACGCTGCTGGCCGGCGAGCGCAGCGGCAATCTGCAGGAGGTGCTGGAGCGCTATGTTGCGTTTCAGCGCGTGTCGCTGACGTTCCGTAAGAAACTGACGGCGTCGCTGATTTACCCGTGCCTGCTGCTGACGCTCGTTTCAGGTTTGATGGTCTTCCTGTTCACGGTAGTGATTCCACAGTTCTCGAAACTGTATGAGGAGATGGGGTCGCAGCTGCCCACCATGACGATGGACCTGCTGGCATTCGGCACGTGGACGCAGCGCAACATTGTGTGGATCGCGCTGGTCGCGCTGATCGCGGGTGTGGTGGGATACCGGTTTTCGATCACGGACAAGGGACGCGACGCGGTCGATGGATTCCGGATCGGGCTGCCGGTGTTTGGGAAGATCTGGCTGAAGTACCAGGTGGCGTTGTTTGCACGGACGCTGTCAACTTTGCTGACGGGTGGATTGCCGTTGGTGCCATCGCTGGATACGGCGGCGCGGTCGATCTCGTCGCGGCGGGTGTCGAAGGCGGTGCTGGAATCGATTGTGACCGTGCGGGAAGGCAGAAGCCTGGCCGATGCGCTGACGGCAACGAAGGTGATTCCCGATCTGGCGACGGAGATGATCTCGGTGGGCGAGCAGACGGGCGCTCTGCCGCAGATGTTGAATTCAGTTGCGGAGTTTTTTGAAGAAGATGTGGCCACGGCGCTGACCGCAGCGCTGGCTCTGATTGAGCCCGCGATTCTGATTGTGATGGGCGCGGTCGTGGTCTTCATTCTCATCTCGCTTTATCTGCCGATCTTTTCCCTGGGGTCGGCGGCAGGAGGTCAGGGGTAAATATTTATGGCTGACACTACAGTTCTTTCGATTGCAGCGGGGCCGTTGCCGGGAAGTCCCGAGGAGCGCGCACAGGCAGAAGCGCTGGCGGCGCGGTATCGCGCAGACTTCGTGGACCTGAAGAATTTCAAGATTCAGCATGACCTGTTGCGGACAGTGCCTGTGGAGCTGATGTTCCGCTACAATTTTGTGCCGATTGAGCAGCAGAATGACGCGCTGGTGATTGCGGTGAGCGATCCTTCGAGGCTGATGGTGCTGGATGAGATCGCGGGGCTGTTGGGGCACAGGATCGTTGCACGTGTGGCGACGCTGTCGCAGATCACCGAGGTTCTGAAGAAGACCGAGCAGTCGCAACGCGTGCTGGACGAGGCGAGCGAGGGGCTGACCTTCGATGTTTTGTCGGCGGACGACAACTCGGACGAGAACATTTCCATTGAAAAGTTAACGAGCGACGAGGACATCAGCCCAATTATCCGGCTCGTGGACACGACGATTTTTACGGCGCTGGAGCGGCGCGCGTCGGACATTCATATTGAGAGCTACGACGACTCGGTGCATGTGAAGTACCGCATCGACGGCGTGCTGCAGGAGGCGATGGCGCCGATTGCGCGCGAACACCATACGACGATTTTGAGCCGCGTGAAGATCATGAGCGAGCTCGATATCGCCGAGCGGCGCGTGCCGCAGGATGGGCGATTCAGAGTCCGCTATAAGGGAAGGCTAATCGATTTCCGCGTGTCGATTATGCCGACCGTGCATGGCGAAAATGCCGTACTGCGCGTACTCGACAAGGAGTCGATGAGCGAGAAGTTCAAGAAGCTCACGCTCGATGTGGTTGGATTTGCGGACGAGGATCTGCGGCGGTTCCGGCGGTATATTCGCGAGCCCTACGGCATGGTGCTGGTGACGGGGCCGACGGGATCGGGCAAGACGACGACCCTCTACGCGGCGCTGAACGAGATCAAGAGCGAAGAAGACAAGATCATCACGATTGAAGATCCAGTCGAGTATCAGATTCGCGGGATTACGCAGATTCCAGTGAACGAGAAGAAGGGACTGACCTTTGCGCGCGGACTGCGGTCGATTCTGCGGCACGATCCGGACAAAATTCTGGTCGGCGAGATTCGCGACCAGGAGACGGCGCAGATTGCGATCAACTCCGCGCTGACGGGACACCTGGTGTTTACAACGGTCCACGCGAATAATGTGGTCGACGTGCTGGGACGCTTTTTGAACATGGGCGTGGAAGCGTACAACTTTGTTTCGGCGCTGAACTGCATCCTGGCGCAACGGCTCGTGCGAACGATTTGCGAGCATTGTGGGCGCACGGTGACCTATGCAGACCAGGAACTACTGGATGCGGGACTGGATCTGGCGCAGTGGCGGGGATTCGAGTTCCGCGAGGGAACGGGATGCATGGAATGCGGCGGCACAGGTTATCGAGGGCGTACCGCGATCCATGAGCTGCTTGATTTGACCGATCCGATTCGCGAGTTGATTCTGGAGAAGAAGCCGACATCGGAAGTACGCAAACTAGCGCAGAAGGAAGGCATGTCGTTTCTACGCGAGTCGGCGCTGGACCGGGTGCGGCGCGGCGTGACCACCCTGAAAGAGATTAACAAGGTGACGTTCATCGAGGCATCGAGATAAATGCAGGGACTTGGGGACTAGGGATTTAGCGATTGGGAGTTCGGATTTGATTACGAGCAAGGCGAGAACGCAGGCGGCAGGCCGGCCTCCGAGTGCGGTGGAGCTGATGCCCGAGGGTGTGCTGGCGGCGGCGTTGCCGGGCAAGGATGCATCGGCGGTGTACGCGTTTGCGCCGCTGGCGGCAGGCGCGCTGATTCCCGGCATTGAAGAGGCGAACGTGAAGACGCCCGAAGCTGTCGCGGCCGCGATCAAGTCGGCGCTGAACGATGTTTCGCCGCGCAGCCGTTGGGTCACGCTGGTGCTGCCGGACACGGCGGTGCGGGTGTTTGTGCTGGACTTCGATTCGCTGCCCCAGAAGCCTGCCGAGGTACTTGCGGTGCTGCGATTCCGGCTGCGGAAGATGGTGCCCTTCGATGCGGAAAAGGCGGGCGTGAGCTATCAAGTGCTTTCGCAGGACAAAATGGAGTGCCGGGTGTTGATCGCGGTGCTGCCGGGGCCGATTCTCGAAGAGTACGAGAGCGCTGTGCGAGCCGCAGGATTCGAGCCGGGCGCGGTTATGCCGTCGAGTCTGGCGGCGCTGGCGGCACTGGAGACAACGGGGCCGGCACTGACGGCGTGCTTCAGCGGTGCGTCGCTGACAACGACGATCACTAGCGGTGACGATCTGTTGCTCTATCGCACGCTGGAACTACCCATTGAGCCGGCGCAGAGACTTTCCGAAGTGCAGCGCGATATTGCAGTCGCCGCGGCCTATTTTGAAGACAAGCTGGCCGCACCCGCCAGGCAACTTTACTATGGCGGCGTGGGAGGGGCGGACGAGTTTGCGCGCTGGATTCAATTGAGTGAGCCGCAGATGAAGGTGGTGGAACTGGCTCCGCGGCCGACGACGGGAGCTGCGACGCCGCTGGGGAAGATGAACTTTGCGGGAGTTCTTGGAGCGCTGGCGGGAACCGCCTAATTCGATGCGCATATCACTCAATCTTGCAACCAAGCCCTACGCGGATCTTGCGCCGCTGCTGAAGAAGCTGCGTATCGCGATGGCCGCGATCGGCGTAGTGGCGATTGCGCTCGGTTTCGGTGTCCATGCACTGGACGAAACGGCTGCGACCGCGCGGGCCCGCGAGCGCGCGGTGGAGGCACAGATTGCGCGGGTGAACCAGGAGCGGCAGGGCTACCAGGCGTTGATGCGCAGGCCAGAGAATGCGGCAGTGTTGGCGCAGGCGGAGAATCTGAATCAGCTGTTCGATGAGAAAGCGTTCAGCTGGACGCTGGCGATGGAGGATCTGGAGACGGTTTTGCCGGGGGGCGTACAGGTGACCACGCTGGAGCCGACGCGGGATAAGGATGGGCACATCACGCTTCACCTGCGCGTGGTGGGGCCGCGCGACCGCGCGATTCAGATGGTGGAGAACCTGGAGCATTCGCGGCGATTCCTCAGCCCGAGGATTGCGGGCGAGAGCTCGGAATCGACGGCAGGGCCGAATCAGCGTGTGGAACCGGTGAGCGCGTCGAGCCGGGTGACGTTTGAAGTGCTGGCAGACTACATGCCTCCCAAACCCGGTGAACGGAAGGCGACCAAGCCGACAGACCATGGCACGGATGAGGCGACAAGCACGCTGGGGCCTGTGCCGCCGGGAGCGCATCGGCCGTCGTATCTGGGGAGCGCACGGCCTCATGCGCCGGCGCAGGCGCATCCTCCCCTGCAACAACATGTGGGAGGCCAGCCATGAGCGATACTCCTCTGCGCGAACGGTTGCGTTCTCCACTGACTTGGCACTGGGTGGGCTTGGTGGTGCTGGCGGTGGTTTTGGGCGGACTGGCGGTGCGTTTTGCGATGGACTGGTCGGCCACGCACGGAAGCGCTACGGACACGCTGGCATCGGACCAGGTGCGGCTGAAAGCGCTGGAACTGCAGACGGCACCGTTGCGGGGGCTGGACAAGCGCGTCGCGGAGTCGCGGGAGCAGATGCAGAAGTTCTATGCGAAGCGGATTCCGGCGAACTATTCGCTGATCGCGAGCCGGATCGGGGATCTGCAGGTAAGCTCCGGCGTGCGCTTGTCGCGTGTGCTGTATGCGCAAGGAGCGGCAACAGGCGACCTGACCGAAATCTCGATGGATGCGGGAATCAGCGGCGAATATCCGCAAATTATGAAATTTGTGAATGGGCTCGAGCGCGATCAGACCTTCTTTGTGATTCGCGCGATGGCGCTGACAGGACAGCAAGGCGGACAGGTGAATCTGCGGCTGCGAGTTTCAACGTGGCTGCGTGCGGCGGATGCGGCGACGAGCGGATTGCCGCAAGCAGGCAGTGAGACGACTGCTCCGACTCATGACCGGGAGGGCGAATAGAGATGGCACTCGCTCTTGGCGCCGAAAACAAGCGGCAGGTCTATGTGCTGATCGGCCTGGTCGTCGTGATCGCCGGGATTGGAGCCTACGAGCTGATGGATTCGTTTTCGGGGCCGCCTGCGCGTACGGTGGCGGTGCAGCCTGCACCGGTGGTGCGAACGCCAACGGCGACCAATGGGGCAGCGGCTGGGCCTGCGGCGACGAAGTTGAGTAATGCGGGCATCGACCCCACGCTGCATCTGGACAAGCTGGCGATGAGCGAGGACGTCGTCTATGCAGGGACGGGGAGGAACATCTTCTCGGCCGAATCAGCGCCGGTAGCGATTCCTGTGCCGGTGAAGAGCGCGCGGATCGACGCCCCGGTGGTGACACCCGCGCCGGCAGGGCCGCCGCAACCGCCACCAATTGAGTTGAAGTACTTCGGCTACACCGAGACGAAGGACAAGTCGATGGAGGCATTTCTCTCCCATGGCGACGATGTGTTCATGGCCAGGCCGGGAGACATCGTGGATCACCGGTACAAAGTGCTCTCGATCCTGCGCGGGAATGTGCAGATCACCGATCTGGCGTACAACAATACGCAGACGGTGCCGCTGACGAATTGATTGAGACAGGGACCAGGGACCAGGGAAGCGTCCAATATTTTGAGCAGGGTTGCGACAACTCGACGCATGCCGCGAGCCGGAGAAGAAGGATACATCCTGGTGATGGTGATGTTTCTCCTCGCGGTGCTGGTTATCTCGATGGCAGTGGCCGTGCCGCGCGTCCGCGAGGACATTCAGCGGGACCGCGAGGTGGAGACGAAGCATCGTGGCCTGCAGTATGCGCGGGCGATCAAGCTCTACTACAAGAAGTTTCACGCTTATCCGCCGAACGTGGATGCGCTGGTGAAGACGAACGAGATTCGCTTTCTGCGCAAGAGGTACATCGATCCGATAACTGGCAAAGACGACTGGAAGCCGATCATGTTTGGCCAGCAAAAGACGCCGGTCGCGATGGGGTTCTTTGGGCAACCGCTGGCCGGGTCGGCCCTAGCAGGCACGGGACCGGGTGGGATTCCGGGTGCATCGCCAATTGGATCGAGCACGACAGGGAACGGCTTTTCGAGTGGAGACTCTTTTTCGAGCGGGAGTTCTTCATTGGGCAATGGCTCGGCTACGGGTGCAAGCTCTCTTCTTGGGTCGAGTGCGACGGGCGCACCGACGGGATCGACGACCGGAACGGTTGCCAATGGAACCCTGGGATCGGGCGGCACGGATTCGAGCAGCGGGGGCTTGATCAGTTCAACGCAGACCTTTGGCGGCGGAGGGATCATCGGGTTTTCGCCGGCAAGCGAGCGGCAGTCGATTCTGATTTACAAAAAGAAGGACCACTTCAATGAATGGGAGTTCCTCTACAGCCCGCAGCAGGATCAGACGTTGATGCAGGGTGGGAATCTGGGAACGATTGGGACGCCGGTCGGCGGAAACGGAACCGGGACGCAGCCGGGAACTGGCGGATTCTTCAATAATCCGGGCGGAACGCCAACGACACCGACGACACCCACCTCACCGCAGCAGTGAGCGAAGACGCCTGCCGCAGGCGCACATATCTTCTGTAAGAGTGTGTTTCAGCACAGAGCCTCAGAGGCGCACAGTGCGCATTCCGCCGGAACTGATAAGCTGTTGCCCTCCCTGATTCGTCTAAGCTGCATAGTTTTTCGCGCATTCTTCTGGGGTAGTGTGAGCAGACCCCGGCTGGTTGATCAGGATGATTCGGACTGGGCTCTTTTCGATCCTTCTTCTGAGCAGACTCGTTTGCGCCGCGCAGGACGGCGCCACGCCGACCTATTCGGTGCACGGAACCGTTGTCAATGCGCAGACGAATCAACCGACCGCACGGGCGGAAGTGATTCTCAACCAGGATTACGCAGTTCTGACCGGGAGCGAGGGGCGCTTCGCATTCGATCAGATCCCTGCAGGCGAGTATCAAGTATCGGTCGGAAGGCCCGGCTACATCAGCATCGGGAATTTTATGGGTGGAAACTTCGGGAGGGGCATTCGCCACCCTTTGCAGCCGCAGCAGATTCGCGTTGGCCCGAACATGCCGGAGCTCACTTTTCGGTTGGCTCCAAGCGCTTCGATTCGAGGACAACTGAGTCTGTCGAGTTCGGACTCGGCGGATGGGATACGAATCACCGTACTTCAAAGGCAGGTCTGGAACGGAAGGCCGCGTTGGGAGCCGGCCGGTTTCGCCGCTACGGATAGCGACGGGATCTTTCATGTTGGAGACCTTGCGCCGGGGCGTTACATGCTCTTCACGGAAGGATCGCTCGACAGGCCGGGACTCGCGGCGGGGCGCGATGCGGCCACATGGGGCTACCCTCCGGTGTACTATCCCGGAGTCACAGATGCAGCCTCCGCCGGAGTTTTGACGTTGGGCGCAGGGCAGACCGCGGAAGCCGACTTCACGCTAACCCGTCAGGCCTTCTACACCCTCATCGCGCAGGTACGCGGCGGCGATTCGGGAATCCGAGCGGGGTTTCAGATTCTAGACGCCGGTGGGCGTTTCACCAACATGCCTGCAGGTTACGATCCGCGGGAGGAAGTAGTGCGCGCCAGTGTGCCGAACGGCTCATGGATCCTGCAAGGGCAGCGGTTCGGGCCAGGGCCCTCTCGGCAAGAACATGCGGTTGGCCGCACTGCTTTTCAGGTCGCAAACGGACCGGTCCACATCGCGATCGCGGTTGTGCCGATCCCGCTGCTCCAGATGACGATTCGGCGTGAGTTCACAGCGAAAGCAGAGGCCCAATCTCAACCGGCGATCATGGGAATCCGCGGCGTTGGCGGCCCGCAGGTCAATTTTCAGCTGGACAATGCAGAGCCGTTCGCTCAGGGAGGGATGATCAGCGCCCCCCAGTTCGACCCAAATGCCGACCCTTCGGCAGAGACAACAACTGGGACGGTCGATGCGATGCCGGGCCGCTATTGGGTCGAGGCCAACAGCTGGAATGAGACCTATGTCAGCTCCGTCTCCAGTGGCGGTGTCGACCTGGCTACCAATCCGTTGACGATTTCACCGGATAGCAGCAATGCACCGATCGAAGTTGTACTTCGGAACGACGTTGGGACGATCAACGTCCAGATTAACGGCCAAGCGAGCGGCGAGTCTGGCGCAGATGCCGGATCGTCCGTCGGGGAAGTCCCACACATCTACATCTATGCGATCCCGCTCTACGCAACGGCGTCTTCGAATATTCAGCCGAACCTGGGAGCCAACGGCCAATTCCAAATCCCGAATCTGCCCCCCGGATCCTATCGAGTGGTTGCGTGCGACTCTGACCAAGAGCTCGAGTTTCACACGGCCGAGGGATTGGCCGCATGGGCGGGCAAGGGGCAGGTTGTCACGGTCGAACCCGGTGGCACGGCATCTGTTCAGGTCGATGTTCTGCACATGGAGCCACAGCCATGACGCCCACCTTAAGAACTGCCGTGAGTTTCGGCGTTTGTGCGCTGGCGATGTGCGGTGCATCGCGGGGACAGACTCGGGCCGAGGCAAGTGAGGGGCGGGCACCATCCGCGGATGCCGACTTTCGGGTTGCTGGAATCGTGGTGAACGCCAATACTGGCGCGCCACTCGATCGAGTCGATGTGACGCTTGGTGTCGCCGGCTCGGACCGAGAGGACGCGGCGACCACGACGGGGGAGGATGGCAGTTTCGTCTTCGACGGGCTGAAGCAGGGCAAATATAGCGTGGTGGCATCGCGCCGCGGCTTCGGGACGGCTGCGTATCAAATGCACGAGGGTGGGTTCTTCACCGGAATCGTGACGGGACCGAATCTACGCTCGCCATGGCTTTCGGGGCGAGAGCTCCGGACGATCTGAACGTGACGCTGGCTCCGGTGAATGGGCAGCGGCGCGGGAACGGACAGAAAATAGCGGAAAACGGGACG
>Ga0181535_10004730_pt1 | contig 14947 bp, 9 predicted proteins | sample PEATcosm2014_Bin_44_FD_119774 | JGI IMG/M metagenome (GOLD analysis project Ga0181535, IMG submission 119774) | Peatland microbial communities from MTU Mesocosm Facility, Houghton, MI, USA - PEATcosm2014_Bin17_30_metaG | ecosystem: Environmental > Terrestrial > Soil > Wetlands > Peat | place... | reverse complement strand
TGTTCGCCGTGATTACGAAATCATTTCCGATCGCTGTTCCTGAGCCGATTTGAATTTTCGCCTGGCGATTGTTCAGTGGTATATAAAACCAGCCGCGTTTCCCAAGACTCACATTGTCCCCGATGTGAATATTGCGCACGTTGCCCAGTGGCCACTCAATGCCCCCGCCCACGCACGTATTGCGCCCCGTCCGCAATCCGACGAGACGCGGTTTTAGCAACCGGAAAAAACTGACCGATCTGTTCCATAACCGGTGAAGGTCACGCAGCACTGTTACAGGAGTCATTGTTCGGTGAATTGGCGGCAATTTCAGTTCGCGAAACTTGCGAGAATCGTAAAATCCAATGGGCCTCGCCTTGTGAGCGACACCGATTGTTCTTTCGATCCCGAGGGCGGACGGAACCGACCAACAAAAATGCTCGCGCACACCGAAGTTGGTGGCAGGGCGCTGGTTCGAGGCATGTTCATTTGCAAGTTTTTATGGTAGCGAAATACTTCTGGCTGTGTCCACTCGCATTTGGAGTGCGCGTCAAGTGGAGCTGCATAATGCCAACCGTTCCTGGAGCCTCGCCGCCAGCCCAGACCGGCCGCCCCCGGTCCGCCCGCTCCTTGTGTCGCAAGTCGCCCCGTTTTGCCCCCTTTTCCACCGCCCCGGAACCGGCCCCGGAGCACGTTTTGCGGTATCGTTAAACGTTGACATATTCCGGGATCGTCCCCCCCCGGCAACCCTGAACTTTTTTTCCGCAATCGGCGGGCGGGCATATCTATTCCGGCGCGAGCAAAAGGCGATAAATCGTGGCGAACCGGGGGAAGACAGGATTCACCGGACGAAATTCCGGTTGATCCCATCCTCGACCTTCAATCCTCAGTTTTTGGTCCTGTCGTTTGGTCCTTTCCAAGTTCATATTTGCATTGCATTGATGCACATACCGCGTTTTTGCGGGCTTTTTTGCGGGTTCGAGCCAAATTTCAGATTGACAGTTTCGATCATGGCTGCTCTAATTATAGCCAGTTAATCGATGGCTTCGCTCGAATAAACAGAGAGACGGGGCCATTTTTTGCAGTCCTCTCGCAAGTCATCGTCGGAAACTCAGAAGAAAGACAATATCATGAAACAGCTCTTTGGATCTTTTTCAGGGGCGAAGCTCATTCGTTTTCGCGTCTCCGGCCGGTTGCGCCGTGGCTGGTGGCTGGCGGCTTTGTGTGGGGCGTTGTCGGTCCAAGGAGCTGAAATGCAGGCCCTGCAGGGGCATGTGCCATCGGCGGTGAAGCATTTGACGTCCACGGGCCGCTTGGCGAATTCCACCCAGTTGAGCCTGGTTATCGCTCTACCGTTGCGGAATGCGATGGCGCTGTCCAATTTGCTCCAGCAAATTTACGACCCGGCCAGCCCGGATTATCGTCATTATCTGACCCGGGCCGAGTTTACTGAGCGGTTTGGGCCTACGGCGCGGGACTATCAGGCCGTGGTGGCATTTGCCAAAGCGAACCACTTGGTGGTGACGGCGACGCATCCGAACCGGTTATTGCTGGATGTCAGTGGCACAGCCGCAGCGGTGGAAAAGGCGTTGCATGTCACCTTGGAGACGTATCAGGATCCGACGGCGAACCGAGAGTTTTATGCGCCAGACCGGGAGCCAGCCTTGGACTTGAGCGTGCCAGTCGTGCACATAGGGGGCTTGGACAACTACGCATTGCCGCGTCCCCATGTGCATGCGACGAGGATGGTTTCCGGTCAAAGTGTTCTAGGAAACGGCGGTTCGGGTCCGAGCGGCGCGTACATGGGGTCTGATTTCCGGGCGGCGTATGTTCCGAACACCGTGCTGGACGGTTCAGGGCAAGTCGTGGGATTGCTGGAGTTTGACGGTTATTTGCCCAGCGACATTGCTTACTACGAACAGGCAGCGAAGCTTCGGAACGTTCCGTTGCAAAATGTCCTGATTGACGGTTTTTCGGGCAATCCGAGCGGGACCGGTGGCCAGGTGGAGGTTTCGCTGGACATTGACATGGCCATTTCGATGGCCACCAATTTGTCCAAGGTGATGGTTTATGAAACGGGGCAGGGAGGCAGTTGGGACGACATGCTGAATCGTATGGCCGACGACAATCTGGCGCGGCAATTGAGTTGCTCCTGGTATATTCCGGGAGGGACCGCCGATGCGGTGGCCGACGCAATTTTTCAACAGATGGCAGCGCAGGGACAATCGTTTTTCAATGCCTCCGGGGATGAGGATGCATATACAGGGTTGATCAGTTTTCCGGGCGACTCGCCCTACATCACGCAAGTTGGCGGGACGACGTTGACAACCAGCGGGCCGGGCGGCGCGTGGGTTTCAGAAACGGTCTGGAATTGGGGGGTTGAATATGACGAAGATGGCGTTGGCAGCAGCGGCGGCATTAGCACGCAGTACGGAATTCCGACCTGGCAAACCAATATTACGATGGCATCGAATGGCGGATCTACGACGCAACGTAACACGCCTGACGTGGCCATGACGGCGGACAATGTTTATGTACGGTCGGACGGGATGAATATGTGGGTGGGGGGAACCAGTTGTGCGGCACCACTGTGGGCCGGCTTTGCAGCACTGGTCAACCAGCAGGCGACCAGGACCAGCCAGCCTGAGATTGGCTTCATCAATCCGGCGTTGGCTGCCATTGGGTCAGGGGCCAATTACACAACGGTTTTTCACGATATCACCACCGGCAACAACACGTGGAGCGAAAGTCCGACTCAATTCTATGCGGTGCAAGGTTACGATCTCTGCACGGGTTGGGGCACGCCAGCCGGGCAAAGCTTGATCGATGCGCTGGCCAATCCGGAACCCTTGGCCATCCAACCTGCGAGCGGTTTCTCGGCGGTGGGCGGAGTGGGCGGGCCATTTTCGGTGACGTCTCAAGAATACTGTCTAACCAACCTCGGAACGAATACTCTGACGTGGAGCTTATCCAACACGTCCTCCTGGCTCCATGTGTCTGGCAGCGGCGGAACCTTGCGGCCGGGGGGGGCGGCGGCCATGGTGACGATCAGCTTAAACGAGGTGGCCAGCAATTTGGTGGCGGGGGCTTATTGTGCCACGGCATGGTTTACCAATGTGAACGATCAAAGCGGCCAAAGTCGCGAGTTTTCGCTGTCGGTGATCGCTCCACCCAGCATCGTACAACAGCCGACAAACCAAGCGGTCTTGGAAGGGGCGGCAGCGTTATTCAGCGTGCAAACCGCGGGGGGGATGCCATTGGTTTATCAATGGCAGTTTAATGGGACGAACTTGACGGACGGCGCAGGCCTCTCCGGCTCCGCGACGGCTGACTTAACGATCAGCCCGGTGTCCGCCGCCAACGTTGGAATTTATACGGTGGTGGTGACAAATTTCGCCGGTACCGTCACTAGTTCCAATGTGGCGCTGACGATTGTGCCGTCGGCTCCCGTCATTACCTCGCAACCGACTAATCAAACGGTTTATGCGGATGTGAACGTGCAATTTGCGGTCAGCGTCGTCGGTACCAGTCCATATTCATACCAATGGAATTTCAACGGGACAAATCTCACTGGAGCGACCAATGCGACGCTGACGTTGGCGGACGTGCAGTTGGACCAGTCGGGCGACTACTCGGTATTGGTCAGCAATCTTTACGGGACGACCAACAGCGCCGCGGCGGTTCTGACGGTGAATCCGCCGCCGCCCTGTGATCCGGTGCCTTCGGGGATAGTGGCTTGGTGGCGGGCGGAAGACAATGGGTTGGACGGCGTTGGCGGGAACAATGGCACGCTGATGAATGGGACGACGTTCACCAACGGCGAGGTGGGGACGGCCTTTAATCTCAATGGCATCAACAACTATGTGCTGGCCAATCCGAGTTCGCTGTCGAGTTTGGATGTGGGGCAGGGGGGTGGGCTGACGTTTGAGGGGTGGATCAATCCGAACACGACCAGTGTTCAAATGCCAATTATTGAGTACGAGCGGGTCCTTGGAAGCTGGAACGGTGTGGACATTGGCATTTTAATTTATATCAATTTGCCACCGGGCAGTGGCAATGGCCCGGGCTCAATCATGGCTGACTTTGCCGATACTGAGCAGGCAGGTCATCTCATCACCTCGGTTGGCGGATTGATCGTTCCCGGCGTCTGGCAGCACATTGCGGTAACCTATGATAAGGCTTCAGGCATGGCGATGATTTATCTCAATGGCTCGGTGGTTACGCAATCAAATCTTGGCACTTTTACCCCGCAGACAAGTTTCACTAATCTATTGCTAGGCGCTCGAACGTTTATGGGGTCGCCGACTGCACCGAGTGACAAGTTTTCTGGAGGCATGGATGAGTTGAGTGTTTACAACCGGGCTCTGTCAGAGAATGAAATTGCCGCGATTTATCAGGCAGGCAGCGAGGGAAAATGTTTTACGCCGACCCCGCCGGCGATCACGGCACAGCCGACCAACGAAACGGTCGTTGTGGGTGCAGTGGCAGCGTTCAGCGTAGCCGCCAGTGGTACTCCGCCATTGAATTATCAATGGAGTTTCAACGGGACGAATCTTGTTGGGGCGACCAATGCGACGCTGACGCTGACGGACGTGCAGTCGGACCAATCGGGCGACTACTCGGTTTTGGTCAGCAATCTTTACGGGGCGACCAACAGCGCCGCGGCGGTTCTGACGGTTTACTGGTTGCCGCCCGCCATTATAACGCAGCCTTCAAACCAGACGGTTGCGGTTGATGGGACGGCAACTTTTAGTGTGGTGGCAGTGGGCACGCCGCCACTGAGCTATCAATGGAGTTTCAACGGGACGAATCTTGCTGGGGCAACCAATGCGACGCTGGCGCTGACGGATGTGCAGTTGGACCAATCTGGCGATTATTCGGTTTTGGTCAGCAACCTCTACGGGGCGACCAACAGCGCCGAGGCAGTCCTGACGGTTTATGGAATTCCGCCCACTATCATGACGCAGCCCTCCAGCGAGACGGTTGTGGTTGGTGGAGCGGCGAGTTTCAGCGTGGCGGCAGTTGGCACGCCGCCTTTAGGCTATCAATGGAATTTCAACGGGACGAATCTCATTGGAGCGACCAATGCCATGCTGACCCTGTCGGACGTGCAGTTGGGTCAGTCGGGCGACTACTCGGTTTTGGTCACGAACACTTTTGGTTCAATTAAAAGTGCCATCGCGATCCTGACGGTGAATCTGCCCCCGTCGTGTGACCCTGCGCCTGCTGGACTTGTGGCTTGGTGGGCGGCGGAGAGCAATGCGCTGGATAGCGTACTCGGGAACAATGGCACGCTGAAGAATGGGACGACCTTCACCAACGGGGAGGTGGGAATGGCATTTAATCTCAATGGCGTCAATAACTATGTGCTGGCCAATCCGAGTTCGCCGTCAAATTTGAACGTCGGGCTGGGAACTGGGCTGACGTTTGAAGGGTGGATCAATCCGAACACGACCGGAGTTCAAATGCCGATTTTTGAGTACGAGCGAGTTTTGGGGAGTGGAAATGGTGCGGATGTGGGCATTCTGTTTTATATTAATCTCCCGCCAAGCGGTGGCAATGGTCCTGGTTCGATCATGGCAAATCTTGTGGACGTTAATCAGATGCCTCATAGTGTCGTGTCGGAAGGCAACCTTGTCGCTTCCGGTATTTGGCAACACATTGCTCTGACGTATGATAAGGCCTCGGGTTTGGCCGTGCTTTACCTTGATGGGGTGAATGTCTTCAATGCCACTATTGGTAGTTTTACGCCACAGACCAGTTTCACAAACTTACTGATTGGAGGACGAACGTTTGGTGGTTCAGCTGCAGCTCCGTCCGATAAGTTTTCTGGTTTGATAGACGAAATCAGTCTCTACAACCGGGCGCTGTCATCGAATGAAATTGCCGCGATTTATCAGGCGGGCAGTGGGGGAAAATGCCCGTTGCCGCCCACCATATATAGTCAGCCTACGAATCAAACTGTTAACGCCAAGGGCACCGCAAAGTTCACTGTCGGCGTCGTCGGCACGCCAATGCTGAAGTATCAATGGAGCTTCAATGGAACGAACCTTGTCACTGGGACCAATGCCACGTTGACGGTGACCAATGTGCAACTGTCAAACGCCGGGAGTTATTCCGTGCTGGTGGTCAACAACTACGGTTTCACGAACAGTGCCGGCGCCGTATTGGTGGTGCAAGCTGCGCCAACCATCACTTCGCAACCGACAAATCAGACGGTGGCTGCGGGCGGCAGCGCGACCTTCTGTGTGACCGCCAGTGGAACGTCGCCGTTGAGCTACCAGTGGCAGTTCAATGGTTCAAACATCGGGGGGGCCACGAATTCCCTGTTGGTGTTGGAGAATGTGCAATTTGCCGACGGCGGTTATTATAGCGTGCAAGTGACGAACCGTTTTGGCTCGGTGCTCAGTACTTATGCCGGGCTGACGGTGCAGGCGCCACCGGTCATTACGACCCAGCCAGCGGATCAGACAATCCCCGTCGGCGGTACGGCGATATTTTCCAGTGTGGCGACGGGCTCGTTGCCGATGAGCTATCAATGGGTGTTTGACGGCCCCACCAATCTGACGAGCGGAGACAACGACACGACCTTGATAATTTTCGCTGTCCAGCCGGCCAATGCAGGTGCCTGTGCCTTGATCGTCTCGAATGCCTTTGGAGTGACCATCAGTTCCAACGCGATACTGACGGTGATTGACACCTTGGACCATTTCAATTGGAGCACGATTCCGTCGCCGCGCTTTGTGAACGCGCCGTTTAGCGTCACCATTCAGGCCGTGGACTCCGTCAACCAAGTGTTCACCAACTTCACCGGTACGGTTTCCCTGACAGCGGTTGACGGTACGGCGGTGGTGCCGTCGAGCTCTGGCAATTTTGTCCAAGGCGTCTGGGGCGGATCGTTGACCATTCCGCAGACGGATTCAAACCTGGTATTGGAGGCGGACGACGGGACGGGACAAACGGGGTTGGCGAACCCCTTCAATGTGGTCATGCCACCTGCGTTGTCAGTGGCACGGTCGGGCGGCATGCTGTTTGTCTTCTGGCCGGTAGAGCCAGGCGGCTTTGAGCTGAACACGACCACCAATTTGGTTTCCCCGCAGTGGACGCCGGTGGGCGGAGTGCCGATTCAAATCGGGAACCAATATTTGGAGACGTTCCAATTTGACACCAACAACCAATTGTATCGGTTGCAATATACGCTGCCGTGAATTGATTGGCGCGGGCCTGCGGCAACCGAACGGATGCCAGGCCGGAATGCCGGTATCCAGCTTGGGCGGCGAGGGGTGGAGAATTTGGCGCGGCGGAGGCTTATCGGCTTTCCACCAATTCCGTGCCGGATTTTATGTCGCCGGCGGCAGTGTCGCAGCCGGCTTGTTGATCGCGGAACCCGTGGTTGTCCCAGCGGCAATCCAGGCCAAGGTCTTTGAGCATCTGGAGATCCTTCTCGACGGGTTGATTGAGCGTGGTGAGATAATTTCCGACCATGAGGGCGCTGGCGCCGGCCATAAAAACCATGGATTGAGCGTCGCGCAGATTCGTGGTGCGCCCCCCGGCGATCATGATTTCCTGGCGTGGGAGGATGAAGCGGAAACAGGCGATGGTTTTTAACGCTTCCAAAACGGGGACGGGGGCGTTATTTGCAAAGGGGGTGCCCGGGATGGGGTTCAGAATGTTGATGGGTACAACATTGGCGCCGGCGGCCTTCAATTCAAATGCCAGATCGCAGCGGTCTTCACGGGTTTCACCCATGCCAATAATGCCGCCGGAACAGATCTTAACGCCAGCTTTCTTCAAATAGGCAATGGTCTGGAGACGATCGTCGAAAGTGTGCGTGGTGCAGGTGTGGGGATAGAAACGGCGCGAGCTTTCGAGGTTGTGCCCGTAACACTCGACCCCGGCTTCTTTGAGGCGGTCGGCAACCCGCTGGCTTTTGATGATGCCGAGCGAGACATCGGGCCGGGTTTTGCCGGCGGCTTTCATTTCGCGAACCCGGTCACAAACCTCATCAAGCAGCGGCCCTTCGTTCAAGCCTTTCCAAGCGGCAACCAGGCCGACGGCAGTGACTCCGTTTCGATTCGCTTCGTCCGCGGCTTCGGCGACCGGTTCGGGATCAACAAAACCATACTTGGGCGAGCCGGTTTGGTAAAACGCCGATTGGGCGCAGAAGCTGCAGTTTTCGGAGCAGGCGCCGGCCTTGGCGTTGACGATGGAACAGAGATGGATTTTGTTGCCCTTGAAGTTTTCCCGGATGCGATTCGCCCACGACAACAAATCCATGATGTCCGCGGACGTTTCGAGGTTGATGAGCCAGATTGCCTCGTCGCGACAAATTTGTCCGCCGGCGAGAACCCGCTGACCGAGTTCGGAGATTTTTGAATGGTTTTTTACGTCAACCTGTTGTTCCATCATGGTTGACATCATAGCGCGCGGAAGGCTTTTCGCAAGCGAAGTGTTTAAACGGCGCTTGGGCGGGGGAACAAACACGGGGTCCGCGCTTGGGGGCCTTCAAGTTCCCTGGCATGGCGCACAACTCGCGTTTCTTATTTGGCGGCCTGGGCCGGGGTGTGCGGCGGATTGACGGCGTTCAAATAGGCGGCCAAAGAGGCGATTTGGAGGTCGTCGAGCGGGCCGCCCTGGGAGGTGGAGAAAGCGGGCATGAGGGTGCCGGCTTTGCCGGAGGTGATCCACGCGCGCCAAAACTCTTCGCTGGTGGGGTCCTTGAGATTGTGCAGGTCTGGCACCATGGTGGCGCGGGGATTGCCCTCGTGGCAAACGGCACAAACCACCGCAAAGAGCTGCTGACCGTATTTTCCCTTCACGTTCGCGGCGTGACAACTGGCGCAATCGCCTTTGAAGACGGCCTGCCGGTCAATTTTGGCGGCGGCGATGCCGCGGGCGCGTTCTTCAGGGGTCATGGGCTTGGCGGGAGGTGCGGGTTGGATGTTGATGCGGAGGATCAAGTCCATTTTGCCGTAATCGGTGCTGATCGAGATGGTCTTAAAGAGCATGCCGCTCTTGCCCGCAAGGTTCACGCTGACGCGAATAACGCCATTGGTTCCGGGAGGGAGCAACCAGGGCTGGGGCGGAATTTCCGCGGTAGTGCAACCGCAGGATGGATGCACGTGAAGGATGGTCACGGGAGCGGGCGTTATGGAATTGGTGAGGGTGGCCACGGTCGGGTTCGTGGTTACGTGAGCGACGGATGAGAATTTGCGGCCGGAAAAGATGGACCAAAACCCCGTGTTGGTGGTGATCGTGAAATTGGTGAGGCAGGTGACGTTCGTTACTTGTACGAGGTCGGGGCGGGTGGCGAGGTTGGTGAACGTAAAGGTGAAGCGGGCAAAATCCTGGCCGTTGGTAGCCTCGGCAGTCTTCTGGGTGGCATCCCAAGCGATAACGCCGGCCGGCAGCGGATCATTGGCGTGCGTGTAATCAGGCACGTAAACAGGCGCGGAGGCCACCGTCGCCGCCGGTTGGGCACTGGCAAAAACGCCTGCGGCCAGACACAGCACCGCTAACACACAGGAAATCTGACGCACTTTCATGAGCCACAAGTTAATCGCTGTGTTGATGTTGGCGAGCCAATTTTGCGCCCGCTGGGCTCTGGGCTGGGCTGGGATCAGCGCGTGACGCCGCACCAGGTGCAAACGTAAGCGCCTTTTGAATCGAGAATGAACGTGGACTTGATCGAGTGGGAACAACAACAGGCACAGGTGGCTTTGAAGACTCCCAAGATGGGCGGCGTGCAGAGAACCTCCTTGCCGCAAGCGGCGCAGACGATGCGGTCCGACTTTATTAGAAAATCCGCGTCGTCGTCGGCCGAACACTTGCAGGCGACGCCGATGAGAGTGCCGAACTCGAGGCTCGGTAAAAGCACAGCCGGCACTTGGTGAAGTGGTTGCGCTTTCGGCGTTATTGCTGCTCCTTGAGCCATAGATCCTCAACGTTTCTAAGGTTGTTCAGCCTTGCCCCATACGGTTTCATCCTGATCGTCACATTCCCACTATTCGACTTGGAACACCCACCCACCCACGAAATATCGTCAATTCAGAGATGCGACGACGGCTTCAATTGCGTTCTTTTGCCGCGTGGCGTTCAAATTGGCTGGGTATCCTCGTTTTTCCACATGTCTTCCCAGCAGAACATCTGTGACTTCTGCCGACTCTGACCCTCAGTTATTCACATAGCAGAAAACCCGGCTGATTTCAAGGACTTTTTTTAGAGGAATGGCGAATTGTGAATTGGCAAGGGCTGTGAATAACCACCCGGGGGTGTGAATAACTGTTAATCCGGTGAAAAAGTGTCACTGCATGATGGGGTAATCCAACGGTTGGCGAATAACCCGGTGCGTGATGGAAACAACCAGGCTCCGGGTGTGAGCATTTTACCCATGATTGTGAATCCTTATTCGTTGTAATAGAAGGGCTATCGGCGAGAAAATACCTGCATAGTGATGAACGGAAACAGACCGCAGCAGGCGGAATAACCGATTTAGTTTATGGCGGATCGTCTTATGGCAGAAGCGGGAAACATCGTTACGACGCGAGCCACCGGGGTGGATCCCGGGATGGTGTTTTCATTCAGTTGTGAGCCGATCGAGGGAAACCGGGCGGTGGAGGATGAATATTGTTGCGGTGAAAAACTCCAGACCGTGGTGTTGGAGGGGGGGCGGCGGATTGCCAAATGCCGGCATTGCCAGCGGCAAGTGTTTGAGCAGGGGCAAATTCATGATGCGCGCTCTCCGTGGATCGGAGTGGATCTGGACGGAACTTTGGCGACCGACACCGGGCGACAACTGTGGAATTCAGACGGTCGGCCGAAGATTGGCCAGCCGGTGATTGAGATGGTGGCCCGCATCAAAGGGTGGGTTGCCGACGGTTGCACCGTCAAGGTTTTCACGGCGCGCGCCTCTTCGCCGGCGCAAGTTGCGGGCATCCGGGCATGGCTGGCCGGGTGCGGCTTGCCGGATTTGGAGATCACAAACGTCAAAGATCTGAACATGGTCGAGCTTTGGGATGACCGATGCGTCCAAGTGGCGCCCAATACGGGGCGCCCCCTTAATCCGCCCCAAAGGCGGAGGGTGCAGGCGCCGGCCTTCAGAAGCACAGGGGCGAGCCGGAGGCGGGGGCGGTCTGGACTGTTGTTCAGCCTAAAACAGATTTTTCTAACGCTGTGAATGCAATTTGCAAAGCCGGGCAAGACGTGAACCGGGCGAGTTGAGCCGCTGGCAGAAATCGTTTTCCGCAATCGGTGGCTGGAAACCGCAGTAACTGGCAGATGAAAGATCAATTCAGAACGTTTGAATAATCGTATGAAAAACACAATGTGTCATTTGATGGTTTTCCTGGCGGGCACGGCGATCAGCTTGGTTTGGGGGGAAGACGCGGAGGCCCAGTCGGCCTTTACACCGCCGGTTCTCACCGAGATTGCGCCTGCGCTTGAGCCGACGGGAAATGACGGAATGTTTTTCACGCCGACCACGGCAATTTCGGTGACGGCATTGGGCTATATTTCATCGGTTGCCGCCAATGGCAACTTGGTTGGGTTGTATGACGTTTCGACCGCGGACCTGCTGGCGAGCACGACGGTAACGGGTGCTTCGACGCCGAGCGGTGATTTTCTCTATCAGGCGATTTCGCCGGTGCTGTTAACGCCGGGGACGGAGTATGCGGTGGTGGGACTGTACACGGCCGGGACGGGAGATTTGGGGTATTTTGCGACCAGCGGAGCGGGAGCCGACCCGGCGATCAATTTCTTTGGGTACTCATACGACAACAATTCCTCACTGGGGCTGCCGGCGAACAGCTATGCGCCGGCGATCTTTGGGCCGAATCTTCAGTTTGCCGTAGTTCCCGAACCAGACAGTTGCGCGCTGATAGCGGCTGGTTTGGCAGGTGCGTACGGATTTTTTCGCAGAAAGACAGATTAAAAACCCCTCAATTCAACATCACCCTAAGAACAGGAAATAATAAATGAAAAAGATCAAAGTTGTAACCGTTGGGCTAGCAGTTTTGGCATTGTTCACCGGCTTGGGACGGGGGCAAGGTTTGACGCTTAATTTTGGCAACAATGAGGGAACCGCCATCGAGTTTGGCGGCAACGCCGATACCTTCCAATTCACCACCGCGCAAAACGGTTACCAGTGGAACATTACGTCGGAAAGTGGCGGGTCGAGCGCGGTTGGCCTTCTGGGCTCGATTACGGGTGGGCCGTTCGTGTATGGCCCAATAACGTACACTTTCGGCGGGTCGGTGCAGTCGGCAACTGTGCTGGGGCCGCTGGGGGAGTTGGTCATCAGCGATGGAACAGCGCAGTTGACGGGGACCGTCAATTTAATTGATATCACGACATTGTTCCAGAGCGTGGGGGTGATCAATGCATCCGTGTCCATCAACGTCTCTGGCATCACTTACACGGGGACCAATCCAGATCTGCGGTATTTGGCGGCCAATCAACCGGCGTCGTTGGACTTGGGCTTCACGTTTAACCCGGGTCTCTCGCTTTCACAGTTGTCGAGCGGGGCGGGGGGATATGACGCTCCTTATTCGGGGAGCATCTCCACGATTCCCACGGTGACCGTTCCGGAGCCGGCGGGAATGATGCTGGCGATTTTTGGCGGTCTGAGCATTCTCTGGTTCAGCCGTCGGAAATAGCCGCGCCAGGAATGCGGCAGCGCGTGTTCGTGAACCCCGCCCGGCGGCTTTGCCCGGGCGGGGTTTGTGTTTTGCAAGGTGGTTGAGCGGAGACTCAAAGGCGATTCAGGGCGCTCAAGACGGCCCGCACGGAGGCGAGTTCGATGTTGGTGTCCACGCCTGCGCCCCAGCGCGTTTTGCCGTCGGCGAGTTTGATTTGGATGTAGGCGATGGCGGCCGCGGTTTCGCCGGCACTGAGGGAGTGTTCGCTATAGGCGGTGATTTCAAATCGCGGGACGCCGGTGCTGGTCAAGCCATTAACCAGCGCCGCGAGCGGGCCATTGCCTTCGCCTTTCAATTCAACGGCCTTTCCCTCGCGCGTCAGCTTGGCGCGGCATTTGACGACGCCATTTTTGCTGTCGGCCTCGAAACGCTTGAGCGACCAGGGAGTGGCCCGTTCGATGTATTCCCGCCAGAACATTTTTTTCAACTCCGCGCCGCTGACCTCGCGGCCGAGGCGGTCCACTTCATCGTTGGCGATGGGCCCGAATTCGCGCTGCATGTCCTTGGGCAGTTCGATGCCAAATTCGCTTTCGAGCAAATAGGCCACGCCGCCCTTGCCGGACTGGGAATTGACACGGATGACCTCGCGGTATTCGCGGCCGAGATCCCGGGGATCAATCGTCAGGTAGGGCACGTCCCAGTGCTCGTGCTTCTCGTTTTCCCATTCGGCGAGGCCTTTTTTGATGGCATCCTGGTGCGAGCCGCTGAAGGCGGTGAAGACGAGTTCGCCGGCGTAGGGCTGGCGGACGGGAACGGTCATGCCGGTGCAGCGCTCGTAAACGTCAATGATGGCGTTGAGGTGGGAGAAATCCAACTTGGGGTCAATGCCGTGCATGTAGAGGTTCAGCGCCACGGTGACGAGGTCCAGATTTCCGGTGCGTTCGCCGTTGCCGAACAAGGTGCCTTCGACCCGGTCGGCGCCGGCCAACAAGCCGAGCTCCGTGGCGGCGACGCCGGTGGAGCGGTCGTTGTGGGTGTGGAGGCTGATGATGAGCGAGTCGCGGTTTTTGAGATGACGGCACATCCATTCGATTTGGTCGGCATAGATGTTGGGCATGGCCACTTCGACGGTGTCGGGCAAATTGAGGATCATCTTGCGCTGCGGGGTGGGCTCCCAGACGTCCATGACCGCCTCGGAGATTTCCCGGGCGAATTCCATCTCCGTTGCCGAGAAGCTCTCGGGGGAATACTGGAGCATGATTTCGGTGCCGGCGAGGCGGGGCAGGCGGTCCTTGATCATTTGGGCGCCACGGACGGCGATGGCCTTGATTTCGTCCTTGGACTTGCCGAAGACGATGCGGCGCTGCGCCGGCGAGGTGGAATTGTAGAGATGGATGATGGCCTTTTTGGCGCCGGCCAGGGATTCCACGGTGCGCTCGATGAGGTCTTCGCGGGCCTGGACGAGGACCTGCAACCAGACGTCATCGGGAGCGCGTTTTTCCTCGATGAGGCGGCGGTTGAAGGTGAACTCGGTGTTGGAGGCGGACGGGAAACCGACTTCGATCTCCTTGAAACCGATTTTGACGAGGGTTTGGAACAGCTCCAGTTTTTGGGAGACGTTCATGGGCACGGCGAGCGCCTGATTGCCGTCGCGCAAGTCCACGCTGCACCAGCGCGGGGCGTGGGTGAGCACGCGGTTGGGCCATTGCCGTTCCGGCAAGCGAACTGGCGGAAACGGGCGGTATTTTTTTGACGGATCTGTTTGCATGGCTAAAAGGAGCTAAACGGCCGGCCGGCTTCAGGGAACACGGAGGGGCGGTTGCCGCCCGGGACGCGAACGTCCTGAACGACGGCGCCGGGCAAAGCCGGGCCGGGAGTCGCAGCAGGTTCAGGTTGGTCCGTGTTCATCTGTGGTTAAAACAAAAAACCCACCGCCGGATGGCAGTGGGTTTGGAAAATCAGCAAACGCTCAAACCCTATCTGCCGCGCCGGTTAGCAGCGCGTTTGCAAGCAGCAGGTTGAGGTTCAACTTAAAAGTCACGCCGGAACAATAGTGCGGCGGTTCATTCCGGTCAACCTTTTTCCGCTGGTGGCAATGGTCGCATGGGGTCGCGCCGCGTTCAGCCAACAAAGACGGCATGGACGGCTTTGACGGCCTGCTCGCCTTTGGCCAGATCAATCACGACGGAGATCTTGATCTCGCTGGTCGAAATCATGCCGATGTTGATGCCTTCATTGGCAAGGGTCTCGAACAACTTGCCGGCGACACCGGTGTGCGATTTCATGCCCACACCCACGATGGAGAGCTTGGCAATCTTATCCGCGGTGATGAC
>Ga0181535_10004727_pt1 | contig 14948 bp, 12 predicted proteins | sample PEATcosm2014_Bin_44_FD_119774 | JGI IMG/M metagenome (GOLD analysis project Ga0181535, IMG submission 119774) | Peatland microbial communities from MTU Mesocosm Facility, Houghton, MI, USA - PEATcosm2014_Bin17_30_metaG | ecosystem: Environmental > Terrestrial > Soil > Wetlands > Peat | place... | reverse complement strand
GGACACGCCTCGGGTGAGACCCTGGGTTGGGAATGAACCGTCACGTCAGGTACCTCGCCTAACGCGTTGCCAGCGAACGGCAACGCCGCAGCCTCATACTAGATTCACCTCGAAACTCATATAACGACTGCGAATCGAACGCTAGTCCCTTCAAACTGTTACATTCTACAGGCGGGATGACATGCGTGTGAAGATGGCTTGGAACGTCTGTCTATGCGGTACAATTTAGCGTGTCGGGATCGGCGTGCCGCTGCGATAATCGTAAAATCCGCGCTGGGTTTTGCGCCCTAGCCAGCCCGCCTCGACATATTTCACGAGCAAGGGACAGGGACGGTATTTCGGATCGGCCAAGCCGTCATGCAGTACTTGCATGACGGACAAGACGGTGTCGAGGCCGATGAAATCAGCGAGCTGCAAGGGTCCCATGGGGTGATTCGCACCGAGCCGCATCGCGGTGTCGATCGATTCGACCGATCCCACACCCTCGTAGAGCGTATAGACCGCTTCGTTGATCATCGGCAGCAGAATGCGATTGACGATGAAGGCGGGGAAATCCTCGGACACGGTGAAAGTCTTGCCGAGCCGGGCGATCAGAGTCTTGGCCGTATCGAAGGTTGTGTTTTCCGTCACGATGCCGCGAATCAATTCGACAAGCTGCATGCGCGGCACCGGATTCATGAAATGAATGCCGATGAACTTTTCCGGACGGTCGGTGACCGAGGCAAGTCTTGTGATCGAAATCGACGAGGTGTTCGTCGCCAAAATCGCAGTTGGCTTGAGCGATGGGCAGAGTTTGGAAAAGATTTTTCGTTTGATCTCCTCCTTCTCGGAGGCCGCTTCGATGACGAGGTCGCTATCGCCGAAGGCGTCGAAGTCTGGCGCGGGCGTTATCCGGTTCAAAGCCGCGTCGCGTACCGCCGGCTCGAGCTGTTTGCGTTCGACCTGGCGCGCGAGATTGCCGGCGATGGTGGCAAGACCGGCATTGATGCGCGCTTCCGAGGTATCGTTGAGAGCGATTTCGATGCCGGCCAGTGCGCATACCTGGGCTATCCCCGTGCCCATTTGGCCGGCCCCGATCACGCCCATTTTATGTATGTCCATTTCATTCGTCCACAATGGAAATCAAGCAGGAAAAGTCTGGCCGGATTGACATCTCACAGGTCTCGCCGCGGCGCGTTCGTGCGGACCGGCCCGACTTTTAGACCAAAGACACAAACATATCCACTGAACCGCACAAGCTCTAAAGCTGAATGAGAAAGGGTGGAAACCAGAAAGACGAGCAAGATTTTCGAGACCTGCTACTTATGGCCTAGCTTAGCGAGCTCCTCGTTCAGCGCCGGCAGAATGGCGAAGAGATCGCCGACGAGACCGTAGTCCGCGATTTGGAAAATCGGGGCCTCTTCATCCTTGTTGATGGCAACGATAATCTTAGAATCCTTCATTCCGGCGAGATGCTGGATGGCGCCGGAGATGCCGACGGCGATATAGAGATCGGGCGCGACAACTTTGCCTGTTTGACCCACTTGCCAATCGTTTGGTGCGTAGCCGGCATCGACCGCGGCGCGCGACGCGCCCATCGCCGCGCCAAGCTTGTCCGCTATAGGCTCGATAAGGGTCTTGAAATTGTCCGCGCTCTGCATGCCGCGGCCGCCGGATATGATGATCTTGGCCGCGCCGAGCTCGGGGCGCCCGGATTTGACGATCGTCTCGTCCTTGAATTGCGAAACATCGGACACGGCGGCGGCGCTGATCTTCTCGATTGGAGCTTCCGCGCTCTCGCCGGTTGCTTGAAACGCGGCCGTCCGCACCGTAATGACTTTCTTGGAATCGGTTGATTGCACCGTTTCTATCGCATTTCCAGCATAGATCGGACGGTCGAAAACGTCAGGTGCCTTGACCTTGATAATTTCCGAAATTTGCATCACGTCGAGGAGGGCTGCAACCCTCGGCATGACATTCTTGCCGGTTGAGGTCGCGGCGGCCAGGATCGCCGAATAATTGGCCGCCAATTGGACAAGGAGCGCGGCCAGCGGTTCGGCCAAGTGATGCGCATAGAGTGGAGCATCCGCCAGCAGCACTTTTTCGGCGCCATCTAGGCTAGCGGCGGCCCGCGCCGCGGCTTCCACCCCATCGCCCGCGACAAGGACATGGACAGGTTCATACAGCGCCTTGGCCGCAGTCAAAGCCTTGGCTGTCGCCTCGTTCATTGTGCCGTTCGAAATCTCGGCAAGGAGCAAGACCGCCATCAGATTACTCCGGCCTCGTCCTTGAGTTTAGCGATCAGTTCGGCGGCGGTGGCAAGTTTGATTCCTCCTTTGCGCGTGGGCGGCGCAGCGGTGTTTAGAATCTTGAGGCGCGGCGCGATATCGACGCCGAAATCAGCGGGTGTCTTTTCGTCGATCACTTTCTTCTTGGCTTTCATGATGTTTGGCAGCGAGGCGTAGCGCGGTTCGTTGAGGCGCAGATCGGTTGTGACGACGGCCGGGAGTTTGAGGCGGACGGTTTGCAAGCCGCCGTCGACCTCGCGGGTCACATCCACTTCGCCTTCACCAATCGACACTTTCGAAGCAAACGTGCCTTGTCCCCAGCCCAATAGCGCCGCAAGCATCTGCCCGGTCTGGTTGCTATCGTCGTCGATCGCCTGCTTGCCGAGGATAATCAGCAAAGGCTCTTCGGTGAGCGCGATCGCTTTCAAAAGCTTGGCGACGGCGAGCGGTTCGACCGGTTTCTCCGCCTTGATAAGAATGCCCCGATCGGCGCCCATCGAGAGGGCGCTGCGGATCGTCTCGGCGGCCTGCGCCGGCCCAATCGACACGATAATCACTTCACTGGCTTTGCCCGACTCTTTCAGGCGCAGGGCTTCCTCGACGGCAATTTCGTCGAAGGGATTCATCGACATTTTGACATTGGCGAGATCGACGCCAGAACCGTCAGGTTTGACCCTGATCTTGACGTTATAATCGACAACCCGTTTCACGGGGACGAGAATTTTCATGGGAAAAACCCAGAAAGGCGGTCGTGCATGGTGCGGTTAGGTACAGGCCAGCTTTTGACAAGTCAACGCAAGTGGCCTTCACCACGAAGCGGATCAGCCAATAATAGCGGTTATTTAATATATATGACGATAGTCAATAGGTATAACATATAGCCGCCATTTGGGTGTTGGGTCTCATGCGGCCTGGCACTTGCTTCGATTCCTGCGCCGTGGCGAATGTTCCTCCCGCCCGCGTTGGTCACTTCATCGATTCTGGCCGGGCACCCATAAAATATCGGCTTTGCCCTTGTTGTTCGCATAGCGCGCCGCGACGAAGAGAAAATCCGATAGCCGGTTGACATATTTGAGTGCCGGGCCGCCGACGACCTCGCCCTGAGTGCCGGCCAAGGAGACGAGCAGCCGTTCGGCCCGCCGCGTTATGGTGCGGGCGAGGTGCAGGGCCGCAGCCGCCGGGGAACCGCCCGGAAGCACAAAAGAACGCAAGGGTGCGAGTTCCGCGTTGAACTCGTCGATCTTGCGCTCCAAGCGATCCACTTGCGATTGGACGATGCGGAGTGATTCCGCATCCGCGCTGGCATTCAACGGCACGCAAAGATCGGCGCCGAGGTCGAACAGATCATTCTGAACGATCAGCAACATTGCATCAATCCTGACACAATCGGGATCTGTCGCGGTAGTGACACGGGCGAGCCCAATGGCCGAATTGACCTCGTCGATCGTGCCATAGGTTTCGATCCTGAGATCGTTCTTGGCACGGCGCTCGCCGGTCCCGAGCGCCGTCGTGCCATCGTCTCCCGTCCTCGTGTAGATTCTGTTTAAGACGACCATGGTGCTCCACATCCATTGCCAAACCACGATCGCTTCTAGCGGAAGTGCTCACGGTCTCACTTACTTTGCTTTTCGTGTGCGCTTATTCAAAAAGCCTCAAACATTTTGGAAACGATCAGGCTTAGCCGCGAAACCACAAGATGCCCATGATAATCACTATAACGGCGAACTGGAGGCCGATCCGCCAGCGCATCAGCTTTTGCGACGTATTCGGGCTACCCTCCCGCAGCATGTTGATCAGCCCCAGCAAAAGCACGATGGTGACCGCGCCAATGCCGATGGCAACAATAAGATTGCTGGCGGTATGCATCTTGGTGCGATCCTCGGTAACAAAGCATGGCTCGCGTTACGCGTGCGAGAGCGCTTGCCCTACGGATGGAATTCCCTGATCGAAAAGCCATCGCTCAGATTCAAAGAGTGGAAGCCCATTCCAGGCATCAATCAATAGCGGCGCAGAAGACGTTCCAGATAGTCCATTTCCTCGCGCGGCCGCATGGGTTCGCCGAGTCTGCGGCGAAGTTCCTCAAGCACCCGCCTTGCGCGCTCGGCAGCGGGAACGCCCATCGGATCGAAACGCGCACTCGGATTGAAGGAGCGTTCGCTTCCCGCCGGGCGCCCGAGCGGATCAGTATCATCAGCATCGCCAAACTGGCCACGCGAGCCTTGCCCTTGCCCTTCCTCTCCCTCCATGCCTGAACCATTGCCTTCGCCTTGACCGCGCATGGCTTCAGCGAGCTTTTGCGCGCCTTCGCGTAAAGCCTCAACGGCGCGGCCCTGCGCGTCAACCGCATTGCCAGAGCCCGCCGGGCCTTGACCGAGTGCGTTCTCTGCGTCGCGCATCGCGTTTTGCGCGCCATCGAGACTGTTCGCATCGGCTCCTGATTCATTCATGCGCTTTTGCAAAGTCTCGAGCCTTTCGCGGAGGGCTTGCTGGCGTTTGCTAAGACCAGGATCATTGTTTTGCCCGGATCGAGGCATCTTGCTGGTTTTGGAACTGCCGCCTTGTCCGCTGTCTTTCTTGTCGGCATCGCTGCCAACCGCTTCGTCGCCCCGATCCTGACCAAAAAAATCGCTAAGAGTTTGTTCATCTTGCATGCCCAATTGGCCGCGTTCCTCACGTTGCCGGTGCCGTTCTCCTTGGCCGTTTTGATAGGTTTCGTCGCGCAAATCCTGCTGTTCCTCCGCCATATGGCCGAGTTCGTCGAGCGCGCGGCTCATCTCCTGAGCTCTAGGATCGGCCTTGCGCGGCCGGGCGACACGCAGATTTTCAAGGATATCTTGCAACTGCTCAAGCATTTTCTGGGCGTTGGCGCTATCCCCTGAACGCAACATGTCCTGCATCTTGTCGAGCATGCCTTGCAGTTCCTTGAGAGTAATCGACCGGCTCTTGCCATCGAGCGCCGCGGAATTATTCCCGCGGTCTTCGTCCTTCTGCCGCGCCGCGAGTTCTTGTAAAAACTTATCCATCGCGGCACGCAGTTTTTCGCCGAGCTTGCGGATTTCATCATCCGGCGCGTTGCGCTGCAAGGCATCGCGCAATTGTTGTTCAGCAGCGCGAAGATCCCGTTCCGCATCGGAGAGATCGCCATTCTCGATGCGCAGCGCCATTTGCCAGAGATAATCGGCGGTTTCGACGAGATCGCTGTCGGTACGCGCCGCATTGAGCTGGTCGAAGGCCACCCGCAAACCGAGGTAAACGCTGGCGCTCGTGCCGAAAACGTCCGGTGCGATCATCAAGGCATCGAGTGCCTTCGCCACCTGCGCCTTGTCATTTGGCGCAAGCACCAGATTGCGGCGTTGTTCGGCAAGCGCGCGCGCAAGAGGCTTAACGAAGGGCTTTTGCGGCAGGGTGATTTCGACCGTATCGCTTTTGCCTTCATTGCCGCCTTCATCGCGTGCGGTCAGCGTCATCTCGACGCGCGCGCCGGCCCATGGGTGTTCGGACAGGTCGGCGGTTGTCTCAGCTTCTCCGGCGAGGTCCGGCGCAGGCGGCAGCGCGAGCGCCATTCGCGGAGGATCGACAAGCGACCGTTGGGCGGGGCGACCGCCAGGCAGCACCGGTTTGCCGAAATTCGCTTCGGCGTTGGTGACGCCGTAATCGTCGGCGATACTATATTTCAGCGTCATTGATCCGCGCGCATTTAACTTAGGCACGGCGGTTAGCGTGATCGACGGGGGCTGGTCCAAAATGGCATGAATATCGAATACGCCGAGCGGCGTGCCGGAGCGGCCAAGGCTAAGCGTTGCGTCACCGCGCAAGACCAGCCGGATTTCCGCGGTGCTGTCCGCCGTTCCGTTGGAAGGCAAGGCGGCGGTGCTCGACGGGGTCGAGCCCGCTTGAGTGGGCGTGGTTTTGTCCTTGGCGGCCGCACCGAGCCCCCCCTTGACGTCCAAGTCAAGACTGCCGCCAGGCGCATGAATGACGACGATCGAACCGCTCGGCGCTTCAATGCGTTGCGGGTTTTCTGAACCGATGAAGCTCTTGTTCCCGCGGAGGTCCAGCACAAGCGGCGGTTTCCCGGTGTAGGCGGGAGGATCAATCCAGGCGTCTACCCTGTAACCGTTGCCTTGCAAGGCATCAAAGCGCCAGTCGAAAGCCGCCGCGACGCGCGCATATTTTTCGGGACCGGCGACAAAGCCCGTCGCAATGAGCGCGACCAGGACGGTAGCCCGTAAGGCATAACGGTCAAGCTCGACCATGCGTGGCGATGGACCGCCGGTACGAAGTAAAGCTACCGCTTGTTCCGCCCGGCGGCGATGCAGGACCCATAGGGCTTGGGTTGCTGGATCCGTCGCCCCATTGCCGAGCCGGTCGTCGATTACCGCCGCGGGATGCGACGCAAGGCCGGAGACACGGTCGATCCGGGCGAGAGCCTCCTGGCGTGTGGGAAAACGAAATTTGAGGACAGGCAGCAAGACGATCACGAGGCCGAGCGCCAGCGCCAGAACGCCGAGGCCGCGCGCCCAGTGCGGCGCGTCGATCCATAGTCCGGTCCAAGAGACGCAAACAAAAATGCTGGCTACGACGAGCGGGGGCAGCACCAGGCGCCAAGCCCGCTCGAAGAGGATTATCATGCGCGCCCGTGCGGCGAGCCGTTCGAGACGCGGATTCTCGGCCGCTTCGCCGTGCGGCGACCGCTCCAGGCGCATTGATTTCCAGCGTTCCAGTTTCAGCAAAACGCTCTCCAAAGCGTGGCCATCAAGTCCTACATCCGGGAAGGCTAGCACGACCACAGGGAAGTGCCAGTGCGGGGTTGAAATATCTAGCTCAACCAGGCCGGAATTTTGTCGAGGCCGATCAATTCCTCGTAAGTTCCGCGCAGGCGTACAACGGCGAATTGGCTGCCGTTGACGAGAACCTCCGGCACGAGAAGCCGCGAATTATAGGTCCCGGCCTGCACCGCACCATAGGCGCCGGCGGACATAATCGCCAGAAGATCGCCAGGCGAGGGCTCGGCCATTTTCCGGGAAAGCGCCAGATAATCGCCGGTTTCGCAGACCGGACCAACGATATCGGCGGTGATATCAGGCGTGGCCCTGGCCGTATGGACGGCAACAACCTCGTGATGCGCGTCGTAAAGCGTCGGGCGCACCAGATCGTTCATGGCCGCATCGACAATGACGAAAGTTTTGGCCTCGCCCCGCTTCACGAAAAGGACGCTTGTCACGAGAATGCCGGCATTGCCCGCGATCAGCCGTCCCGGCTCGAAGATCAGCTGGCAATTGAGCGGCGCAAGCCTTGCCTTGACAACCGCCGCGTAGCGCTCCGGGTGATAGCTCCCCGGATCCTCCCAAAGAGCGTAGGGAATGCCGAGACCGCCGCCGAGATCGAGATGATCGATGGTGTGGCCGTCGGCGCGCAGCAAGCGGACAAAATCGGCGATCAAGCCGAAGGCCGCGTCGAAGGGAGCGAGGTCGGTGATCTGCGAACCGATGTGGATATCAACGCCGGTGACCTTGATCCCAGGCAGGCCTGCTGCTCGCCCGTAGACTTCGCGGGCGCTGCCAATCGGGATGCCGAATTTGTTTTCTGCCTTGCCGGTTGCGATCTTGGCATGGGTTTTCGCATCGACGTCGGGATTAACCCTGAGTGCAATGCGTGCGATCCGGTTTTGGCTGCTTGCGAGCCCTGAGAGGAGATCAAGCTCCGGCTCCGATTCAACATTGAAACAAAGAATGTCGCGGGCAAGCGCGAAAGTCATCTCTTCTTGCGTTTTGCCAACCCCTGAAAAGGTGACATTTCCGGGCGGGATACCCGCCGCCAGAGCGCGGCGGAGTTCGCCTCCTGAGACGACATCCATGCCCGCGCCGAGTTGGCCCAAGGTTTTGAGAACAGCCTGGTTGGAATTGGCTTTCACCGAATAGCAAATCAGATGCGGCAGGCCGGCAAAAGCCCTGTCGAACACTTCGTAATGGCGGGTGAGCGTCGCCGTCGAGTAGCAATAAAAGGGCGTGCCAACCGCCGCCGCTAGCCCGGCTAGATCGACATCCTCGGCGTGCATGACGCCGTTTTTCATCGCGAAGTGATGCATGGACGATCAAAGCAGGGGATCGAGAACGAAGGGTCTTGGCGCCCGCGGCGGGGTTTGCTTCGCTCCGGCCTGCGCCGGCGCCGCCGTGCTGGTGGAACTCGCTTCATCTTGCGCCGGCAGTTCACCTGGGTTCACGGGCTTTTCTTCAGTCCCAGGTGTACCGGGGGGCGGCGGCGCGTTCAAGGCGGCGGCGTCCGGCGGCGGTTCGAGCGGTCCCCGCCGGCCGCAGGAGACGAGCGTCAGGGCGACGGCTGCGAGTAGAATGGCCACGCCAAGTTTCGAGGAGGAGGGTTTCACGAACAAGCTCCAAAAGGCGCGCCACTATAGACGAAAGGCGAGGGTAAGTCGAAATTGGTTCACATGCCCCAGCGCCGGACGAACCAGCTTTTAACCAAATGCGTCAGAATTGCGTAGCTCAATAGGAAGCTTGCGATGATGGGCCAGTAGAGGGGCGGCAATGGGGTGAATTTCAATGCGTCCGCTACGACGGGCGTATAAGGAAGCGCAACGCCGATCACGCAGATGATGAGGCTGGTTGCGATCAGCGCCGGGCTCGCGCGGCTTTGCAGAAAGGGGATCTTCGCGGTGCGGATGATGTGGATGATGAGCGTCTGCGTTAGCAGGGATTCGACGAACCAGCCAGTCTGGAACAGCGATGGATTGTTCCAGCTGTGGAAGATGTAGAGCATGGTGAAGAAAGTGGTATAGTCGAAGATCGAACTGATCGGTCCGATGAAGACCATGAATTTGAAAATATTTCCGATGTCCCATTTGCGCGGAACCGTGAGATAGTCCTCGTCGACATTGTCCGTCGGAATCGCGGTTTGCGAGAAATCATAGAGTAAATTGTTCGTCAGCACTTGAATGGGCAGCATCGGCAGGAAGGGCAGAAAGATGCTTGCGCCGAGCACGCTGAACATGTTCCCGAAATTCGAGCTAGCCCCCATCTTGATATATTTGGTGATATTCGCGAAGACTTTACGCCCCTCGATAGCACCTTCCTGAAGTACCATCAGGCTCTTTTCAAGCAGAATGATGTCGGCCGATTCCTTGGCGATGTCGACGGCCGTATCGACGGAGATGCCAACGTCGGCGGCCTTGAGCGCGGGGCTGTCGTTGATGCCATCCCCCAAAAATCCGACGACATAGCCCTTGGCATGAAGCGCGCCGACGACGCGGGCCTTCTGCTCCGGAGAGACCTTGGCGAAGACCGCTACCGATGCAGCGAGATCGGCCAATACGGTGTCGCTCATCTTTTCGATTTCTGGTCCGAGCACGATACGATCGGCAGCGAGCCCAACCTCGCGGCAGATCTTCCGGGTTACGACTTCATTGTCGCCGGTGATAATCTTGACCGTCACGCCTGATCGATTGAGTGCTGCAATGGCGGCTCCGGCGGTTTCCTTTGGCGGATCTAGGAAGGCGATGTAGCCAAGCAACGTCAGGTCGCTTTCATCGTCGACCGAATAGCTTGGTTTGAGATCCACAATTTCCTTGTAGGCGACGGCTATGACTCGAAACCCATCCTCGTTAAGCGCGCGAGTCTCCGCCTGCGCCTGGGTGAGATGGCTCGCATCCAACAATCCGCATTGGTCGTGGAGTTCATAATGCTTGCAGACAGAGAAAATTTCCTCGACCGCGCCTTTGCAAATAAGGACATGCGTGCCATCCTCACGCGACAGAATGACCGAAAGACGCCGGCGCACGAAGTCGAATGGAATTTCGTCGATATTCTGGTATTGATGCTGCAAGTGAAGGTTCTTGCCGATTTCGACATGCTTTAGTACCGCGACATCGAGCAGATTCTTCAAGCCAGACTGGTAGTGACTGTTTAGATAGGCGAATTCCAGCACCCTTTCACTCTCATTGCCACGAATGTCGAGGTGCCATTTGAGGATGATGCGGTCCTGCGTCAGCGTGCCGGTCTTGTCAGTGCACAAGACATTCATCGCCCCGAAATTCTGAATGGCCTGAAGGCGCTTCACGATCACGCGTTTTTTCGACATGGCGATCGCGCCTTTGGCGAGGTTCACGGTGACGATCATCGGCAGCATTTCCGGTGTCAAGCCGACCGCGACAGCCACAGCGAATAAAAGCGCCTCAAGCCAATCATGCTTGGTGAAGCCATTGATCAGAAACACGGCTGGAACCATCACCAGCATGAACCGAATCATCAGCCAGGTGAAGCCGTTAATTCCCTTGTCAAAGCTCGTCGGCTCGCGCCGTCCGGCGATCTGGTCGGCAAGCTGTCCGAAGTAAGTTTTCGCCCCTGTGTGCGCGATCACCCCGGTCCCAAATCCGCTGACCACACTGCCGCCCATGAAACAAAGGTTCGGCAGATCGAAAGGATCGGCGATATCGCCAATCTGGCGCGCCATCGACTTCTCTGATGGCATGGCCTCGCCGGTGAGGGCCGACTGATTGATGAACAGATCTTTGGCGCTTAGCAGTCGCAGATCGGCCGGAATCATGTCTCCCGCTGAAAGGCGAACGATATCGCCGGGAACGAGCTGCTCCATCGGGATCTCGCTGAAACCGTTGGATTGGTCCTCTCCGGCGGGGACAGCTGCTCCCCGCCGTTTGACGCTGGCTGTCGTTTTCACGATGGCGCGAAGCTTTGCGGCGGCGTCATTGGATCGATGCTCCTGGAAGAACGCCGTGGTGACGGCGAGGACGACCATGGTTGCAATGACGACAGCCGACCGGATATCCCCGAGGAAATAAGACACGGCAGCCAGAGATAGCAGCAAGGCGTTCAAGGGGCTCTTGGCGCACCCCCAAAATTCCCTAACTATGCTGGGGCGGACTTCCTTGGCGATCAGATTGGAACCGACCGACGCCAGCCTTGCTTTCGCCTCGGTGCGCTCGAGCCCATCCGGCGAGGTGCGGAGCATCGTCCAGATTGCGTTCTCGTCCGCTCGGCTTAGCTGAAGAATTTCATGCGCGAGCTTAATGTCGGTATCACGCGCCGTGACGCGGTGCGCGGGCGCCGCCTGGCGAAAGCTCAAGCGATTTAGGAAGCTCTGGCCATTCATAGGAGCGGTTTCCGATGTCGCAAACGTCCAGCGATAGACGGGTGTCTTATGAAGGATTTCCTGATATTCGTAAATTCCGCCCAACAATTCTTAATTTTCTGGGCAGCTTAAGTGATATGGATACACAAAGGGCGCAATTGGTTCAGCCGCCCATTCCCAAATCAACCCTTGATTGCAATCGGCGGGCTCCGTCTGTCACTGTGAGGACACGTGAAACTTCGGGTCGGCTACGAGTTGCAATATGACTTTCCGCAGCCAACGCCGCTGATCGGGATGTTGAATATCCATTACTCCCGTGCGGCCGACCTTGCCGCGCCTGACCATATCGTGATCCTCCCTTCGGTTCCGATATCCTGCTACCGCGACGGGTTTGGCAATTGGTGCAGCCGGATTCTTGCCCCGGCGGGCCATATGATCCTCTCCACTGACGCTGTTGTGACGGATTCCGGCCTGCCCGATGAGATCGCGCCGGAGGCGGGCCAGGTCGCGGTGGAGAATCTTCCGGAAGAAGCCATCGTGTTTCTCCTTGCCAGCCGCTTCTGCGATAGCGACCGCATGCTGGATCTGGCTTGGACTTTGTTTGGGAAGACAACGCCGGGCTGGGCGCGGGTGCAGGCGATCTGCGATTATGTGCATCAGCGGATTGCGTTTGGCTACGAGCACGCGCGGGTAACACGGATGGCCTCGGAAGCCTATCAGGAAGGCCGCGGCGTCTGCCGCGACTATGCGCATTTGGCCGTCGCTTTCTGCCGCGCCTTGAACATTCCGGCGCGCTATTGCACCGGCTATCTCGGCGACGTCGGCACGCCGCCGCCGTTTCCGCCGGGCGATTTCGCGGCCTGGTTCGAGGTCTATCTCGGCGGCCGGTGGTATACGTTCGACGCGAGGAACAATGTGCCGCGCATTGGCAGGGTGTTACTGGCCAGGGGGCGCGACGCCGCCGATGTCGCGATTACGACGACCTTCGGGCCCAACACGCTGACCAGCTTCCGGGTCTGGACGGACGAGATCGAGGCGGGGCGGCCGTGAGGACCTTCCAAGCTCGCATGCAAGCACCCGCCATGCGCATGGGAGCCCTACTATCGCCTTTGGCGCGGAGCTGCTCGTGCATGCAGCGGAAAAGCTGCTGACCTTTTCGATTAGGACATGCCCCAACTCTTTGATATTGAGCTGCGCGTCGCACTTGCCGCGCTCTCTCTCATTCTTGAGGCATAAGAGTAATGAAGTTCATATTAAAATGCGCATCCGCTGCCCTTTTGTTCTCGCTTTTAGGGACCGCGTGTGCCTTCGCCCAGCACGCCTGCCAGGACGACGCCTTCCGCTTTTGCGGGCCTGACATTCCCGATCATGCGAAAATTCACGTTTGCCTGGTGCGGCACGCGAAACACCTAACTCCCCATTGCAGGGCGATCATCAAACCTCGCTAGGGCCATTCACCGCCCGCCCCCTCAAGTTACCACAACCAAAACATATCTGTTCCTGGTCCAGGCCACCTTATTTTTTTAGCCGCTTTAACCAGAGCTTGGCCTGCGTCCGGACATTTTTGGGCGCGGTGCCGCCAAAACTGGTCCGGCTGCGCACCGAGTTTTCGACGCCGAGAACCGCGAAAACATCGTCGCTGATGCGCGGTTCGACGGCTTGCATCTCGGCAAGAGAAAGCTTTTCCAGCCCCTTTTTCTGCTCGGCGGCGATGGCAACGAGGCGCCCGGTGATGTGGTGCGCTTCGCGAAACGGCAGGCTCAAAGCCCGTACCAGCCAATCGGCGAGATCGGTCGCGGTCGCATAGCCCAAACCCGCGGCCGCCTTCATGCGTTTGAGATCGGGGGTGAGATCGCCAACCATCCCGGTCATTGCGGCGAGACAAAGCGAAAGCGAGTGCAGCGCGTCGAATGTGCCTTCCTTGTCTTCCTGCAGATCCTTTGAGTAGGCGAGCGGCAGGCCTTTCATCACGATAAGCAAAGCGTTGAACGCGCCGATGATCCGGCCCGCCTTGCCGCGGACCAGCTCCGCCGCGTCGGGATTGCGCTTTTGCGGCATGATCGACGAGCCTGTCGAAAATTTGTCCGACAAGGAGACAAAACCGAATTGCGGCGTCGCCCAAAGCACGATTTCCTCGGCGAGCCGGGACAGATGAACCGCGCAAATCGCGGCGGCACTCAAACTTTCCAGCACAAAATCGCGATCGGCCACGCTGTCGAGCGAATTTGCCGTCGGGCGGTCGAATCCGAGCGCTTTCGCGGTCATCGCTCGGTCGATGGAAAAAGAGGTTCCGGCGAGCGCGGCGGCACCGAGTGGCGATTCATTGAGGCGTGCGCGGGCATCGCGCAATCGAGAGCGGTCGCGCGACAACATTTCCACATAGGCGAGGAGATGATGGCCGAAGGTGACGGGTTGCGCCGGTTGCAGATGGGTAAACCCCGGCATCACGCTTGCCGCATGGGCGAGGGCTTTTCCGGCAAGCGCTTTTTGCAAGTCACGCAATTGTTCGTCGAGCGCGTCTATGGCTTCGCGGATCCAGAGGCGGAAATCGACGGCGACCTGATCGTTGCGCGAGCGCGCGGTGTGAAGCCGCCCTGCCACGGGTCCGATCAAATCGGTGAGCCGTGCCTCGATGTTCATATGAATATCTTCGAGCGCGCGCGAAAATTTGAATGTTCCCGCCTCGATTTCCGCCGAGATTTCGTCTAAGCCGCCAGCGATCGCTTGCGCGTCCGATGGTTCCAAGATACCGGTTTCCGCCAGCATGGCGACATGCGCCTTGGATCCCTCTATATCCTGGCGGGCAAGCCGGAAGTCGAAACCGATCGAGGCATTGATTTCTTCCATGATGACGTCAGGGCCGCTGGCGAACCGGCCGCCCCACATTTTGTTGCTCATCGTCTCGCGCTCTTCAAAAAAGCCAATGTCCGCATGACAGAATCTCATTCCCAAAAGGATCGCGTGCCGCGCCTTTCACGAACGATCGTATTCGCGGCGGCTGGGGCCTTGGCCATACTGGTGCTAGGGTTAGTCCTATACGGGATCAAAGCGCCGGGCGGCAAGGAAGCCGCCGTCTCCCCGGCCTGTCCCGGCGCGGCGGTGACGGCGGCACGGCTCAAACCGCTGGTGCATGGAGAGATCGCGGCCCTGAGCGTCGCGTCGCGGCCTAAACCCATACCGGAGCTCAGTTTCGACACGCCGGAAGGGACGAAAGCCAGCCTTGCGGATTTCAAGGGCCGCACGGTTCTCCTCAATTTATGGGCGACGTGGTGCGTGCCTTGCCGGCAGGAAATGCCGGCACTCGACCGGCTCCAGGGCTTGCGCGGTTCCCAGGATTTTTCCGTGGTCACGGTGAATATCGATACGTCACGACTCGACCGGCCGAAGGCATTTTTGGACGAAACCGGGGTAAAAAATCTCAAGCTTTATAGTGATCACACGGCGGGCGTGTTTGAAACCTTGAAACAGACGGGCAAGGTGTTTGGACTGCCGGCGACGATCCTCATCGGCAAGGATGGCTGCGAAATCGGCACGATGGCCGGGCCAGCGCAATGGGATTCCCAAGATGCGCTGACGCTG
>Ga0181535_10004726_pt1 | contig 14950 bp, 17 predicted proteins | sample PEATcosm2014_Bin_44_FD_119774 | JGI IMG/M metagenome (GOLD analysis project Ga0181535, IMG submission 119774) | Peatland microbial communities from MTU Mesocosm Facility, Houghton, MI, USA - PEATcosm2014_Bin17_30_metaG | ecosystem: Environmental > Terrestrial > Soil > Wetlands > Peat | place... | reverse complement strand
TCTTGCGTAGGTTAGTCACAGCAGTGTACCTCCTGTGACAAACAACCTACCCCAGCCTCAAAACTACTCGCCAGCCACTACTGCAGCGACCGCGGCGCCTGCGGCTTCGTTCTAACCGGCCACCCTTCCCCTACCCTTAAAGCGGGATGCTCAATCCACAGAAAGCGAAAAGACGTCAAAGGTCCGAGTCGGCGACCAACCGACCGGAGTCTTTCAGCGGGGGCGTGAAATCCAATCTGCTGGCCTGGTCAAAGTCACTCATTGGCGATCCAATAAGTTACTTTCAATCAAGGATCGCAATCGAGGTGGTAGATTGGGATGTAGGTAACCAGCCACAATCTCTTTCAAGGTCTATCGCAACTGAGAGACGTTCTTGAACAGGAGAGATATTGAATGGATTCTAACTTACATCTTGCCGAGGCACCGACAATTCCAAGTGAGCTCATGGGGCAGCTACCTCGAAGAACCCGCATATCGCATAACGGCATCCAGATGGCTATAGCGGCTACCGGACTTTTGGCGTTCGCCGTTTTTTCTTCATACTTTGTGATTGCAAATGCCCTGCAAGCGAGGCAGACGAGAGATGCATTGCGCCGCGAAAGTAACGAAACCACCGGACAGGTCAAACGGACGCACAAATCCAAGGTCGATTACACATTTACCGTCGATGGGAGATCGTTTGCTGGAGAAGCATTCATGCCAAATCAGATGGCGGAAAGCCTAAGGGATTTCGATCCTTTGCCTGTCCGATACCTTCCCTCGAATCCTGCCATAAACCACCCTGCTGCCTGGGAAGAATCCCGGTCGCCTTGGTTTGGGCTGACTCTCTCAATCCTCTCTGCGGCAGGTGCTCTTTTGCCCTTGGGGTGGTTGCGCAGCGATAGACATTTGGTCGCCGAAGGAAAGCCAGCGGTCGCCGTGATCACGAAATGGGTCCGTGGGAGTAGGCGGAGTTGGGGTGAATTACGAATTTTGCACTGAATACGGGAGCGCGACAACAGGGAGTAGCAGGTCCGCGGTGTTTGACAGGAATGACGGTTGTCAGAAAACCGGCGTAGGGATCTGTGTGCTCTATTTGCCGACGAACCCAAGGCAAAATCGGCCGTACGAAGGACTCGGCTACCGCGTGGCTCAATGATGTTCTGTTCAGAGTGCCTTGAAAGCTACTTGTTGCCTCAACTAATGCCAGTTTCTCACCGCCCGTCTGCCATTGCGCGAATCGCGCGTCCGTTGCGCATTGTTAAGGATTCCGGGTGAACGACCGGCCATGGGCCGTGATTGCGGTCGTGACCGGCCCTAGGTACAAGACCCTGTTAACGGCAACCTCGGACGGCTTTCGGGGAGAAAACCTGTCACAAAGGGACGAAATGGCGACGGTACGGACGGAGCGTAAATTTCCAGCTAATGTGTCGCCGGACTGGTTCGCCAAAAACTCAATTCCCGGCTGCTCCAGGTTTGTTTTGTCTGAATGCGGAGAACGAAAACCTCGGAACTGGTGTAACATCTGGCCTCTTCGCGCGTACTCTCTGTGACACGCCCGCTTTCTGTGACAATTATGACGATGGACTTCCAGGGTCTTTACGAGAAATACGCGCCAGCGGTGCGGCGATTTGCTCTGTATTTGTGTGGCGACCGCGCGCTGGCGGGCGATATCACCTCAGAGACATTCCTGCGCGTTTGGTCGACGCGCGGTCGCATTCGGGAACTCACGGTGAAGAGCTATCTCTTCACAGTTGCAAGGAACGCTCACCGCGACCTGCAGCGGCGAAGCTGGCGAAGTGCGGGGCTGGACGACAAGTACACGGACCGAGGAGCAAGCGTGCAAAAACGCCTGGAAGACAGGCAGGAATTGGAGACGGTGTTGACAGCACTGCAGAAACTGCAGGAGACCGATCGCGCCGCGCTACTGATGCGGGCGCTCGATGAAATGGCGTACGAGGAGATCGCTGCTGCGTTGGAGATCACGCCGGCAGCGGCCAGAGTGAAAGTGCACCGCGCGCGAGCAAGACTGATGGTGGTTCGAAATCCGATCCGCGCAGAATCAGAAGTTCCGGAGGAAAAGCGATGAATGTAACACGCGAAGTGATGAACGATTTGCTGCCGGTCTATTTTTCTGGTGAGGCCAGCGAAGATACGAAGAGGTTGGTGGAGAACTATTTCCGTGAGAACCCGGACTTTGAGCGGATTGCGCGAAGTGCAGCGACCCCGCTCGAACAGCTGGGCAGCAGGACAGCCCCGGATGCAGCGGAAGCGGAAAGAGAAAAGTGCGAGTTACAGTGGGCTCGCAAGGAGTTCTTCCGGCGTCGCATGCTCTTTGGAATGGCTCTCTTTTTCACGTGCGCGCCACTAATAACCGTCTACAGAAATGGGCGGGTGGATTGGACGACGTTTCTAAACGACCCCGGGTCGCCGGCGCTCTTCTGGTGCGTCGCGGGCCTTTTCTGGTTCCTGTATGTCGCCCGTCTCAGCAGGCGAGCAATGGCGATGACTTCAAGCATCTTCCTCGCTCTCCAGCCATTGGTGTTTGTATTCCATCTATTTCTGCCTGGCTGGCAGAATGGCCTTAGCGACAGGTTGTGGCTCGCTTTGGCGTTGTGGTTTGGCGCAGCCATCATCTGGGGGGGGTACCTTTGGGGTAGCATCTGCAAGCACAGGAAACTCACGCCGTGAACGGCACTGCGCATACTTCGATCTCAGTCCTTGACTTCAGGACGACGCACTCATTGATATGGCACTGGGCGGTTTGTCTCGCAGCTTTGGTTGCCCTGGTCTGTTCGCAAGGCTCATGAGAGATCTTGGCTGCTGCGGCATACCGCGCCGTTTCCAGATTGGTTTACAAGAATAAAGGAGGCATCATCGTGACTCAGCCGTTGTACTCAACCCGGATGGCAATCACTTTCAGCGTGTTTTTGGGCTCGATTGTCCCTGTTTGTATGCGCATTCACTACGACTCCTGCTGGGGAGTGTTTTGCTTTTGCGCGGCTATCGCAAACCTCGTGATTTGGAAGATAATGCAGCGCCGCCACGCGGAATTCAAAGGATGACTCATGTAGTTGCCGGCAAGCGTACTCTGTGGAGACAGCACAAGTGTAGTCCTCAACCGAAAATCCGCGCACACCTGAAGGCGAACCAGTGGATTGGCGCGGGTGGAGGAACAGACGCAGGCTGCCTCTAAGATGGCGATTCTCTGGAGTTCATCGAGCCACAGACCCTCTGCGACACGGACCTGACGCTGATCGAGCGATCGGCTCAAAACAATGCCTAACTGCATGAGTAATAAGCCATAGCTCCTGTATCACCGCCACCCTTCCCCTACCCTTAAAGCGGGATGCTCAATCCACAGAAGGCGAAAAGACGTCAAAGGTCCGAGTCGCCGACGACTCGCCCGCAAGAGCGTCAATGAGCGCGTTAGCCCTGCACCGCAAACTAGACTTGCCCCGCCGAGATGACCTAAACTGAGCGGCAATGACTAGCTCAAATCTAGCGATAGTATGGCAGAAATTGCTGCCGTTGGGGATGGACCCTGTCCAACCATGAACACAGTGCAAAGAGTTCTATTGCTTGCCCGTGGGGCGTTCATAGGCTGGATTGCTATGCTCGTGGCCTGGGCAGTCTACGTGTTCCTACTTCCGCATCGAATCGAATCGGAGATCGGCCCGTTTGGAGCTTTCTTTGTCTTCGGCCTTGTGTTCTCCGCAGTGTATCTCGTCGATTTCTTGATTATCACGGCTCCTGTGTACTTCCTATTGCTTTTTGCAGATAAAGGGAGTCCGGCCCGGCGTTGGTACCAATCACTCTTCTGCGCAGGGCTCTATCTCTTGAGTGTAGCGTGCTGGTGCCGTGCATATAACCATCGACCCGAGTGGCATCTTTACGTGTTGGCCGCAACTGCTGGCGCTGCATCGGTCTATGCCTTGTCGCCTTCGCACCCCAATGGCAGGAAGCGCAAAACCACTTTAGATGTCGACTAACGCCAGGCATAACTGGCGATAAATTGAATCACTGACCGGAACGGAAATTGAACCCTGGGCGAATGACCGGCCAACGGTACATGATCCTGATTTCGGCTCAATGTCCAGAATCGACGACAAACCGGGTGCAACATTAATCTTGGACTCAAACAACCCGGCTTTTATTGCCGAGGGAAGCGTCATCCTTCTAGACTACGCACTATGAACCTCCGAAATTCTGTTTTCATCACTGCTTTTCTTCTTGTGCCGGCGATCTCTCACAGTGAGCCCCATGCGCTGAAATTCGTGAAGAATATTGGTGTCGGTTGGCCGACGGATAACTGGGGTTGGATGAGCTTTGTCGCATTCAACCCGAACGGCGCAATAGTTGCCTCGGACGAGTTAAGAGGTCGGGATGACGGTTACTATTCTGGCAGCCTGATCTTGTCGAGCTTTCCAGAGGGGCGATTGATCAAGAAGTTAGTGATTGAGCCCAAGACCATCTCTGGCGATTGGACTATCTCTGGCGATTGGAAGTATTACGCGAACTCTCACGGCGTCGGAGAAATGGAAACCGGCAAAAAGCTGATTCCGCTGGCGGACAATGTCACAGCGGTCCATGCTTTCAGCCCCGATAGTCGTTACGTCGCCGAGTCGTTCCCTGGCAAAGGCGCCCACGGTTCCCGAATCCGTGTCATCGAACTTGCGGCACGCAAACGAGTGAGCACTTTCGGAAGCTACGGGGCGTTTTCACTCGCAATCAGCTCCGACGGCGTGACCCTGGCAGCCGGGCATTGGAATGCAGTGACCCTCTGGAATATGCTTACCGGAAAACGGGTCGCGGTGCTTCAGGGATTTGGCGAATATGTGGAGGCGTTGTCTTTTAGCAGTGATGGCAAGTTACTCGCAGCGGGCACTCATTCCGGCGGTCTCCAGATCTGGGATGTGCGACATCAGACCATGCTTCAGTCGCTCGCTCCAGCAGGCGGCGGCGGGGATGTTTCACGGCCTGCATTCAGTCCAGACGGGCGACTGGTTGCGGTGGGAATCTACGGCTCGGGAACCGTGTTCCTGGTGGATGTGAGCACAGGAAAGATTCTTGACCATCAGAAGGTTTCGGATCTTGGATGCGGGGCTGTCGCATTCAGTCCAGATGGCCAGTTTCTAATTACGCCTTCGACGGGCGGAATTATTACGTACCCCTATGATCGAGGCGGAACGATTCGTGTTTTTGCGGTCAACGCACCTTGAGTCCCTTCTTCGGGGGTGGAGAACCGGAAGAGGAAAGGTAGGCCCTTCGACTTCGCTACGCTCATGATGACAAGTTTAATTGTTGGTCGAGATGACAGAGGTTTGAGACATACCATTCTGTTGCGTGGCCTGTCCTGGATAACAATGCAGTGACTCAACTCTTGCGAGCAACTGAGAGTGGATGTCGTGGGATCCGGCATTTGGGTGAAGGCCGGTTGGAGGGTTGGAAATAAAGCGCGGCTGAGGTTCATGGTCTCCCAGGTCTCAAAATCGATACCGGGGACTCAGGAGTATCTATCGTTGTTCCGCGCGAGTTGATGCCGCCCGCGGCGTCAGGTAACCGCTATCTTTCATCCAGTCGGCCATTCGCTGCCGCCAGGAGCTCACTGTCACGAGGTTGGTTCGCTCTCCCAAGCTAAACGAGTGTTTGCCCCAAGCCAGGAAGACGGCTTCTACTCGAACCCCAGCTGCACGCAGCTTTGTCAGCAGCTCGAGCGTCGACTGACTGCTATCGGTCTCGTCGTCATTGGCGACGATTAGGAATGCCGGGGGCGAGTCGGGTGGAAGGCGATCCGGCAGATCGCCGTCCCCAGACACTTGAATTTGAAAATCTGGCCTGCCGTTCAGCCGGTCGACCGGATCAGCCGCCTTCGGGTCGCCCGCGCCGGGCGTGTAGGCAATCAGCGAAATCAGGTACCCTCCGGCAGAGAAGCCCATCATCCCTACTCGGTGCGGATCGATATTCCACTCCTTCGCGCGGCTGCGTACCAGCCTCATCGCCCGGTGCGCATCCTGGCGAACATTGTCCATCGTGTAGGGCGAGTTGTGGTCATTCGGCAGCCGGTACTTCAGTAGAAACGCAGCCACACCGATGCTGTTCAGGAATCTCGCTGTCTCCTCTCCCTCCCCAGCGACGACCAGCAGGCGAAACCCTCCGCCGGGTGCGATCACCACGCCCGTTCCCGTGGCCTTCTCTTTCGGCGGCAAATACACCGTAATCGAAGGATTGTTCACATTGCGCACCCAATAGTCTTTCGCAACTTCCGGAACGTCTTTGCGGTTCTCGAATCCCGGCGCGCCGTTCTCCCATAGAAGGATGACCTCGGGCGTGGTCCCCTTCGCAACATGAGGCGTCGTTTGTGCCTGTGCGCAGTTCTGGCGAATGTCGCCTCGGAACTGAGGCGTCAGCGCCGCTCCCAATAACGCAACGACCGCGATTCCTGTAGATAGCGATTTCATTGTCAATCCTTTGCTTCGGAGATTCTATCGCCTCGGAGCAAACAGGTCACTTAAAGTCGGCCGGGTACCCCATTTGACGGTTCCCTGGGGAGATTCCGGACCAAAACTTGCATGTGCGCGCGCGCACATACAGCGTATTGCGGCTGGAATAAACTCCGTTTCCTAAAGGGGAAAGCATGGAAACCGGTAGTCTAATCACCCGTAGCCTGTCATTTTGCCGCTCACTGGCTCTTTGTGCCGTTGGCTCTCTTTTGTTCTTGGGAATCCAAGTGGCCTATTCGCAGTCAAGTCTTGAGAGTGACGTTGATAACGCTCGCATCATTGAAATGACTCACAAGGGCCTTGGGGACGACGTGATCATTGCGAGAATAAAGGCGAGTGCGACAAAGTTTAGTCTTTCGGATGACGACCTCGCTGCCCTCAAGAAAGGGGGCGTATCCGATTCCGTTGTGGCGGCCATGATTCAGTCAACACAGTTGACGAGTCCTAAAGTCACAATTGACGGTAACCCCGTTGAAGTACGCACAATTGGCGAACAGAAGGTGGGCGGACGGCTCGGACACGCTGTTTCTTTTGGAATTATGTCCGTCAAGAACAAGGCGTATTTGCAAGGCCAGCACGCCTCGCTGATTGCATCCCGAAAGCCAGCAGTCGATATTGAACTGCCGCCTAATGACAATATCGACAATTACATCATTGTCGAGATGGACGACAAGGGCGACCGGAGAGAAATCGAAATGGGCTCCATAGGTGGAACTGTTGGAGAAAAGGTAGGTATTCGAGCAGATAGAATCGTCCGCACTTCTGCGACCCCATTGGGAGGTCGTCGTTTCAAGATTTCTCCAGTAAAGGAATTGAAAAAAGGCGAGTATATTTTGTACTCAGTTGGGTCCGCCGATTTTCCGCATGGCGTTTATGGGCAGGGTTTTGATTTCACAGTTCAGTGATTGGCAGCCATGAGAACAACGCGAGTCCGTTCCACCGCCTCTCTCGGGCTAAGTGCGCTTGTGACCTTTCTCGCCCTGACGCCGGTTTGTGTTAGGGCTCAAGCAAATGCCGATGGAAAAGCAGATACGGTCCTCTTGGCTGAAGGAACACCGGTCCACCTGGTTCTAATGGACGATCTGCAAGGAAAAGATTTGCGGGTTAAGCAGACGGTCCATTTCAAGGTTCGCGAGGATCTCATTGTTGGTCCCAAGATTCTTCTGAAGACAGGTACCGAAGCGATTGGACACATTGAAACAGTATCAAAGAGTGGTCTCTTGGGAAAATCAGGAAGGCTGGTCTTACAATTCGACTATGTGGAAACGGTCTCAGGTACGAAGATCCTGTTGCGGGGTGGAGCGGGGGTTAGTGGCGGAAAGGGTGGTGCACTAACTTGGGAATCGGCTATGTGGTATGGTCCGAACGCAAACCTGCCCGTTGGAACAATTATTAACGCCTACGTCAGTCACGACCAGCAGATACCCGTTCCTTAGGCACTATTTTAGAAGAGGTAAAGCTGTGAATGATTCTTGATCAGACCGTATCCGGTCATCACCAGACCTCACAAACCAAACCGATCCTAAATTCTGAAGTTGCGTGAATTCGATTGACCGGCTGTTCGGGACAGGCCCCGTTGTTTGCCGGCTGTATTGCCTTTGGGGCGAAGAATCGTGAAAGGTCCGAGTCGGCGACGACTCGACCGGAGTGAATAAAAGGCTATACTTCAGAGGGTTCTTGCGAAGGCGGAGAGGATGACGAGCAATGGAATATCCAGATGACGCGAATGGCGATGCAATTCGACGCATGCTGGCGGCTGGGGATAATCTGACCTGTCCTCGCGACATCGAGTTCACCGTCGTATTTCCGAATGGAAACGTAGCCGAGCAGTTCGCAAGGCACTTCCGCACACTGGGATATGCAGCCTCGATTGAGTTCGCGGAGACAGTTGAGGAGCTTCCATGGGACGTTATCATCGTGAAAAACATGGAGCCTTCGCACAGTGAAATTGGGAGTTTCGAGGAAGCGCTCCAAAGTGTCGCAAGCCCACTTGGTGGACGCAATGACGGATGGGGTTGCTTTTCTGAGCATTCGTCGTCATCAACCGCTGAAACACAGTAGGTGGCGTCCACCTGGGTTGCTACACCTTTTTGGTGAGTTGAATGGGCACGAGCTACGTCGAGTTTCGGAAGCATGGGTTTTGGTCGCGGGACCGCTATCTCTCTGGCTGGTTGACGACTCTCATCAGTGAGGTGCGCGCAGCCGTACCAATGGCTCCTCGGCTGCAACCGCTCATAAGCCATTGGGAGATGCAGAATGAGATCGACGGGGGCTGCATGGCACTCGATCTCGACGGCTTCCTACAGGACGATGAGAACCGCGGCTGCATCCTCTCCGCCGGCGCTTCGGCTTTGATGCGAACTCCAGACGAGAGTAAACGCACCGGACAGCTTTTCCTGGCTCTACTGAGAGGCGAGGTCATTACCGACGCATCCAGTCCCATCGACTACCTGTGATTGACTGTTCCGAGAGTGTAACCGGCTACACTTCCCCAATGCAATTCCTTGCCTCGCCGGGGTCTCTGGAAGGGGTCGGAGACGGCGAGCGACAATCCAACCGAAACTCGCGATTGGAAGGTAGGTTGGCTCGATAAGTGCGGTGTGCTGCTCAAGCGGATGGAACGGCATCAAGCTCATTCTGAGGCTTTCTCTGTTCCTACTTCTCCCCCAGCGGACACGACTTAGGTAGACTCTTTGGGATTGCGGTTGGGTCGACACAGCTGTCCCCGGGCATTTTGATCCAGGTACCGACTCGCAGGTACTGATGAGGGTCTGGCGGCAAGTCCCCGCTGATCGTCGTTCCATTGGCTTCAAGATGGCCGGTGAAGCGGTACGAGCAGCAAAACGTGTTGTAGGCGCCTAACTCAATCGATACAGTTTCGTTACCACTAAGGTCGACCTTAGCGAGGTTGCCATAGGACTGAAGGAGCGAGTGGGGACCAGGGAAGTTGGGACCGTAGATTGTGAGGCCCGGAATCTGAAGCGCGTCCGACCAGCCAGTGAAGGTGGTGGCTCCCGTCTGGGCAATGTGGACACAGCTCGATCCAGGGACCGGACCCATGGACCACGTGCCGACAAGGAGACTTTGTTTAATCTCGGGGCTTGGCGTTGGGCGACAGAGGGTAACATCCGCGTCGAAGCTGCCGCGCTGGAAGCGTCCATGCCAGCAATTGTCTGTTTGGTAAACGAGGTCGAGATTAACTGAGGGTATGCTCCCCCGGGCCGAATTGAAATGAAGTTGGAGGCGGCCGTCCTCGAGAGTGACCGAACTCCCACGAGGGTCATCGGAAAAGAAGCCCTCCTCGCCGAATACCATCTCCGCTCCCTTGCGCTGGAAGACCCCGAAATTAAGGTGCTGCCAGTACTGCGGAGTCCAAGCAGGCGGATTGGTGTCGGCGGAGACACCGGTCAGCAGGTTCATGTGGATGCCGACGGCACCGCCCTGACCATCAGGCGCCACCCACACGCCGGAAAGTGCCTCTGGGTGGTCAACAGGGTGACCGAAATAGAAACTGTGGGTACCGGGAATCTCTTCGCTCAGTGTCGTGACGCTTTCTTGCGGATAGATGCCGGGCGCGAGAAAGATGACCGAGAGCACGGCGAAGATTGCGCGACACAGGTGCACGAACTTTGGACGCGGCCGCGAGAGATAAGTTTCCGGTTGGCCAGCTGGACAGAACTCGAAAATGGAGGGGTCCTGTCCGTTTTGGCGGCTAACCGATCGGAGCGAAGCAGGTCTGATCCGACTCATTGTGACACTTGAGAAAGTGCCACAATCGGGCAACAGCCTGCCGCCCTTTCGGTTGAACATGGGTATTGATGCTTCGCGAAGTCCTCGCGGAGCGCCTGTGACGGGGATTCTGCGGGATGGGAAGTGACCACCATGCGAACTCGGTACCTGATGATTTTCTTGCTGACGGCGGGGATCGGCTTTTCGCAGACCTCTGACAATCAACCCAGCGGCTGTGTCGGCTGTTTTTCTGAGCAGCAGTCAACGCTGCTCTTCAGAGGGGCATACGACGAACTTTACCTTGTTACCCCGACTGGTAACTTCACCGTGCCGATGCCTCATGGCTGGGTCGGGCAGAACGCTTCGCCCATTCCGGCTATTAGCCCCTCGGGAGATCAGGTAGCCTGGAGCCTCACATTTATGCTGAATGCGGATATCGTGAAATGCGATCCGTCAACAAAAGATTGGTGCGACCTAAAGCCGAAACCAATATACAAATCTGTGATGGGCGTGTACTCGGTGCGTGATAAAACGTGGAAGCAATACGGCGAATTCGAAAGTGTTGGGTCGGCGGCTTTTTCGGCAGACGGGAAAAAGATCGCATTTACCCGTGATGATGGGCTGACGATATTGGATCTTGAAACAGACCAAATGACAACTGTCCGGGACCCGGGATCCAGATCAGTATTTTGGGTAGATCAGCTTAGCTGGTCGCCAGATGGAAGATTCCTAGCGGGGTCTGTCAATGCACCTGGATCCGGACGCATTGTAGTGATCGACCTCGCCACCGGAGAAACGAAGACGATAGCCGAGGGAAGCAATCCTTCCTGGTCTCCCAAGGGCGACTGGATCGCCTATAGTCACATGATCATCCACCCCGACGGAACCGGCGCCCGATCTGTTCTTGAAAGGGAACATAAATGGATGAACTGGGAGGTTGATGCTCCCATCGTATGGTCGCCGGACGGAGAAAGATTGCTGCTCAATCAACGGAATTCCGATGCTGCTGGCTCCAGGGTGATCATGGTGGATCTCGCAACTGGCCATGCTGTCAGGATTTTCAAGAACGGACAGGTAGTGGTATCGGGTTGGGTGCCGTACTCCGGCAAATAGTCGGCGACTTGATGCCTTGAGCGCGGCGGCAGCTCCGTTTCCTGCGGGAACGACAGCCAGAACCGCTTTAGATAATCTGCGCAGCCGCTCGATCACTCGATCAACTAGACCGGACCGTTTGAGATTGTCCCGAACGTTCGGCACCCAGAGCTGGCTCGGGGCAGATCTCCACACGGTCTTGCTCGAAATTGTGCTCCGGTCGTGTAACCGGCCATCCGCCGTGACGCGAATCAGGTACCCGGTGTGAACGAATACATCCGCTTGGAAGAGTTGGCCATACTGCGGGCACCGTGTCGGCCGTGTCACGCCGCCGCAGTGCGCTACAGTCCCAGCATTCCAGGGCTCAAAGAGGAGCTTCCGGATAAGGACTTGCTACTCCGGATGACGACCCACCTTGCACGTTCAATGTAACCCCGTGGTGGTACCATGCTCCGGAGTCCCTCCATCCGCAATTAAGGAGCATCTACCATGAGTGTGAGTCTACTTGTCGGTGTAGTCATCGGAGTTGTCGCATGGTTCATCGTGCGTTGCATCGCCGGTGGGATCTACACCGTTGACCAGAATGAGCGAGCGGTAATGACCACCTTCGGGCGCGCCGAGCGGGTCGGCTCGGCGACTACGCTCGACGATCCCATCTCCGCCAAGCTCGATGACGAAGAGAAACAGCGTTACAAGTATCCGCAGGTACGGGTCATCATGCCGGGCGGACCGTACTTCAAGCTGCCGTGGCAGAAGGTGTACAAGGTCTCCATCGCCACGCAGACGGTGAACATGGCGTTCGATCCGGAGACCTCCGGCGCGAACCAGGGTGGCACGGTAGTGGAGGCGGTGACCAAGGACCAGCTCAATACCGGCCTCACCGGACAGATTCGCTATCACCTCTCCGAGCGGAATCTCTACGCATATCTGTTCGGCGTGAACAAGCCGATCGCGCACGTGATGGGATACTTCGTCTCCGTGCTGCGCGAGCGCATTGCGACGTTCGAGGCGCCGCCCGATCCGGACAATGCGGCTGCGGCAGGCATTTCGATCAACGATCTGCGCAAGAATCTGCGCGACCTGAACGAGCACATGGACCGTGAGTGCAGCTCCTCCGACGCGCGCTACGGTATTGTGCTGGATGCATCGCTGATTACCGGCATCGATCCGCCGCCGGAGGTGGAGTCGGCGCTGGCGGCCATCAACACGGCGCACAACATGGTCTCGTCCGACATCAGCTTGGCGCAGGCGACGGCCGATCAGCGCATCGAGCAATCCAAACGCGCGGCGGAGATCGAGACCCTGAAGGCGCAGGCCGAGGTGCAGCCGCTGGTCGCGCTGGCCGGCCAACTGGCGGAGTTGAAGCAGACTGGCGCCGGCGCGTTGCAGGCTTATGTGCGCAACGTGCGCCTCAGCCTCTTTGGACAGACGCAGCAGGTGGTAATGGAGGCGAAGCGATGACAACCGAAGTCAATCCCATCTTTGTTGCATTGATCTCGTTCGCCGCTTGTTTCGTTGTGGTGCCGATTCTGCTCGGCTTGCTGCGCATGTTCGGCGTCTACACCATCGTCGAAGAGGGGCGTTGCCATGTTTACGTTCTCTTCGGCAAAGTGGTAGCCACCATCAGTGAGCCGGGATTGCACATCCTGCTCTTCAAACTCGGCCCGCAAGCACCGATCGTACGCTGGCTCGGTAAGCTCTACGTGCTGGACATGCGCATAGATCAGCAGTACCTGCGCAGTCAGTCGGTGAACTCCGAAGAGGGCGCGCCGATGGGCATCGGCATCTGGTATGAGATGTTCATCAGCGATGCGGTAGCGTTCCTCTTCAAGAATGCCGACCCGCGCGGCTCGCTGGCAGCCAACGTCAGCAACAGCACCGTGCGCTGCCTGAGCAACATGAAGTTGGCGGACATGCTGCAAAACCGGCACACCATGAGCCAGACTGTGCGCGACGAGGTCTCTCCGCAATCGCACGAGTGGGGATACAAGCTGGGCTCGGTGTACATCCGCAAGGTGCACTTCCGCGATAAGGAGATGATCCAACAGATCGAGGAGAAGGTGGTCAACCGGTTGCGGCAGGTGACCTCGTCGATCAAGCAGAGCGGCGCCAACCAGGTAAGCGTGATCACCAGCACGGCCGAGCGCCAGGCCGCGGTGGAGTTTGCCAAGGCGGCGGCGATGCGTCCTCGAATTGTAGGCGACGCGTTGAACCAGGTGGCCGCCGATCCGGATGTGGAGGCCGCCATGTTCGAGATACTGGAGATTCAGAAGCTGGTGGAAAGCAAGGCGAAGATTACGCTGGTGCCGGAGCGCTCCGGGTTGCTGCCGGAGTTGTTGGTGGCCGGCGCGAAGGATTCATCAAGCGCGGTGGTGAAGCCTCCTGATGCGAAGAAGGCCCCAGGCGCGTAGGGTGAAGGTAGTTTGATGGAATGCGAGAACCCGGCCGCAGTTGGCCGGGTTCTTCGCGTGGGTGACCGGCTTCCTCAACCAGAATTTCAACCTTGGCAAGGCCCCCGGCAACTCACAATCGGGATCGTGTACGATTGGCCGACCATACATCAGGTATGCGAATGAAGATTCTCTTGCGACTATAATTTGTGGCATGCCCGCCGAACGAGTTTTGGAAGTCAATTCGCGGACGAGATGCCTTTCCACCTGGACTTTTCTGTGGCTCAGATGCTTGCCTGAACTTTCCCATCAACAAATTCGAGTAAAGCAGAAAGACGATAAACCCAACCTCGGTGACAGCACGCCAGAGTGGCATAAAACGGCGGCGCTTGAGACCATGCCCCGGCGGCCGCCGAAACAGCGAATGCAATCAGTATTCCTTTCGCTGCAACACCAGCACTGATGCGCAGAGACAGACCCCTGTGAACGCCAGCGACGCCACGATGGGAGCCCACGGAATCGGAGCGGTGAGAGGATAGGAGATCAGGGTCATGCCGCGTAGCGGGCTGAGCCATGCGACAAATCCGGATTTTAACTGGAGCATCAGCACCGCCATCCAGAAGCAGCTACTGGCCAAGAGTTGCCACATCACCTCGAGCAGGCATGAGAGAAGCACCGCCAAGGAATAAACAGCCACGGTGCAGATCATCGCGCGCGCGATATACGCGGTGGCTTGCAAACCGCTCGCGCCCCCCGGCCGTTGCGAGAGCGAGTACTCAGCCATGATGGCAATCAGAACGTTCGTTACCAGCGCGCCCAGTCCCGCCCGCACAAAGAGCAGCCGACGACGCGAAACGGGAAGTGACAGTGTGAACAGCATGGAGCCATCGTTCCCCGGTCTCGGACCATAAATGGTTTGACTATTCACGCCGGAACCAGCCAGAGAAATCGCGACAAAGAAGGAAACAAGCATCGAGCCAAGGTGAACCGCCATCCAAATCCTCGACACGGGTACTCCCGGCGGTAGCCGAAAACCGAAGTAAGGCATCCATAGAGGCGTGAGCCACACAAAAACTATCAATCCGACGAAAAGGCCAATGATCCAGCGAGTTTCAAGCCAAGCCTTGTACCAGATGTTAGCGATCATCTGAAAACGTATTTTTCTGATCCTCTGCCGGCGGATTTTGAGTCGCCATTCGTAGCTTGAGGCGGAGGTATTCGCGGTAGTTTTCCGGAGCGGGATTCTCCTGGAGTTCC
>Ga0181535_10004725_pt1 | contig 14952 bp, 14 predicted proteins | sample PEATcosm2014_Bin_44_FD_119774 | JGI IMG/M metagenome (GOLD analysis project Ga0181535, IMG submission 119774) | Peatland microbial communities from MTU Mesocosm Facility, Houghton, MI, USA - PEATcosm2014_Bin17_30_metaG | ecosystem: Environmental > Terrestrial > Soil > Wetlands > Peat | place... | reverse complement strand
GGGCCCTGACATAACCATCCCTTCTTCCACGTCGACCTGCGACTGGTAACTGAAGAAAACAAGGGTCGCCTCGATGAACAGCTTATAATCCGAAATAATATCAGACTTAAGCCCTATGGTCGGATTGAAAAACCCCATTGTCAGGGTCCCGTCGTAGTCATACAGGGCATTCACGCCTATTCCGGCGTAAAAATATTGGTTCAGGTCGTAGAACACGTTTATCTCCGAGAGCGCGGCTATCCCGTCTTTGGTATACAAACCTCCCAGGAATATCGACGCCCTTGTATTTTTGGTTATCATCCTCATATAGGAAATGCCCGGGATGGCCACGCCGGCAAGGCCCACGTCTATGCCGATGGCCTGGGTGTAATGCGGTGTAGCCTCGGGTGAAGGCGTCGGGGACGCCGTCTGAGTTACTGGGGACACAACTCCGCCGGAGGCGTCAACCACGGCCGCAAATGACGGCTTAAACCACAGTAACAGCGCTATTGCCGTGAAAAGGATTATTTTTTGGCCCATTTTTTCTCCCTCTTGATAAATTTCTCAATACATATTTTAAGCGCATAAAACGTAAAAGTCAATTTAAAGTTGGCGGGATAACGCAGTCCGTATTTGTGATATAATTATGTCATGAAAAAAACAATGCTGTTACTGTTACTTGTATCCATATCGGCGGCCGTTGTCTTCGGCGGCCAGGATAAGGCTGTCGAAAGCTATACGCCGTGGCTCAAGGCTTGTGTAAACCGCGGAGCGTGGGATTTGACCGTCAAACGCGGGAATTTTTCATATACGGCAAGGGTTTGCCACCTCGGGTCCAGGTTCAGGATCGAGATACCGGACCCGTCCGGAAAGCCGGGGCAGGTGTTCATATACGACGACCGGTCGCTTTACAGGGTGGATTACGCCTCGGGCCGTGCATATTACTTTTCCATGCAGGGCGGCGCGTTTGCGGCGCTCTTTTCGGGGATATTCCCGCAGGAAGCTGGGCTTTCAAGGCAGGACAGGCAAGTGCTCGGAAAAGAGTTCATCAGCGGAAGGGAATGCGTCCTGGTGACTTACGACGACCTGATTGAGAAACAAAATGGGCCGGCATGGGTCAGGGTAAATGAATGGATCGACACCGCGACCGGGGCCATGATGCGGGTATCATCGGGAGCATCGGGAGAGTTTGACACAACGGTATCAAATATAGGCTGGCGCCTTTTTATGGACGGGAATTCTTTTCGGGTGCCGAGGGGATTTGCCGTAATAAATATGGAAACGGCGCCGGCTGGAAATTCAGGCGCTGAAGAAAAGACGATAAAGGTGACTATACCTCCGAGGGTGGAAAGATGAAGTACGTAAAAACAGCCACGTTCGCGAACATTGACGGGCTTTTGACCTACTCCTACAACGGTGAAATAAAGGACCTAACCGGTTACAGGGTTAGCGTACAACTGGGGAAAAAGACGGTAACGGGCGTGGTGGTGGCCGTAATGGACAAGCCGGACATTCCGGCAGAACGTATAAAAGAGATAAATAGGGTCATGGACCTTGCCCCGGTGCTCAGCAGGGAAATGATAAAGCTCGGCCTGTGGGTGGCCTCATATTATCTGTCTGCGCCGGGAATGGTATTTTCAACAATTCTGGCGCCTTTATACCGCGTCGCCTCCGACAGGATAGTAAAGCTCTCCGGCGAACCCGGTACGGCCGAAGGCGCCGCATCCGAGATAATAAAATATCTTGCGGCAAGGCCGGGAAAATGGGCGAAGCTCAAGGACATGCGAAAACACCTGAAAGTGAGGGGCATGGACGCAGCCGTCGAGGCGCTGGTGGAAAAAGGTTTTTTAACCGTTTCGGAAAAGGAAAAGACAAAGGGAATAAAGAACAAGAGGGAAAAACCGGAAAATCTTCCGGATGAGGCCGCGGGTGACATAACCCTGAACAGCGAGCAGGAAACGGCGGTCAGGGAAATAACGTCGTGCATATCGTCTGGGAAACACAAAACTTTCCTTTTGTTCGGCGCCACAGGTTCCGGAAAGACCGAGGTTTACATCAGGGCGGTAAGCGACGCCCTGTCAAAAGGGCTCGATTGCATTGTTTTGGTGCCGGAGATATTCCTTACGCCGCAGACAGTGCTGAGGTTCCGTTCCGTGTTCATGGAGAACGTGGCCATATATCACAGCGGCCTGAAACCCTCGGAGCGTCTGCACGAATGGGAGAGGCTCAACAACAACGAGGCGCATGTGGCGGTCGGAACAAGGTCGGCGGTATTCGCGCCGCTAAAAAATATCGGCCTCATAATAGTGGACGAGGAATTCGACGCCTCCTACAAACAGGAAAACGACCCGAAATACAGCGCCAGGGACACGGCGGTGTACAGGGCCTCGATAAATTCCGCGGTCGCCGTCCTCGGCAGCGCGACTCCCTCGGTCGAATCTTTTTACAACGCGCAGAGCGGAAAATACACCATGCTCAACCTTACCGGCAGGGTGCTGGGCAGGCCAATGCCGGAGATACACGTCGTCGACCTTAAGACAGACCTTAACAAGAGCAGGGACCTCTTTTTTTCCGACGAATTCATCCGTCAGATGAGGGAAGCGGTCGAGGCAGGGGAGCAGGCAATACTTTTTATAAACCGCAGGGGATATTCGGGATATAATTTCTGTCCGGAATGCGGCCACATAGAAAAATGCGTGAACTGCGACATTCCGCTTGTTTACCACAAGCACGGCGCCGCCCTAAAGTGCCACTATTGCGGTTTTGAAAAGACGCCGACTCTCATATGCCCGGAATGCAGGAAGCCCATTTTTTACAAGGGCGCGGGCACGCAAAGGGTGGAAGACGTCGTATCCAAATTTTTTCCCGACAAAATAGTGGAAAGGGTCGACATCGATACCATGGGAGACCGCGAAAGGTACCTTGACGTCTATTCCAGGATAAAGGAGAGGAAAATAGACATATTGATAGGCACGCAGATGGTGGCAAAAGGATTTGATTTCCCCGGAGTGACTTTTGTCGGGGTGGTGACCATAGACGCCGTGCTGAATCTTCCGGATTTCCGCTCCGAGGAGAGGGTCTTCGAACTTCTGATGCAGGTCGCCGGCAGGGCGGGAAGGGGCGACAGGCCCGGAAAAGTTGTCATCCAGACCTTCAATCCGGAAAATCCGGCCATCGCCATGGTAAAGGCATACAAGACCGGGGAATTTCTGGAGGAACAGCTCAGGCAGCGCAAAGAGCTCGGCTATCCTCCTTATAAGAAGATGATCCAGGCCATAATCCAGGACGCCTCGCTGGAAACGGCCCAGGACCACGCAATGCGCGCACTGGAGGCCATAAAGCAGGCTGTAAAAAATTCGAAGATAAAGGCCATAGACGTTCTCGGGCCCTCCGAGGCCCCGCTGAACAGGCTCAGGAACAAGTACAGGCAGTCCATTATAATAAGGTCTACGGACAGGACTGCGCTCAACATGATAGGAATGGAGCTTAAAAAACTGGGCCGTTTCATGGACATAGACGTGACCGTGGATCCGGTGAATACGCTGTGAAAAAAACGATTTTTGTCCTGGCCGCTTTGTTCTTCTCCTTTTCTTTCGCCGCGGGAGACGACGAATCGGCGAGATACTGCCCCATGGACAAAGGCGGCCATTGGACTTACTCTTTTTTCAGCAAGAAAGAGGGGCGCACAAAAGACGACATAACGTGCCGGATAGGCAAGAACGAGATGCTGGGAAATGTCCTGTGCAGCGTGTATGACATCCCCTCAAGGTCGATGACATTTTACGATTACATGGATGCCGCGGGGCTGCACGTCAAAGGCGCGAAGGTCAGGCTGCTCATATTCGGATTGTTAAATATCGATGTACTCTTCAAGCCCGACGTGCTTATCCTTAAATTTCCCATAACCACCGGCGACACATGGCGCTATAAGGGTACGGCTTCGGCCAGGACCATGGCATTCATCAATATAGACACAAAGATCACCGCGGATTTTACGATAAAGGGAGTCGAAGCGGTGGATGTTAACGGGAAAACCTTCACGGCATACCATCTGGCGGCGGTGGCAAGCAGGGGTTGGAACGCCGAAAAACCCGTGACGGGCGACGGCTGGATAGTTGAGGACATAGGGCTTGTAAAAGGAGAGACCTCCAATTCGAGGATGGAACTGAAAACATATGAAAAAGATTAAAAAAATAACTGCGGCAAACGACGCTTTCGGGCTGGGACTGCTGGAATTCACCCTGAACAAGAAACGCAACGAGATGATAGAGCGCGACGACGGCGTTATGTTTTATGTTGACAACGCAGAATATTTCACGCCGTACAGAAAATGGGCCTATTATGACAGGCAGGCCATAAGCCACGCCAGGGGCAGGATCCTCGACATCGGCTGCGGCGCGGGACGCCACGGGATCTACCTCCAGGAAAAAGGCCATGATGTGACCGGCATCGACAATTCGCCCATAGCGGTAAAAATAAGCAGGGAGCGCGGGCTAAAGGACGCCAGAAAAATGGCAATTGAGGAAATATCGCCCAGGCTTGGGAAATTTTCCACCGTGATAATGCTGGGCCACAACTTCGGGCTCTTTCAGGACGTAAAAAAAATGAAAAAAATACTGGTTGTCCTCGACAAAATGACCCCTGAGGACGGGGTGATAATCGCGGAGTCCATGGACCCGCACAGGCTTTTCGGCAATGAAGAGTCCGAATACCGGAGGCGCAATGTCGAAAATGGCATGCTGCCAGGCCACGTAAGGGTGCGCATCCTTATAAAAAATATCATTGGGCCGTGGTTCGATTACCTGTTCGTGTCGAAAAAAGAGATGAAGGAACTGCTTGAAGGCACGCCGTGGCGGGTAAAACGGTTCTACGGAGGTTTCTGGCCAACATACACGGCGATAATAGAAAAGAGGCCGAAACAATAAAAAATAAAAACGGGTAATATGGCACGGGGCGGCAAAATGTGGTATGATAGTTGCAGATCGAAAGCAGGTGATGAAAATGGCAAAATGTCCGGAATATCCGAAGAAAGCGGCTTCATTATGGGGGAGCAGCAAATCGAAATCCTTGTTTTTTTGTTGCTGCGGCTCAGACAAGGTAAAAATAATGTCTCCCGGTCCGACGTACGAGCAAAAGAAAACAGGTATTTACGTGGCTGAAGCCGGTCCCGGCGTAGTTATATCATGCCCGAAATGTCACGTTAAGCACAAATTGAAAAGCGCCACACCGGGGTTCGACATAATTCACCTTTAGCCCGCGGCCCAACCTTTCAAATCAAAACCCTTTTGTCCGGTTTACAAAATATGATATACTATCCGCATGTTCACATTTTAACCGACGGAGGGTTCCATGGCAAAAGCTCAAGGAAAGACGTTCAAATTCAGGGACGAATCAAACATAGACACCGGGGTGCTTGAAACAATAGATTACGCAGGAGAAAAACAGCTTGTGGAATATTCCACAAGTGAATTCTCCGCGGTTTGCCCATTTTCAGGGCTGCCGGATTTCGCAAAGGTGACTATAAGGTACATTCCCTCCGCGAAGATCGTGGAGCTAAAATCCCTCAAATACTATTTTATCTCATTCCGCAACGTCGGCATCTACCAGGAAAAGGCCACGGACAGGATATTCAGGGATATCAACAGCTTGTTAAAGCCGGAATATCTCCTGGTCGAGACTATTTACAACACCCGCGGAGGCATTGACGCAAAGTGCGTCATCGAGAAAGGCGGAAAAAAATGACACGGACGGAAAAAGCAGGGGGAATTTTTAAACAGGGTTTCAATTGCTCCCAGGCCGTATTTACGGCCTTCAAACCGGAAGACTTTATCGACGACGCTTCGGCCTTAAAACTTGCCACGGTGTTCGGGGCCGGTGTTGCATGCGGGGGAAATGGCGCATGCGGGGCCGTTACCGGCGCGCTCATGGCGATATCGGCGAAGCACGGCAGGGGGGACGTGGAGTCCATCCAGGCCAGGGCGAAAACATACGAGCTGGGACAACAGTTCATGAAAATATTCGAAAAAGAGCACGGTTCCATAATGTGTGAAAAGCTCCTCGGCATAAACATAGGCACGCCTGAAAACATGAAAAAAGCCAACGATGAAGGGCTCATAAAAAACATCTGCTATCCGCTCGTGCTCTCGGCGGGAAATATACTGGAGAAGATGGGTATATAAGGCCGTGAAAGTCGGACCAAAAAAAGGGGACCAAATGAAAAAAATAGCCATGGCAGTATCTCTGCTTTTGATCCTTGTTTCATGCGCAAAAAAAGAGCCGTCCATAGAACAGAAACTTTCTTCTAACGACGGCGCGGCAGTGCTCTCGGGATTATCGGAAATGTGGCGCACCGGGGACGCCGTCAATATGGCCTCGGCCGCCGCGCTTCTCGGCAAAAAGGAATTCGGCGAGGATGCGGCCTTCGCGCTTTCCGGCATAGCCTCTCCGGCCGTAAACAATCTTGTCCTTTCGGGAATGGAGGACGGCAAGGACAACGACGCGAGGCTTCTCTATTTCTGCCTGGCCTTCAAGGAAAATCCCGCCGACGAATTCATAGTCGCGCGCGCCATGTCGCATTACGCGAAATACACGGGCAGGGCGCGCACGGCCATAAACCTGGTCGCGGGAAATGAAAGCATGGCGCTGAAAGCCGCGGCGTCGTTCGAAAAGGAGAAAATATTCCGGGACAAAAGGCTTTCAAGGGAATTTGTACTCAAAATAGGCGAGAAAAGGTACGGCCTGCTATATAATTTCCTGGAGTCCGTTTACCTGACGCACAGGGAACTGCGGCCCTTCGCGAAATGGTCGATGCACCGGATAAAAAGAACCGGCGGCATAACAACGGACTACAAAGACAGGGTCATTGAAAAGAACGATTACCTTAAAAAGGATAAAAACAATCCCGTTTTTCCGGCGGTCCCGGGCACATACAAGGCCTGGCACACGGCAAATCCCGACATACTGGTCAGGGAGAACGGCCTCTTTTTTTATTACAGGACCGGCGACGGCACGGACAGGATATCCCTTATGACCGTGCCGTACCAGATATTCAACGGAAAGAACATGATCGACTGCCCGAACAACCCGGTCATCGGGACCTCGGCGAAAGGTTTTGACAGCAGGGGTGTACTCGACCCTTCGGCCGTGGAATTTGGCGGGAAGGTTTTCCTTTATTACAGCGGAATAGGCGACATCGAGGATTCGATCGGGCTGGCGGTATCCGGCGACGGGTATAATTTCGAGAAATATGAAAAGAACCCGGTGCTGTCGGGCAGGGCGCCGGACGTAATCGTGAAGGACGGCGTCATTTACATGTATTATGTGATGGTGAACAAGGCGGGCGGGTATTCAATTTACCTTGCGACATCAACGGACGGATATAATTTCAGGCAATACGGAAGCGCCGCGGTATTTTCACCGGACCCGAGGGAAGGGGCGTGGGACTCGAAAAGCGTGACCACCCCGCGCATCGTTGAAAAGGATGGGGTTTATTACATGCTCTACTGCGGCGATGACAAGTTCAGGGATTATCCGCCATTTTTCGGCCTGGCATTCTCATACGACCTTTTGCACTGGTACAGGTCCACCCAGAATCCGGTGTTTTCCCGCGGGAAAAAGGGGGAATTCGACGACGGCGCGATATGGTTCGGCGACCTTTTCCCGTATAACGGCAAGTGGTACCTTTATTATGAAGGCTGGGGAGGTGGGGCCAGCCACAACGCCGAGTACGGCGCGGGAGGCCATTCGCAGATAGGGTTGGCGACGGGTGAATTTAACATCGAGGAGATGCTGTAATAAATTAAAAATTTAAAAGCAAAACGGGAAAATATGAAATAGCTGGCAAATGATTTCCATGTGGTGTATAATTAGACCGAAAAAATCAGTTACACATGTACGGAACGCTATTTTGCGGAGCAATACATGAAAAAGGCTACAGGAATCCGGGGTTTCCTTTTTAAGAGCGTCATCATTCTGTTTTATTCCTTGGCCATTGCGTGCGCCTGCCGGGCCGCCGCCACGCCGACATTCACACCTACAATCACGGCCACGTTCACGAGCACTCCTGTCATCTCTTCGATATGGCGTGTAAATGCGGGCGGGCCTTTGTATCCGGACAGCTGGGGCAACACCTGGATCGCGGACACAAATTTTAACAGCGGCACCTCTCACTGCGTGACGAATACAGTCACCAATACCAATGACAGCACCCTTTACCAGTGCGAAAGGTACGGCAATCCTTTTACATACGCCTTTAATGTGCCCGCGGGCGCTTATCAGGTAACATTGAAGTTTGCGGAACTTTTTCAGACCGCAACCGGCGCAAGGGTGTTTGACGTCTCGATCAACGGGGCGCAGGTCCTGAGTGATTACGATATTTTTCTGGATACAGGCGCCGAATATAGCGCTGTCAGCAAGGTGTTCAATAACATTTCACCCGTCGGCGGCCTGATAAGCCTGCAGTTCGGGCCCGCAACGGTGGATAACGCGCAGGTTTGCGCTATCCAGATAAATCCGCAGCCGCCCAGCCCCACCCCCACGGCAACGGCCTGCGGGACCCCGGTGATAAGCCCTTATATACAGGTGAATGGCGGAGCCTGGCAGCAGGTCAATTCCATTAATGTGAGCCAGGGTTCCAGCGTAACCCTGGGGCCGCAACCCCTCACAGGAGGGAGCTGGAGCTGGACCGGTCCGTCGGGGTTCACTTCCAGCCTCCGTGAAATAGACTCCATACCGCTTTCCGGCGGCTTAAACACATTCACCGTAATATATACCGACGGCTGCGGAAACCAGGCAACAATGGATTTCAAAGTAACCGTACTCACCGGTTTAACAGTGACAGCGGGTTGCGCGGCCGGCATAACTGTAGATGGAATAATGAACGAGGCTGCGTGGGCTTCGGCAGCCTCAAATCCAATATCAAAACTGTGCCAGGGCACGAATCCCAACGGCATATCGGGCAGCTTCAAAACACTGTGGGATACGGACAGCCTGTATGTGGGACTTGTAATAAACGATCCCACCCTTAACGCTCCGCAGTTGGCCTGCGCCAATTATAATGATTCGTCAGTTGAAATATACCTGGATATGAACAATGACTGGGGCAGCTTGACCTATCCCGGGTCCACGGGCGATTTCCACTTCATGATAAGTTATGACTGCCTTCAATTTTGCCAGAACGCATCCCTGGCCGTGACTCCACCCGGGATGCAGTATGCAAGTACTCATAACGCGTCCGGCTACACCATGGAGGTAAAGATACCCTGGCAGTATCTGGGGGTAAATCCGGTCATCGGCGCAAATTATGAGTTCGACGTGCAGGTGGATTTCAACAACGGCACCAATACGCGGGTGGGACAGCTGGCCTGGAACGGGGACGCAAACGACTGGAAAAGTTCGGCAAATTTCGGGGATATCAGCCTTGGATATTGCCCCAGTCCGACCGCGACTGCAACGCCGGTCCCGCCGACCCTGACCCAGTCGTTCCATATTTTTCCCAACCCGGTGAATCCAAAAGAGTCGCAGGCGGGCTTCAATTATAATGTTGCAAACGAGTCCGAGGTCAGCATCGACATATTCACCATAAACGGCAACCATGTAAGAACCGTGCTGGACAAAGCGTTAAAGCCCGCGGGGCAGCATACCGAGGATGTATGGGACGCAAAAAACGAATCGGGCATGGATGTACTCTCCGGGGTTTACCTGTGCGTTATGAAAGTAAAGGATAAGGTTACAGGCGGGACCACAAGGCTGGAAAAAAAGCTGGCTGTACTCAGGTGAAGGAAGAAAAACATCCGGTTGCCGGATTCCGAACATTCCCGGTATTAATCCTGCTTTTATTTTGCTCGGCGGCTTTTGCCGCATCCGGCGATTACGGCACGGAAAATGTTTTCATGACAGGCGCGGGTTCCAGGCCGGACGGCATGGCAGGCGCTTTCACGGCGGTGGCCGACGACCTTTCCGCCATATATTACAACCCGGCGGGACTGGTAAATATAAAAAAACAGGAAATATCGCTTCTTTATTATCCGTTGTATGAATCTTCATCCTACAGTTCGATCGCATATGGACAGGCTCTTCTGAATTTTGGAACGATAGCCGCAAATTTCTTCAGGTTTTCCACGGACAATATAGAGGGTTATGACCAGGCGAATAATTTCACTTCAACTTTCGGCAACGAACAGTATAAGCTTACCTTTTCATACGGCCGCAACATAACAGGATCCCTTTCCGCGGGAGTAAATACCAGCGTATACTACTCTGAAATGTCCAGGTTCAATTACGCGGGATTCGGCGCGGATGCAGGCATCCTCTACGAACCTTTTCCTTTCCTGTCGGCCGGCTTGATGGCCAGGAATGTCATTACACCGGCTTTTTCAATGCAATCCGTCACGGAAACGCTCGGGCGTACATACACTCTCGGGCTAATGGCAAGGCACCGGATTGCGGAATTTGAATTCAAGGCGGCTTATGACGCCTCTGTCGGCGAAAAGGAAGGATTTAAGGACAGGGCGGGCATGGAGATAACGTGGTCGGGCACAGCCTCTGTCAGGGCGGGTTACGGCGACGGCGAATTTACTTTCGGCGCGGGACTGGCGCTGTATGAAGCAAAATTTGATTATGCCTACGTGTCCAACATGGACTTTGGCGGCATGAACAGGTTCACGGTTTCATACTCGTTCGGAATGACCGTGGAGGAGCAGAGGGAACAGTGGCGCAGGAACATATACAATGAAGTGCGCAAAATAGTCGACGAAAAGGTCAGGATAAAAATACAGGAAGAGGCGGAAGCTTTGTACAGACGGGCATACGCACATTATCAAAGCGGAGAATACGGGGAAGCGCTGGCTGAAGTTGAAAAGTCGCTGGAGTGGAAGCGCGACCATGAACCGGCGCTGATAATGAAGAAGATGCTTGAGGATAAAATGAAAGAAAAGCTCAGCAGCAGCGCAGGCCCGGGGCTATCCGGGGTAAATGACGCTTATGTAACGGCCGGCATTGAATTCTACGAAAAAATGCAGTATGATGAGGCCATAAAACAGTGGGAACAGGCGCTAAAAAGCAGGCCCGGGAACAAAGCGATTAAATCGCTTATTTTGACGGCAATGAAAGACATGGATTCCGGCCCCAAAAGGCCGCAATTATCCGGGGAACAAAAGGAAATGGCGGACAGGATGTATTATATAGCGGTAAACAGCTACACTTCAGGCGACTTAAAAGGCGCCATAGAGATCTGGAAAAAAGTCCTGGCAATAGACCCTGAAGACGTCAAAACGCTGAGGGACCTGAAGAAGGCGCAGGCTGAAATTGAAGAACTCTCCAGGCGGGGGATAGAATGAAGGAAAAACACATCGGCATAAGGCGGGAAATAATAACGGTTATTTTATCATTGACCCTGGCCGTTACGGCCATAATGAGCTTTTTACTGCTTAATATACAGAAAAAAAGCCTGACAAACGAAGTGGAACTCCGCGGCTTAAGCATTACCAGGAACATAGCCAATAATATCGCGGATTTTATACTGATAAAATACGACCTTGAGGCCGCAAAAATTCTCAAAGAGGCGATGCAGAACAAGGGAGTCAGGTACGCCATGGTAGCCGACCAAAATGGAATTATACTCGCGCACAACGACATGACCAGGGTAAAGACCGTGTACGCGCCGCCGGGCAGGCGGCTTTATTCCACGCCGGGTAATAATGCCGTGTATGAAACCGAGTCCGGAGAAAAGGTAATCGAGTTTACCGCGGCGGTGGTCGCCAAGCGCAAGGCGAGGATAGGCGTGGCATATGTGGGTATATCATATGATCTCATAGGAAACGCGCTGAAGAAAACATACATCGATATAACCCTTGTGACGTTTATTGCCGTATTTTTAAGCGTGATAGGCGCTTTTTTACTGAGCACTGCTATCACAAAACCGATCTACGCGCTTGCGGAAGGCGCGAGGATCGCGGGTACGGGGGACTTAAACCATAAGATCCTAATAAAGAACAGGAATGAACTCGGAGAACTGGCGGATGCATTCAACACCATGACCGACGGCTTGAAGAAGGCGCAGCAGGCCGAAATTGAGAAGCTGGCCATGGAAAAAGAACTTGAAATAGCGTGGAAGATACAGGATTCCCTGCTTCCAAAGTCGTTCCCGGAAATGAAAAAATATGAAGTCGCCGCGTTCTACAGTCCGGCAAAGGAGATAGGCGGTGATTACTACGACGTGATACCGCTTTCAGGCGGCAGGTTCGGTATCGTCATGGCGGATGTCTCGGGCAAAGGCATACCTGCGGCGCTGATCATGACCATGCTCAGCGGCATTTTGAACATGGAAGCCGCGGCAAATCCGGACCCTGTAACAGTGCTGACAAAACTCAACGAAGGACTGCTTGCGAAGGTAGGGGGCGGGATGTTCGCAACGGTCTTTTACGCCGTGCTTGATACGGCAGGCAATTCCCTGGAAATGGTTTCCGCGGGGCACCATGAAATATTTGTTTACAGGGGTGCGGCGCCCAGGGTCGAATCATACTGTCCCAAAGGCGCGGCCATAGGGATTTTAAGAGGCGGCGAGTTTGGGGCGAGGCTGGAAAAGATAACACTGAAGGTGGAGACGGGCGATAAGCTTTTGCTTTTTACCGACGGCATAAGCGAAGCAAGGGCTGATGGCGGAGGCAGGTTTGGCATGGAAAGGGCGGCGCAGTCCCTGCAAAAAAACGGCGGCAGGCCATGCCGTACAATAGTTGACGGTCTGGTTGGCGACGTTGAAATATTTACCGGCGGCCAGGAACAAAGCGACGATATCGCGGTCCTGTCAATAGGAAGGAACGCTTAGGTGGAGGTTAAAAATGGCATTTGAGATCATGGAGAATGAAGACGGGGAAATAATCATAGTGGAACTTTCAGGCGAGCTGGATTCCTCTTCGGTCGCGGCTTTCAGCCTGGGGTTCAGGGAGATTACCGGCAAGCGGAGCCCGAAGAAATACGTGCTGGACCTGAAGGGGCTTGAATTCATAAGCTCCGCGGGCTGGACCGCGTTTTTGAACGAATTCAAGCAGCTGCGCGCGTCGGGCGGCGACCTGAAGCTTGCCGCCATGAGGCAGGACGCGAAAAGAGTCTACTCGCTTGTGGGCGTGGACGGGGTGATAGAAAGCCATGAAACGGTGAAAGAGGCAGTGAAGAGCTATGCCAGGAAAAGCTGAAATGAAAAGCGCCGAGATAAAAGTTGACGCGGCAGAGGACAACCTCGGGCTGATAAGAAGGTTCATAGGCGACAACATGAAAAACACGGGCTTCCCGCGGAAAAAGATATCGGCGCTCTCCGTGTCAATTACCGAGCACTGTGAAAACCTGATCAAGCACGCTTACGCCAAAAAGGCCGGGAAAGTCGCGCTGAAGCTGGAACTGAAATACCCGGAGGCAAAAATAACGGCGCTGGATAAGGGGCCGCGGTTCAATATGAAGGAACAAAAAATACCGGACACGTCCCGGAGGCTTAAAAATGGCCTCGGCGGGAAAATGGGTATAAAGACAATACTGGCCCTATGCGACAATGTGGAATACAGGAGGATTAACGGCCGTAATAAAAACACTTTCACAGTCCGGGCGGAAAAATCCGGGAAAGGGAAAAATAAATGGCAACGATAAAGGACGTGGCAAAAATAGCCGGGGTCTCCTATAATACCGTGTCATATGTGGTAAACGGAGTGGACAAGGTCGCGCCCTCGACCAAAGAGAGGGTCTTAAAGGCCATAGCAGAGCTTGGCTACAAGCCGAACAAGACCGCGAGGGCCCTGGTCGGCGGAAAAGCCGATTCGATAGCCTTTATCAGCACCAGGTTCACATCCGTTTTCGGAATGAACATACTCAGGGAAATAGAGGACGGCGTGCACCTTGCCGGGCTTTCGTCGAATCTGGACCTAATACCTTATTCAACAAGGGGCGAAGCTCTCTTCAAGGAGCAGATAATAGACTCCATAATATACAACAGGAAAGCCGACGCCATAATCATGCTGGGAATAAAACCGGGCCCGGAAAACATGGCCAAACTGAAAAAGGAAGGCATCACTGTGGTGCTCATAGACGCTGCCATGAAGGGATGCCACAGCGTAAAAAGCGACAACGAAAAAGGCGCGTATCTTGCGGCTGAGTACCTGATAAATAAGGGCAGGAAAAAAATAGCATATCTGGGGATGTCCAAAACTCCCGGAGAAACATGGCCGTCCATAATAGAAAGGGAGCAAGGTTTTAAAAAAGTGCTTGCGGCAAAAAATATCGAGCTAAACGGCAGTCTCATGGTTACTGTGGAAAATAATTATATAAATGAAGGCCGCGCAGTCATGCAGACTTTGCTGAAGTCAAACAAAGACATTGACGCGGTTTTCTGCGGCGCGGGAGACAATACGGCCATAGGAGCCATGAACGCGATAAAGCAGGCGGGCTTAAGGGTGCCGCAGGACATAGCCGTGGTAGGATATGACGACATCCCGGTTGCTTCAGCCTTTACGCCTTCACTTACAACTGTGAGACAGCCCGTGGAGAAAATGGGGAACGAAGCATTTGTGATGGCGCTTGAAGCAATGCAGGGAAAGCTGAAGGTGCAAAAGAATCTGGTCTTTGAGCCGGAGCTGATTGTCAGGGAGTCGGCGTAAGGGGACGATAGGGATTTGTCAGGTATCAAGTCAAGGCCTGACCCGGCGATTTTAACCTGATACCTGATGATTCTTTGGTTTGAGATATGTGGTTTTGTCAGGTATCGAGTAAAGGCCTGACCCCCAGTTATTTTATTTCATTCCTGTAATGAAAATTTATTTGTTTTAGCCATATGTGATGCCCACAAACACATGCCGGTAATTGTGGGAACAAGCGATTTCCCGCTTTCCGTGAGGCTGTATTCGACTTTTGGAGGAACCTCCGCATATACTTTCCGGTATACAATATTGTCCCTCTCGAGTTCTCTGATCTGCTGTATGAGCATCTTTTGTG
>Ga0181535_10004724_pt1 | contig 14953 bp, 12 predicted proteins | sample PEATcosm2014_Bin_44_FD_119774 | JGI IMG/M metagenome (GOLD analysis project Ga0181535, IMG submission 119774) | Peatland microbial communities from MTU Mesocosm Facility, Houghton, MI, USA - PEATcosm2014_Bin17_30_metaG | ecosystem: Environmental > Terrestrial > Soil > Wetlands > Peat | place... | reverse complement strand
ACCAAGTCCACAACGCGCTGGCCCTCGCGCAGGCGCTCCAAAACGCTCTGAAACTCCCGATCCTTGTTGCCGATCACCACCGTTTCGGCATGCTCCAATACCGCGTCAATGCCGTCGACCATCAGCCTGGATATGTGCGGAATCCGATTGAGAATGAAATCCTTGTTTGCGCCCACAAGTCTTGCCAAATTGACATTTCTATCAAAGATGCGCAGGTCATAGCCCTTCCCGATCAATCGCTCAATCACTTCGATCATCGGGCTCTCGCGGAGATCGTCGGTCCCAGCCTTAAAGCTGAATCCCAGAATGCCTACGCGCTTCTGCCCGGACTCCATAATCATCTGCAACCCGCGCGCAATTTGTAATTCGTTACTGGGCAGAATAGAAGCCAGAATCGGCAGTTGCAGGTCGCGGCTCTTTGCCTGATACGATAATGCGCGAAGATCCTTCGGCAGGCAGGACCCCCCAAACGCGAAGCCCGGTAGCAGATACGCGGTCGAAATGTTGAGCTTCTGGTCTTTACAGAAAATCTCCATGACGTCGTGCGCATCGATATCCAGGGATTTGCAAAGATTTCCGATTTCATTGGCAAAGCCGATTTTGAGCGCATGCCAGCTGTTATCGACGTACTTAACCATCTCAGCAGTCTTTATGTCGGTGCGAACCAGGGGCGCTTTCAATTTCGCGTAGACCTGGGCCAGTAAATCACCGCTCTCCGGATCCAGTTCGCCGATGACCGTCTTGGGAGGGGCATCGTAGTCTTTCACCGCGGTCCCCTCGCGCAGGAATTCAGGGTTATTGCAGAGGCCGAAGTCGACACCGGCCTTCTTCCCTGAATGTTCCTCGAGAACCGGTATCACCATCTTGTGCATTGTGCCTGGCAGAATCGTGCTGCGGATGACCACCGTGTGCCGGGTCGGCTTATTCCTGAGGGCGTCGCCGATCAATTCGCAAACGCGCCTCATGTAGGTCAAGTCCAGATTCCCGTTGATCTGGCTTGGCGTGCCGACGCAAACAAATGAAAGTTCCGATTCGCGAATCGCCTGGTCCTGATCGCTGGTCGCGCGAAGATTCCCTGACTTGACGGTTGCGCGGATAATCCTGTCAATCTCGGCCTCGATAATGGGCGATTGGCCGGCGTTGATCAAGTCAACCTTGGCGCTCACAGGATCCACGCCAATCACCTCGTGGCCGTCGCGCGCGAGGCATCCAGCGGATACGGTCCCCACATATCCCATACCGAAGATGCTGATTCTCACTGTTCGCTCTCTTTCACGTTCCCGATCGCCGGGCCATTTGTTCGCCCTGTTGTTTCGAATTCGCTCGCCGGCGCTTTCCAGAAAACTTCGACGGCGCCGTCAGTACACCGCGCGAGCTGCGGGACGAAATCTTCAGCCCGTTGCCAATGCTCCAGTGCGAATCCCTGCTCGCAATCAGCCGCGTAATTGAACTCGCCGGCAGCCGCCAGGCGGCCAAGAGTCTCGACGCACTCGATTCCCTCCGCCTTGAACTCCGGCAGATTCACTTCAAACGACAAATAGCGGACGGGACGCTTCAGGCCTCTGATCACGTTCAACTCATGCCCTTCGACATCGATTTTGACAAAGATCGGAACTCCGTGCGTGGAGATCAGCTCTTCGAGCGTCGTGGTCTCGACCGTCTTCTGTTGCGTAAATTCCAGACCGAAGTGCGCATGCGAATGGCGCTCTTTGTGTTCATGGAGCGCCGTCGCCCACTTTTGGCTGAGGGTATTTACCGCCGACCCCGGCCCGTCAACCCACATCGTTTCCGTCGCACTCTTGTCGCTGACCGCCTTGCCCACGATAACGATCGGCTTGGGGGCAAATCGAAGCTTTCGAAATCTTTCTTGTAAGATTGCCTGATTCGTCGGGTCAGGTTCAAGCGCCACCACTCGTGCTCCCAGCCTCAGGAAAAGGTCTGCCTTAAAGCCCTCGTTTGCGCCGATGTCGAAGATAAGGTCGCCGGGACGCAAATCCGAAAGCAGGGATCGATAAAAAGCAAGCTCCTTTTCCCTGGCCAGAATCCAGCGATTGCCCGCGAATCTCCAATAGAGGTCACGGGCGCCTGACGTCCTGAGCCTGTGGTATAAGCCAGCGCGTTGCAGGAGTCTCTTGAGGTGCGATCTAGGTGATTTCATCGTTCTTGCGCGCCCGTCCGTGGATTCTTGTGTCATCGGAAGCTGAGACTGTGACTGTTGCCGCCGTGCGGTTAATCGGCTTGTTGCCGAGGCTTGAAAACCAGGACCGTGGGCAACGCAGGCAGGTCGAACTGCTTCGACTCCACAACGTCAAACTCGCGCTTCATTAAATCCATCTTCGACGTCACGCGGGTCTTGATCACACCTGGCCGATGATCTCCGGCGTATAGGCGGACAATAAAGACACCGGTGTTTTTGAGATTTTTTGAGAATTTATTCAGAATCGGAAGAACCTGACCGAACGGAACATGGTACATGGATTCGCGAAATAGGATGATGTCGAAACTCTGGCTGGGTTCGTAACTCAGGAAATCGGAGTTGACGAAGCTGTTCTTGCTCTCCCGGCCGTTCTCCTTCGAGCGCTTAACAGCCTTCGCCAGAGCAGCTTCAGAGATATCGACGCCGATGTAGCTTTGATAGGCGTTCGCGGCCAGCTCATTCGCAGTATTGCCAGGGCCACAGCCTAGATCCAGAATGTTCCCGTTGCGCGCGTACTTTTCAAGGAACGGATACACGCAGTCGCCGGCCGTGTTATCGATGAAATCCCACTTGACCCCGGAAAACTCCTTATCCCAGAGTCGCTTCTTGAGATTGGATGGACCATATATTTTGAGAAAAGAGGAAATATGCCTCTTAGTGGTTTCCGCAACTTTCATGGTTTGTTCTCCTGTAAGGTTTCTACGTTTGGAACGTGCGGTTCGGAGGGTTGATACTCGTTCGCCTTGTTGTCGTCAATCGATACTTGCTGTCACCGCTCGAAGCTTTCTTGGGCCACTGTATTCGCTCAGCGTCGGCTTCCCCGGATGGGCGAGGAATTGCTCTCATGCGTGCCGCAGCAGGGCAATCTGTTCCTTCAGGCGGTTACGCCGTGCTTGCTCAAAAGCGCACGGATCGCGTCAAGATTTCGAAAATGATCGGGGATCATTTCCTCCACATCAATAAAGACGCTATAGCGTTCTTCAAGCGCAGCCACAAGGGTGGTAAGGTCAACCGAGTCGAGAACACCTTTGGCGAAGAAGTCATCTGTTTCCGAAAAGTTCTCCCCGGGGCGAATGTCGTTTAGGATCGCGATTAGGTCCTGCATAGTAAATTAGAGCGCCGGTGCTTCGCGCTCAACTCTCCTCCTTAAGGCGAATGAACGGCGGCGCGGCCACGCGGGCCGGATCAATGGCTGCTCCATCGACGTTGAGGTACTTTGCGGCGAAGAATTCCCTCGCTGGCGCGTTTCGCGGACCTTCAGTTACTGGCGCCGTCAGTTGCTTGGCACCTGAAAGTTGCGCCCGAGCGATGACAAACGCAAGCAGCAATTCCTCAACCTTCTTGCCCATGACCCGGCAGCTCATAACAAAGTCCACGATTCGAGCCTGCCGACCGCGGCGCGATACGGTGACCAGCCCAGTAAGACCGGAATCGCCAAATCGGTCAGAAACATGGAAAACATAAGCATCGTTGCCCTGCTCGGAGGCCCAACTCCAGAAACTGCTCTCGTCCATTCGGCGCAGAGTGAGGTTGAACTGGTTGGTTTTATTCAGCAGCTGGGCCGCTCGGCTCAGATTCTCATGCCGCAGGGGCGCGGCCCGAACCTCAATCTGCAGCGATTGCAGCCAAGTACCTATATCGCCGCTCAACTCGAGGGCTTGCTTGCGGCCGCGCTCTGCATGATACATTTCGGTGCGCCCCGCATCCTCACGCCCCAGCGACGCCGTCTCGAAGCACGGGAGCGATAAGACAAAAGGCGCGAGTTCGGCCGGCGATTGGGGCGGATCCGGTGTGTAGACCTGGGGAAGTACCTGGCGAATCTGCTCGCGCTCTTGCGGACTGTCGTCGATGAAGACGAATGAATCGAGACCCAGATTCAGTTCCTCGGCAAGACTTTGCAGGTTCTCGGCCTTGTCCTTCCAGTTGATTTGCCAGGCGGCAAAGTCGCGTTTGCGCAGGACCATCGACGGGTGATCTTCAATGACCGACAGTGCGAACTCCTCATTATTCTTGCTGCAGATAGCGAGTAATATGCCACGCGAGGCCAACCCCTTGAGAGCGGCCTGAAAGGCAAGAAAACACTCCCCTACCGGGTCGGGTGCTCCAAGCTTAATGGCGTGCAAGCCATCGTCGCCTGCCACGCCTCCCCAGAGCGTGTTGTCCAGATCGCAGACGATCACCTTCTTTGCCAGACCAAGGGACCCTCGCAGGACGGCCTTTATCTCGGCGGCGGCCTTCACCAACAGCGGCTGGGAGTAAAGAATCTTTGACACCGCATACATGCGAGGGTCATGCGCGGGCCGTCCCAGGCCGGCTTGCCAGTTCCCGGCATCGAGCAAGACGATATTGGGTGACTGCGAGAATTTTTCGGCCAGCAGCAAATTGGCCCTGGCAAGCAGGTTCGCGAGACCGGAACCTTGCCGCCACGTAAGCGTCTGTATCCAGCGCTCATAACTCGGCAAAATCCAGGATGGCACGAGCACGAACGCGACGCGGCTGGCTGCTTGCCGGACTGCATCTGCGAATTGCTCAGCCTCACGCAAGGCCTCTTCGTGTTCCGCTGACTCGAATCGCATCACTTTGCCCACCGAGGGGAGCGTGAGGTGTGGTGCGGTCCATACCACTAGGCAATCCGGATTAGAGGCCCAGGCCGGATGACTGGCATCGAGCAGGACCTGATAGATTTGGCCGTAAGGCGCGACGGAGCATCGCAACTCGGGGGTCTCCGGACTCCGCTCGAGCAGGCGCGCCAATGGGTCGAGCGTTGTGTCGCCGGCCAAAAGTATGCGCTGCACCTTGGCATCGCCCGTACCATTGCTGTTGCCGGTTGTCATCGCTCCGATTCCTTCGCGGGCCGAAGATCGTCGGGCCGTAGAGATGCCTCGTTAACAGGAACGCGGCCGTAGATGGTGATTCCTCGGCGCGCGGCCTCCATCAAGCGCTCGGTTACGATTCCCGCGCGGGTGACAACGAACAGCGGCACACCGTGGTAGCGCCACTCCACGAGCTCCTCTTTAGAGAGCAGCGACCAGAGCACCCTGAGATCCAATCGCCTCGACCGATCGGGAAGTCCAAGCTCGTAATCGAAACGCTCTCCATCGTAGTCAATCAGCGTGACCTTGGTCGTGACGCTGGCGAACTTGATCGGGTACTTGTCGGCCAGCGCGTGGCCTGCCGTGTGCGCATGAGTAAGGCAACGAAAGTACTCGACTCCGACTCCCAGAATTGCCGTCCTGCGGCGAGTCATCACTCCGAATGGGCTGTCCGGGCTGAAGCCAGTCCGCGCCAGGCGGTGACCAGCGGTCAACTCCGCCGCCAGGGGCCCCAGAGCGCAGACGCTTGCCGTGGGATGAAGGCTGCGCAAGACGTTTGGCGTGCGGCGAAACATCTCCGCCAGCAACCCCATCTCCGACGGCGTGCGGCGAACGTCGAACGGGCGTTCCTGAAAATATGCCTTGGTGTCAAACTCGCGGCCGCCCATCACGAACGAGGGCATCACCAGCGTCCGCTGCGGCCCGCAGATCCCGATGAGCGCGGCCAGAAGTTCAGCCGGGGTTCCCTTGTACATCGGCAAAAGCCCGTCAAAGGAGCTATGTACCATCAGAACTTCAAAATCTTCCGGCAACCGCCGCGCCAGTTCTTCGCGTAATTCGCCGGCGCTGAAGGTTCCGTGAACGAGCGACAGAACCGGCGCAAGTCTCTTGCGCGCCTGGCCTTGCATGCGCTTCAGCCTGGTGCGCAAATGCTGACTCAGACCACGCCGAAGAGCCGCGCGGACGCCGGCCCGCACCGTATTAAGCCCTCGCGATGCAACCCTCACCGCGGACCGTCCGCAGCAGCACGTATAAACCCTGATAGCATGCTCAACACTTTCATTTCGCCGGTGGCGGTTTCATCTCGGACAACACTGATTGGAGCGTGATCGATAAAAATCAGCCGGCAAGAGTGCCCGCAGCAAAGGGCTATAAGAACGCCGCCAAACTCATGCAACTGAAGGGGGTCGGCACGCCGCCGTCCAATCAGGAAGGACATTCCATAAGCAACCGGCTATGCGCTCTTTAAAAAGCCTTCGTCGAACTTGCGGCCTTCAATCTGGAAAAGAGTCTTTTCCCAGCGCCGTATCAATGACCATTTCATGCGCGGCAAAACGATTTGCGCCCGCTTTGCCTGCTGTCGCCCAAACAGTGCAGCGATCCACGAATACTTCCACGAGAGCTTCGGAGGTTGCAACGTCCCACCCAGGCTCGCAGCCATTTCTTCGGCTTGCCTAACCAGGTCTGGCCGTTCGGGATAAAAGAAGAACAGCCAGTTTTGGAGATAGGTCACACACGCGTCCCGCACTCTTGGGCTGTCCTCGAGCGAGCGAATGTAATTGATGTGCAGCTCCATTGAGTGCCACTGCGCCAAAGCCTTCTTATCGGAGTGGCCTATGTAGCTCAAGCTGCCCGGGCCCGAAGCGCGATAGTAAACTCTTGCGCCCGGCACAAACCGGACGCCGCTGCTCGCCAGCAGCACGCGGCAAAAATACTCGCCGTCGTCATCTCCCAATAATCTGGTATTCCATGGGCCGGCCGCCTCCGCCAGCTCGCGGCTTACTAGCCACGAGGCCGTCTGCATATAAAGGTTCAATCGCATCTTGCGCAGCAGCCATTCGACAGGAGAAAGGTCGCACCACAAGGCACTGGGAATGAATTTGGTCCGATAGTAGCGGTACATGAAGTTTCCCCAGCTGCCGGACAACAACGTCCGTTTATCCGGAGATTGTCCCAGGGCTTCCATCTGACTGGCGATTTTCTCCGGCCCCATAAGATCGTCGGCATCCAGATACTGAATGTAATCTCCCTTGCATAACGAGAAGGCGGCGTTCCTGGTTGCGGCTGCGCCTTGATTCTTCTGTGTCACGACGCGGACCGTCTCAGATTCGAATTGGCGGGCGACAGCCAGCGTGCCATCCGTCGAACCGTCATCCACAACGATGATTTCCTTTGGCTCCCAGGTTTGTGCGACCGCGGAACGAAGGGTGTCAGAGATCCATGCCTCCGCGTTGTACGCGGGAATCAGAATTGATACCAGAGGTTTCATAAGGGCCATTTCTCCTGCATCCTCGCCGTGACGCCGCCCGTCAACCGGGTACCCGACTGCTCCCGAGTCGCTCGCAGCTCTGCGTTTCCCTCGCGACAGGGCGCAGTGCCAGGGCAAATCACTGCATTGAGAATCCACGCTGAGGGAATTGCCAAGAATATCGGCGCGCGCGTGACTTCAGCGGGTTAGTTGGTTAAAGGCGGTATAGATACTTTTTCTTTCCGGGATAAGTATGTCGCTGGCAGACGTTTTTTTTGCTGTGCTGCTGCGCGAAGCAACGCCACTGGGCTTTTCGCTGCGGATGAGACCGGCGGCGATCCCGCTCGCGCCGACAACGGCCAATAACAGGAAATCCCATATCGGATCCAACATTCTGAATCCAGCTTCGGTGACGCTGTAGACCGCGGCGGCGATGATATAAGCCAGCATCAGCGCCCCGAGGGATGAGTTCACTCGAAACGCCGACCCAGCACGCAAATAACCGTTCACCAGAATCAGTGAGATTAAGACCACTCCCACCCAGCCCAGTTCCAGGTAAACCTCAACATAGCCATTATGAGCTTCGTTGAGACCTTCGGGGTGCCACCAGCCCTCGGACCGCATCGTGTCCTGAGCTATCAGAACGCTCGGGCTGATCCAGAAGCTCTCGAATCCCGCACCCACGATCGGGTTGGGCGCCGCTGGAATCAAGGCCGACCAAATCATAGTTCGGCCCGAAAGATTCGATTTCCTGCCCAACGCAGTTGCAACGTCTCCTTCGCCACCAGTAAGGAAAGCCAGTCCCCCGGTAGCCAGGATTGCCAGACAAATCATGTGCACAAAAGCAGGCCGGATTCTGACCACGCGCAGGCTCGTTGCGAGGATAAGCCCGCCACCCAGGAGAAAGCACACGATCGAGGTTTTGGAGTCGGCCATATCCAGGAGCACGATTTCGAATGCAAGCAGCACACCTTGAGCAATCAGATGCCGCCGGCGATTCGGCTTGCCCTTGTCACGAAAAAGAGCCAATAGGCTCCATACTGTGCCCAGTGAGATCACGAGCAGGATCACCCCGAGCAAATTCTTGTTGGTTGTCACGCCGGTGTTCATCTGGCCCCCATCAGGGTCGTAGTTACGGCCGAGGAACCCGTAATACTTGATAAGTAAGATCGATGTCGGAAAGAGCAGAAATCCAACGCGGGAGAAAACGCGAGTCAGGGCATCTCGTATCTCGGGTTCGGTCACAATGACCAGCACCATAGCCAAGTCACCGATCGCCTTCACCCACCGCTTCAGCGCAATATCCGGATGGTACGACCAGAGCACACTGATGAGACAAAAAGCGACGTAAAGCAATATCGGCCAGTTTGCCAACAGTAGGTTGCGCGTGCGGCGGCCTCGGAAAATCAAGACACCGATCGCGGCAGCAGTAAGAACTCCGAAGACAGCCGCGTCAACCGGGCTCCCCTCGAATTGCGATTCATAGTCACCGGGATTAACGCCGAGCCAATCCGACACCGGTCTCGATCCAATAATCCAGATCCAGATCACGGGAATCCATAGAGCCTTGGAGGTGCGCAAAGAACTGTCCCGGTCGAGATAAAACAGACCGGCAATTCCGCAGGCGCATATCAGACTGGCGAGGGTGGGATTCATTCTAGTCCGATTCCGGCGGGGCCGGCACCTGGCAATGAACTGTCATGCGGCATCCACGAAAAGCCGATGCAGCAGCTCGAGCGAAAGCAGGCGATGTATTTCGGTGGTGTAGTTCCGATTTCCCTTGAGGTGACCACGGACAACTGCCTCAACGGCGGTTCGATTCAGGTAAGGCCGCGCCAGCGAACGGGGATCGAGCAGCATCTGCTGAACGTATTCCGCAAGGATGGTCCTGTACCACCAGCGAAAATGAAATAACTTATGGCGACCCATCCAAAGGCGCTCCAAATGGAACGGCGCGAATGCATGATCGACTTTGGCCACCCACTGGGGCATGCCGTAGTCGTAGGCATATTCGGCTTTGAATGTGAATTCCAGGTAAGCCCGGTTGACTGCAGCTGCAAAGCGATTGGAACCGCCAAGCCCTCGGTCGGTTCGCAGTCGCGCCAGCGCCGGGCTTCCGTCGCGAATCAGGCGAAGTCTCACGTCTTCACCGCTCTTAACACGCGGAGCCCTGAATACCGTTTGCACGATTGCATTATCGAGGTAAGGCGCACGAATCGTGAGCTGTGTCTGCTCCATCATGAGCACGCCGACGTTGTATGCCGCTGGCTGACGGAACGCTACCATGCTCGTTGTGTTGCCACGACGTTGATCGCTGTACGTTTCAGCCGCGCGCGAAACCTGCGTCATAACCTCTGGCTGAAACACATCAGTCGCGGGCATGACAGCTTTGAACATCACGGCGTCGCTGATGATCTCGCTCCCGAAAGTTCCGACCATGCGCACCGGTGCGACTTGGCGCGCCATTCGATTGTTATATAGGTCCGCAGACCGGCTGATGTCGACGCTTCCATCCGACATATAGAGCGTGCTTTCGGCGTATTCGGGGAATCGGGCCATACACGCCCCGTCGACCGTGATCAGTTCGTAGGACTGACCACAGATCTTCGCCACGCGCCGCGCCAGGTAAACATCCTGGTTCTCGCGGTACATGCTGCCGAACGTGTAACAGGGCAGCGAACCTGCCGGCGCCTTGCGCCAGGCCATGATAATGCGTGTGTCTAGGCCGCCGGTGAGCGAGACGCCGATTTTCTCCGGCCCGTTGAAGTAACGCGGCAGCGTATTGGTGAAGGCATCGCGCAGCTGCCGATAGTAACTCTCAGCGTCGAGCGGCTCTTGTTCCTCCCACTCACGCGGTTCAAAATAGGCTGTCTTTTTCTCGATGGTTCCGTTACGAAAGCTCCAGGCGGAAGCGGGCGGGAGGGCGTAAATTCCCTGAAAGAGCGAGCGGTTCTCCAAAACGCAGCCGCAGGCAATGTATTCGCCGAGCCCGCGGTGATCTATGCTGCGCAGTTCAGGCCGAACTGCCAGAATCGACTTGGCTTCAGCTGAAAAATAGAACCCATCTTGCGCTTGATGGTAGTAGATTCGCTGCAGCCCAAAGCGGTCATTGAACAACGTTGCAGTTCGGCGCGGACGATCGACCACCAGCCCATGGAACCGTCCATTCAGGTTTCGCAGGAAGTCCGGGTCGTCCTCATAGAGATGAACCAGATAGCCTGGGCCGGCCTCTTCGCATGCATGCCCTCGCTCTTTGAGTCGGCGAGCGGTGCCAGGCTCGGGATAATCCTCGCCAGAAAAAACCAGCACCACATCGTCCCGTTCATTGCGAATCGGCATTTCGGCGGCGAAAGAGTTCTCGCGCGCCACCCACCCAACGTAGATTCCAAGAGATTCGTCAATCCATGTTCCGGATACGTAGAAAGGCTCGTGAAGCAGAACTTTGACCATTTGGTCAAGCTGCCGCTCAGCCCACTCCCTAGGTTTTCTTGTGATGAGTCCTACGATTCCAGGCATGCGTTTTGTTCAAGACTCCTTCAGCGTTTCAACTTCACGGCGGTACCACATTTTCCGCAGGTCACGAAGTTTGGTCGCGATCGATTCGGGAACGCGATCCACCAGACGATGATGCATGCCCAGGCGCAAAGCCACCCGTCCAAAACTCGTGATCGGGACGTAATAGCGGGGAAGATCGACCCGCTGGAAGCCGTTGACCTCTTTGAAGTGACTGAGGCTATCACCCTGCTTATTGCCGTAATTAAAGTGTTCGTATACGAGATAGGGAACATTCTGTTCCGCGCAATACCGTACCGCCTGAGCGATAAGTCCGTTGGTGGGAGCCTTGTCGTTATGCTGCATCATGGAGAGGATATGCACGATGCAAGCCTGGGTGCGGCTCTCATCCATCGACAGTTTGATGAATCCGATCATCGTCTCACCGACGAACGCGCCGATGTAGGTGCTGCGATCAAGAAATGTCCCGGCATATTCCCGCGCCCGTTCCATCGTCATTCCAAATAGCGGGAACCGCTTGCCCTGGCGCACAGGAGACTCGTTGTAAATCCCGCAGATACCCTTAAGCAGTTCGTCTCCAAATGCGACTTCCCGAAACACCACTCCCCGCTTCTCGGCTTGCCGCGCCCGGTTACGCGGATACGAACGGATCTGGTTTTTCCACCAGTTTTCAAAAGTCGACACACGGAGAACCGCCAAATTATCCATCTCCATCGGATATGAATACTGGGGCAACGCTTCGGGTAACTTCTGCAGGAAGGTGAAAAGGTCGGCGCGAGATCCGCAATTCCGCAGACCCCTCAGAACTGCCTCAGGATCATTTGGAAAGGTGTACTTTTCGCCTTCCAGACGTGCGATCTTGACGAATCGCCCTTTGATCTGGATTTCATTCTCGCAAACCTTCATGAGCGCTGATCCTTTCCTTTTTCGTGCCGCCGAAACCGGCCACCAAGATTCAGCGGCATTGGACACCACGCACACAAGGACACTTATCTGTTGTCGACGCTGGTAGGTACAACGACACTGCAGGCGGCAACACGTGAATTCCCGCTTAAGAACTTCTTCAGGCGGTGCATCTGTTCGTGCCTGACAAACGCCACGAGCTCTGGAGGGATTGGAATCTCAGCTCGCCGAATAAACGACCAGCCATATCCAGCTCCCAGCGCCAGACCTCCAAGCACGTACGGCGGGTTCTTGATCTGGTAGACGGTCCGAAAAATCTGCCAGAGCGGGTGATTGCCGACCGAATAATCCTTCATGCCAAGCCTGAATTTGGCTTTCAAGCCGCCATGGAGTGCTGTTCCCATCAGGCGATGATGCATGCAGACTCTTTCGGTGAAGGTTTTTGTTTGCCAGCCGTGCAGCCGTGCCGAAAGAACAGCGACATGATCGATGCATCCGCCCTTCAATGGCATGTATCCACCGATGGCCTCGAAGCATTCGCGCCGGAATAACTGGCATCCGCCCCAGACATTTTCAATATTTGTAAATCGATAGTCGTATTGAAAATTTCCTTCACGGAAGGGAGCACCGGCGACTCCGAGCCGCTCGTTTTCACTCATCTTGCCAATGAGAAACTCAAAATGGTCAGGCTCGAAAGAAACATCGGCGTCGAGATTTCCAACCACATCAAAGGCGAGATCCCTGACCCTTTCATAACCGGCATTAAACGCTCCAACCTTACCCGCAAAATGCCGCTCCTTGCGCGCAGGCATCTGGACGAACTCAATCCACTCGCATTGGGCCGAGGCCTTGCGCACGATTTCATCCGTTTGGTCGGTCGAGCCATCGCTTACGATCACCCACCGCATTGGACGATATGTCTGCGCAATCATTGACTGAATTGTTAAGCCAATGAATTCCGCTTCATTCCGCGCGGGGGTAATGAGTACGTAGCTTAGGAGCTTTGGCATCTTTATTCCGTCTTGGCGCGCCGCTGTGAAGATGTTGCGGTGTTTCAATTCTGATTTTTGTCTTGCCTGTTCAAGTTCAGTCCTTGGGGACAAATATCGCTTCCTCGACGGCGTCGGCGCCGACGCCGGCATTGCCCAGGAACTCAAGAATCTCCTTTGCTACTCGCTGTTGCTGAGCTTCGGCAAGATGCGGGAACATGGGAATGGAGAGAATCTCGGTAGAAACCCTTTCGGCAATCGGGAAATCTCCGGGGCTGTAATTCAGCGAGAGATATGCCTTTTGTAAATGGAGCGGAATTGGATAGTGAATTCCGATTCCGATGCCGGCGTCCTTCAAATGGCTCATCAGGCGCTCGCGATTGTTGGTGCGGATGACATAAAGGTGATACACGGCGCGAGACCAGGATGGCTCGAAAGGTACGCTTAAAGTTTCATCGCCATCGAGAAGGCGGTTGTAGAGCGTAGCCCGTTCCCGGCGTTGCTGGTTCCACTCCGCGAGATGAGCCAGTTTGGCGTTCAGGATCCCCGCCTGAATCGTGTCCAACCGCCCGTTGTACCCTTCCATATCATGGAAGTACTTCTTCGCTTGCCCATGATCGCGGAGCATTCTGACTTTTGCCGCAACGTCCGCGTCATTGGTTGTGACCGCGCCACCTTCGCCACAAGCTCCCAGGTTCTTGCCTGGGTAAAAGCTGAATGCAGCAGCACGGCCCATCGAGCCGGCTTTCATCCATCGATTCGATCTCTTAGAGAAATACTCCGCGCCGTGCGCCTGGCAAGCATCTTCAATCACCGTGAGACCGTACCGGTCCGCCAGGGTCAGTATCGCGTCCATGTCAGCCATTTGCCCGTATAAGTGGACCGGCACTATGGCGGTAACCGGCCTCCCGCTCCTCAGGCTGATGAGCTTTCCGGCGCTGTTCCGGACACACTGCTTTTCCAGAAAGCGTTCGAGCATATGCACCGAGATGTTGTAGGTGCGCTCGTCGATATCGACAAACTCCGGAATCGCCCGGGCCTGGGAGATGGCCTCCGTGGTGGCGATGAACGTGTTGGGGACCGTGATCACAACATCGCCCGGCCCGACACCGCAGGCCATCAATGCAAAACGTAGCGCGTCGGTTCCGCTGCTGACAGCCACGGCATGCCCGGCGGAACAGAAGCCGGCAAAGGCGGCTTCAAACTCCTCCACCATCGGACCGCCAATGAACCCTGCGGTTTTGAGGGCCCGGCGAAAGACTTCCGTGAGAGGTTCCTCCAGCTCCACATGCGGCGTAATCAGATCAAGGAATGGTATTTGAGTGGCTTCTGACATTGATCTCCTCGCTTGGTGTTTCAATGGACCGCAGAACCCGGGCCGGGTTTCCAACCACAACCGTATTGGGTGGGACGTCTTTCGTAACGACGCTCCCGGCGCCCACAATCGAATTTTCTCCGACGCTCAAATTGCACAAAAGCGTGACGCCGGAGCCGATCGACGCGCCTTTTCGCACCACCGTGGGCCTGACTTCCCAGTCCGTGCCGGTCTGCAGCGTCCCATCCGCGTTCGTTGACCGCGGGTAGGTATCGTTAGTGAAAATCACTCCGTGACCAATGAAGACGTTGTCTTCAATGTCCACGCCCTCGCAGATGAACGAGTGACTCGAGACCTTGCATCGCTTCCCGACCCGGGCATTTTTCTGGATTTCGACAAATGCTCCGATCTTGGTCTCATCTCCGATCTCGCATCCGTAAAGATTGATAAATTGCGACAGTTTCACGTTCGCGCCGAGCTTCACGTCTGCCGCGACGGAATTGAATTCGTTCATAAGCGGACAAACGCTCCTTTCTTGTTCAGAGATTGGCTCGCGGCCTCAAGCATTCGTACAACCCGGAGCCCCGCGTGGCCGTTATTGAATGGCTCATTGCCGGTCGTGATGCACTCTACGAAATAGGTGAGCTCTTGGCGCAGGGCTTCAATCTGCTCCAGTTGCGGCGACCACATATCTCCTGAGCGGTAACTGACCAGAAGATCGTAAACGCCTTCGCGGCTCTTGATCTTGACTCCCTTGTCGTAGACCTTCACTTTTTCGTCGGCCTCAAGATCGTTCCAAACGATCATTCGCTTCTCGCCGCCAATCAGCGTCGTCCTCACCTTGACCGGAGACAACCAGTTCACGTTGATGTGGGCGATGATCTTGTCGGGAAAATAGAGAGTCATGTACGCCACGTCTTCGTGTCCGTTGAGGTGGCCTTGCCCGGTCGCCACGACCGCTTCGGGACTCGCTTT
>Ga0181535_10004721_pt1 | contig 14957 bp, 11 predicted proteins | sample PEATcosm2014_Bin_44_FD_119774 | JGI IMG/M metagenome (GOLD analysis project Ga0181535, IMG submission 119774) | Peatland microbial communities from MTU Mesocosm Facility, Houghton, MI, USA - PEATcosm2014_Bin17_30_metaG | ecosystem: Environmental > Terrestrial > Soil > Wetlands > Peat | place... | reverse complement strand
CGCCGATCATCACGATCTGGTCGGTTGGGATCATGGCCAGGGCGTTGAGCCTGCGCTTGGCCTCGTGAAACATGTAACCGTTGGGCTTGCCCAAATAATAGGCGCGCCGGCCCGTGCTGGCTTCGAGAAAGGCGGCCGTGGCGCCGGTGCCGGGACGGTTCTTTTCGCTGGAGACGGGGCACCAGTTGTCGGGATTGGTGGCGAGCAGCCGCGCGCCGAGTTCAATGCATTCGTGGGCCTTGGCCAGTTTTTCCATGGAAATGGAACCCTCGCCCACCACGACGTAATGGGGACGGATGGAGTCGTTGGGGATTTTCTGATCGTTCAAGGCGGCCAGTAAACCGCCCTCGCCCAGGGCGAAGACAGTGCAGTCGGGGTCGGTGGAGCAGAGGAAATCCGCCGTGTTCAGGGCGGAGGTGTAAAAATGGCGGCGGTTCAGGCCGTGAATGCCCAGATGTTTCAATCGCACGACGAGATCGTCCGGGGTCGGCGCGGAATTGTTGGTCAGGAACAGAAAAGGGGTGCCGGTGGCGGTGAGCGCGCGCACGAACTCCTCGGCGCCGGGAATCAGGCGGTTTTCCCGGTAGATCACGCCATCCATGTCAATCAAATAACCAGTTTTCATAATAGCAGACCGATTTGTTAAAAAATTAATATTTTTCGACTGTCAGTCAAAAAAACGGGAATAAAAAAACGGGGGCACGCCCGCCTGGTATCGGCGGGACGACCAATCGGAGATGAAAGTGCCGCAAATATGGCGTTCGTCAAGAAATAACGTCCCGGCGCTTGCGCAAATTTTTTATCCCGCCTGGATTTTTGCCGTCAGCGTCGTGAAAAGCCGTTTACAATGCGCGCACCGGTTCTTCGCCTTTTCCTGGCTCACGCGCTTCAACAATTCGCTCGCATGCCTGATTTTTCCGTAGCCGCCTTTTTGCGTCCGGCGCGTGGCGTTTTCCAGCGCGCTGTAAATTTGTTCCTTGGATTCTTCTTCCAGGTTGGTTCGTTGCGGCAGGGCGCCGGCATTGAATCCCTGATTATAATATTCCGCCAGAGCCTCCGGGTCGGCCACAAGCCACGCTTCCATGCATTGTGCCATCAGATGCACTTGCTCCTCCCGCGCGTCTTCCAGATTCCAGCGGTCGCGTTGTTGAAGATGGGCGCGCGGCAACAATGTCACTGCGGCTTCGGAATCCACGAGCAGGACGTTAAATTTATCCGGCTCTTTTTCAAGCGCATCGGGAAATGCCTCGCACGCCTGATCGCGCCCGCCGCAGGACGTGATGAACCAACGGCGGCGGCGTTGCCGCGCCATATCCACCAGCGGCTTGAGAAAAGCGGACATGCCCAACCGGAGAGCGGCCCTGGTTTCGGCCGAGTTGCCGCCGCCTTCAAAGTAAATGACAATTTCCATCAGGGGTTTTCCCCCAATTTGCCCATGCGCCAGATTTCGCCAAGACGGTATTTCTCCAGCCATTTTGCCAGCTTGCCCGGCTCCAGCCGCCGAAATTCCGTGCCGCCGCCCCCATACTCGCTCACGAGCACCGAATCCGCCTCCTCCGTCAGCGCGGACACCAGCACATCCGAGTGGGTGGTCACGACGATTTGTGTCCCGGCCTTCGCCTGCACCAGCAACTCGGCGATGATTGCCAGCGCGTCGGGATGCAGTCCGAGTTCCGGCTCTTCAATGCAGAGCATCGGCGCTTTTTTCGGATGCAGCAACACCGCGAGCAGCGCGAGAAAACGGATCGTGCCGTCGGAAAGGCGGGTGGCCGGAATCGGCGCCTTGAGTCCGTCCTCGTGCAGGTAAATTTGCACCAAGCCGCTTTGAATCTTCGTTGTCAACCGTTTGAAGCGCGGCAAAAAACGCCGCATGTATTCGAGGAATTGCGGCCATGTGTCCTGATGCTCCAGATCGTTCAACACCAGGCCAAGGTTCACAATGGTCGGCAGCAGTGAATCGCCCGGTAGGTCTGCCGGCTGCGCCTTCCGCAAGGCTGCGGACCGGCCAAAACTCCACTCGCGAAAAATCTCTATGCGCCCGAAATTTTCGGCGACGCGCGTCAGTTCGGGATAAACTTCCGGGTCTTTGCGCTGGGAAAATACCGACTATTCGGGATTGAGGCTTTCCAGCTTGAGATGACGTTCAACGCGTTCTTTGTTCACTCTTCCGTCCTTGACCGTTTGCATCACGTTGATGACGGGCCGTCCGTTTTGAAAGCGGTAATAAAAAAATACGTCGGACTCGCCCGGCCTGTTTGGAAGGGAGTTTTCCAAAATTTCGTCCACGATTTCCAGCCGGGTGTTGGCCTCTGTGAACGAGAGTTTGTAGCGCAACTCAGGGGTTGGATCATCGGACGCAATCTTTGCCTCTATCGTGGCCACGGTTGGCTGCCCGTTGCCTTTCCACAACCATTCGCCCGCCGTGCCGCCAATGCGAATCGCGTCGGAAATATCCGACGGCGTCGCATGAATCAGTTCCAGGGCTTCGATGAAATTGGATTTTCCCGAACCATTTGCGCCGATGATCACGTTCAAAGGGGACAGCTCGATGCTTTGGCTTTCCGGGCCAAACGACAAAAAATTATTCAGCTTCAGACTTTGTAAAAATACGCTCATAGTCTTCTTCTTTTATGTCGCCATGTCCGCCTGTGTCGCCTTGTCTTTATCCCCTTTGCCCGGGCTGCGCAAGCCCGGTCCCTTCCCGCTCCGCCGTCCGTGCTGCTCACCGGCCAAGGGCGCGGAGCAGTTTGTCGTGGATGCCGCCGAAGCCGCCGTTGCTGAAAACGCAAATGACGTCGCCGCCCACGGCTTCCTTTTTGAGGTGCGACACAATGGCGTCGGCGTCGGGAAGATAGACGGCGGTTTTGCCGGTGGCCTGGAGGTCGCTCAGGAGTTGCTTGGGGTCGAGGCGCTCCCCGGGTTGGAGGAGTTCAAGGCGGGCGATTTGGGAGATAACGACGGCGTCGGCCTGCTGGAACGAGGCGGCCAGCTCCTTTTGGAACACATTGCGCCGGGTGGTGTTGGTGCGTGGCTCAAAAACGGCCCAGATGCGTTGATGGGCGTATTTCAAACGGAGGGCGGCCAGGGTTTCGCGGATGGCGGTGGGATGGTGGCCAAAATCGTCCACAATCGTGACGCCGCCGGCGACGCCGCGGACTTCCATGCGGCGTTTGACGCCCTTGAAGGTGTCGAAGGCGCCCTGGATTTGTTTGTTTGACAATCCGCAATGTTTGGCGCAGGCGACGACGGCGAGGGCGTTGCGGACGTTTAATTCGCCGACAAGATTAAGATGGAACTTGAAGCTGGGGATTTCAAATTCGGTGGCGGTGGGGCCGTAGCGCATGTTGAAGGCGCGGATGCTGTTGTCCTCGCCCAGGCCGAAGCGTTTGACGGGGCAATGGGTGATGTTGAGGAGAGGAGCGAGATTGGGGCAGTCCCCGTTGGCCAGGAGCTGGCCGTTGCGCGGAATGAGGTTGATGAACCGTTTGAAGGAGGTCTGGATGGCGCCCACGTTTTCAAAAATGTCGGCGTGGTCGTATTCGAGATTATTGATGATGGCGACTTCGGGCATATAATGAACGAACTTGCTCCGTTTGTCAAAAAAGGCGGTGTCATACTCGTCGCCTTCGATGATAAACCAGGGGCTGTCGGTGAAGCGGGCTCCCGCGCCGAAATTATTGGGGATGCCGCCGATCAGGAAACCGGGATTGAGTCCGTTGTGCTCGAAGACCCAGGTGAGGAGGGAGGTGACGGTGGTTTTGCCGTGGGTGCCGGTGACAACGATGGAGCGTTTGCCGCGAATGAAGAATTCCTTCAACAATTCGGGCAGCGAGCAGTAGCGGAGTTTCTGTTCAAGCACCACCTCGGCCTCCGGGTTGCCGCGCGAAATGGCGTTGCCAACCACAACGAGATCGGGTTTGCCGGCCAGGTTGGCTTCGGCGTAGCCCTGCATGACGTTGATTTTCTTTGCGTCCAGGAAAGTGGACATGGGGGGATAGACATTTTGGTCGGAGCCGGAAACGTCGTAACCTTTGTCGCGCAGGGCGGCTGCGACCGCTGCCATGGCGGTCCCGCCGATGCCGATGAAATGAACTGACTTAATTTGAGAAATCATCGGCTGCATGATGGCGCATTTTACGCGCCGGAAAAGAAGGAAATTGCGGGCAGCCGGGCGGACTTTATTTTAACGGCGTGATTTCGGCCAGGACGAGGGCGTCGGGGGTCAGGTGTTTTCTGGCAACGGCCTTGATGTCATCCAGGGTCACGGCTTCGTAAAGGGCGTCTTCGAGGTCGAGGTGATTGTGGCCCAGGCCGTATAACTCATCCAGGGCGGCGGTAATGGCGTAGCCGCCGAGATCCTGGCGGGCGATTTTTTTCTGGCCGATGATCTTGGCCTTGGACCGTTTCAATTCTTCCTCGGTGAAGCCTTGCGATCCCAACAGTTTGATTTCGTTGATTAATTCCTCCTCGACCTGGCGGACTTTGTCGCGCGCGGTGCCGACGTAAAAGGCGAAGAAGCCAGGGACCACGCCCAGAAAATTCTGCGCTCCCACATAATAGGCCAGACCGAGTTTTTCGCGGATGCGGAGAAAAAGACGGGAGCCGAGATCGCTGCACCCTTCCTGCACCAGTTCCAGGGCGTAGCGGTCGTTGTTTTTCAGGGTGATGCCGGGGAAACCGGCCAGGAGCACGGCTTGTTCCTTGTCGCGTGTTTCGGCGATGCGTTTGATGCCGGTCAAAGGAAGCGGGACGTGGTTTGAGAGGACAATGGGGGCGGCTTTTTTCCAGCGGGAGAAATATTTTTCCACCATGTCCTGGAGCGCGTCCGGGTTCACGTCGCCAAAAACGGCCAGGACGCAATTGTTGGGCGCGACCGTTTTTTTATAAAATTCGGGCAGAGCGGCCAAGGGAAGGGTCTGGACGCTTTCTTCGCTGCCATTGGGGTCGAGGCCGTAGCCGGCGGGGCCGAAGAGGCCGCGGCGCAAGGCCTGGCTGCAACTTTGCAGGAGTTGATCTTTTTGGGATCGGATCACTTCCAGTTGAATCCGTTTTTCGCGGTCGAAGGCGGCCGCAGGGAAGGATGGGTTCAGCAAAACGTCCGCGAAGATATTGAAGACGGTTTTCAGGTCGTCGCTTAACACCTCGGCCGACAAGCCGAAGCTGTTGTTGCCGCCGAAGGTTTCGATGCTGCCGCCGACGGATTCGATCTCGGTGGAAATTTCCTCGGCGCTGCGATGGCCGGCGCCTTGCAGGAGCATTTTGCTCATCAACTGGGTCAGGCCGTTGTTCTGCTCCGTTTCCGCCAGCACGCCGCCCTGAAAAACGGCGCGCAACTCGACGAAGGGCAGCCGGTGATCCTCCTTGACCAGGAGGCACAGGCCGTTGGGAAGGACGATTTTCCGCACGGCGTTTTCGGCGGCGACCCGCGTTTGGGCGGCCGCCTTGGGCGCGGCGCCGGTGGGCAGGAGGGCGTAAAGGGTGCGGTTGGATGGAGTCAAGTATTGGCGCGCCACGCGTTGCAAATCGGCGGGGGTGACGCTTTTGGCGGCGACGAGATAACGTTCGGAAAAATTGAGGTCGCCGGAGGAAATCCAATTTGAGCCGAGGTCCTGGGCCTGGCCCTGCATGGTTTTGCGGGTGGCGAGCGTGCCGGCGACGAATTGCTTGATCACCTTGGCCAATTCGGCGGCGGGGACGAGTTCGTTTCGAACCCGTTCCACCTCGGCCAGCAAGGCTGTGCGGGAAGCGGCTATTTTGCCGGCATCGGCCGCCGCGCTCATGCCGAACAATCCCTGATCGGCCCCGCAATAGGTCCAGGCGTCGGCGGAGGTGACCAGTCCCTTGCGCTCGCGCACTTCGCGGAAGAGACGGGAACTGCGTCCGCTGCCCAGCAGCGCGGCGAGGATGTCCAGCGCCGGCATGTCGGGATGCCGGATATCGGGGATGTGCCAGGCAAAATGGAAAAGACCGAGCTGAATGGGCGCTTCCTCGATGACTTCGCGCGGGCCGGTCTGGCGCGGTTCGGGCGGCAGGACCATGGGGGGGATGGGCCGCGCCTTGCTCTTGACAAACGCGGCGCGAATCTGGCTGACGACGGCGTCCGCCTTCACATCGCCGGTCACGACGAAGAACATGTTGTTGGGCGCGTAGCGGTCTTGATAATAGGCGCGGATGTCTTCCGGCTTGAGCGTGTTGAAAATGTCCGGGTAACCGATGACGGTGAAACGGCAGGGGCTTTTGGTGTAAGCCACCTCAAAAAGCCGCCGTCCCGCCCGTCGTCCCGGGTCGTCCTGGTTCATGTCCATCTCGCGCCGGATGACGTCGAGTTCTTTTGCCAGTTCCCCTTCGGGCAGGCTGGCGTTTTGCATGATGTCGCAAAGGATATCAATGGCGACGGTCGCGCCGGTGTCGGGGACATTGATATGAAAGACGGTGCGGTCAAAGGAAGTGTAGGCATTCATGTAACCGCCGGCCTGCTGCACTTCCTGGTCGATGCGGCTGCCGGGGCGGGTGGTGGTGCCTTTGAAAAGCATGTGTTCGAGGACGTGGGACAACCCCGCGCCCATCCATTTGCCTTCGTAGATGCTGCCGGTTTGGCACCAAGCCTGGGCGGAGACAACGGGCGCGCTGTGATCCTCCCGAATAATGATGATCAGCCCGTTTTCCAGGGTGATGAGGCGGACGTCGGGCGGAATGGCGGGAATTTCGTTTGCGTTTGGGGCAACCGGCGCGGATTTCCGGCGGGTTGGGGAGGGATGGGGGGATGTTTTTTGGGCAACTGTCATCGGTGTTTGGAGGAAGATCAGCCCCGGCCAATCATTTTTGCGGGGGGAGGAACCGGTTGGGGGCTGCCATGTTTTGAAGGCAGAAACGGTTTGCGAAAAACTTCGTCAAAATTGTAGCCCCCCTTGAAATCATCGCGGCTGTCGGAGGGGGATTGGGAGGCCTGTTTGTATTGGATCAGGTTATAGACGATCTCGCCAAAATCCTCGCAAGAACGAATCCCCCACTCGGCCAGGACCGTGCTGGCCATGGGGCCGAACATGCTGAGTGCGGATTCGCGGATGCCGTTCAACAACTCCTTGGCCCCGACGTGCATTTCCTCCTGTTTTTTGCGGCCGAGGGATTTTTGGGTATAGCTGATGGCCTCTTGCACAAACAAGTAGGCATCGAATTGATAGCGGTCGTCTGCGGCCACGATCTTTCGAACAATATCTTCAAAATTCAACGGTTGCATACTCAAGGCATCTGTCGGGTGTCGGCTGCGACCGGCATGTGCGCGGTGCGATAAACTTTCACCGCCCAACCGGTCAGCAGTAAAAAAAGCAATAAACAAAGCACCAACTGCTCCTGCTTTGTCAGGTTTTTCATCCGGGCGAATATACCACTCCCGCCCGGAAACCCCAATCTTTAAATGACAATATTAACGAGGCGCTTGGGGATGACAATGACCTTTCGGACCGGTTTTCCGGCCATGAATGCCTTGACCTTTTCGCTGGCCAGCGCCGCGGCCTCGATTTGCGCCGGAGTGGCGGCGGCGGGAACAACAATCCGGTCGCGCAATTTGCCGTTGAGTTGCACGGGAATTTCCATCGTGTCTTCGACCAGGAGTTTGGGGTCGAATTTCGGCCACGGCTCATAGGCCAGAATGGTTTTGGAGCCGAGTTTGCCGTGCAGTTCCTCTGTCAGATGCGGCGCGAACGGTTGCAGCAATTTCAAAAAATCCCGCAGAACCGGCGCCGGCTTGGTTTCCCAGGTGATGGCGTCGTTGATGAAAATCATCAGGGCCGAGATGGCGGTGTTGAACCCGAAATGATCCAGGTCTTCCGTGACTTTTTTGATGCAGGCGTGAAGGGCCTTGAGTTGGGCGGCTGTGGCGGGACATTCCTGAATGGCCGCGCTCAGGCGGATTTGATCCAGGTTTGCCGTCCCGCCCGCCGCCTGGTTTTGCTCGAATTCCGTCTCGCTTTTTTCGTCCACAAACAACCGCCAGACCCGGCCGAGAAAACGATAGACCCCCTCCACACCCTTCGTGTTCCATGGTTTGACCATTTCCAGCGGCCCCATGAACATTTCGTAAAGCCGGAACGCATCCGCCCCGTACTCGACCAATATGTCGTCGGGATTGATGACGTTGCCGCGGGACTTGGACATTTTCTGGCCGTCCTGGCCGAGGATCAGGCCTTGATTGACCAGCTTGGCAAACGGTTCGGGCGTGCTGACACAATTCAGGTCGAAAAGCACGTTATGCCAAAAGCGCGCGTAGAGCAGATGCAGGACGGCGTGCTCGATTCCGCCGACGTAAAGATCGACCCCGGGCGTGGTCTTGGAACCGGTCGCGCCCATCCAATACTGTTCCGCCTCCGGTGCGCAAAAAGCCTGGTCATTGCGGGCGTCGGTGAAACGCAGGTAATACCAGCAGCTCCCCGCCCATTGCGGCATGGTGTTGGTTTCGCGTTGCGAGCCGTCGGGCAGGTTGACCCATTCCTTGGCCCGGGCCAGGGGCGGTTCGCCGGTGGAGGTGGGTTTGAAATCCGTCAGATCGGGCGATTGCAGGGGCAGAACGGACTCGGGCAGCGCTTCGTGATAAAGATTCCCCTCGCTGTCGCGCTTCCAGATGATCGGAAAAGGTTCGCCCCAATAGCGCTGGCGGCTGAAAAGCCAGTCGCGTAATTTATAATTGACTGTCCCGAAGCCCAGTTTGTTCTCAACCAGCCAGGCGGTGATCTTCTTTTTGGCGGCGGCGGTGGGGAGTCCGGTGAGGAAACCTGAATTCACGCTGACGCCGTCCCCGGTGAACCCTTCGCTTTCCTGTCCCGCCGGAGCCTGCACCACGGTGCGAACGGGCAGTTTGAATTTGCGCGCAAAGGCAAGGTCGCGCTCGTCGTGCGCCGGAACCGCCATGATTGTGCCGGTGCCATAGGTGGCCAGAACGTAGTCGGCGATCCAGATCGGGATTTTTTCCTTGTTGACCGGGTTGATGGCGTAAGCGCCGGTGAAAACGCCGCTTTTTTCCTTGGTCGTTTCGGCGCGTTCCAAATCGCTTTTGGTCGCCACTTCGGCCTTATAAGCCGCCACGGCGGATTTCTGGCCGGGTGTCGTGATGCGGTCAACCAGTTTGTGTTCGGGCGAAAGCACCATGTAAGTCGCGCCGAACAAAGTGTCCGGACGGGTCGTGAAAACCGGAATCCCGGCCGGGCCGCCCTCGACTTGAAAATGAACCTCGGCCCCTTCGCTGCGCCCAATCCAGTTCCGCTGCATTTCCTTGAGGGAATCGCTCCAGTCGATTTTTTCCAAACCGGCCAGCAGCCGGTCGGCGTAGGCGGTGATGCGCAGCATCCATTGCCGCATTGGTTTGCGGGTGACGGAGAAGCCGCCCACCTCGCTTTTGCCATCAATCACTTCCTCATTGGCCAGGACAGTGCCAAGACTTTCGCACCACCAGACGGGGGCTTCGCTCACGTAAGCGAGACGTTTGCCGTCGCGCCAGGCCCGTTGCGCGGCGGGGGACTCGCAGCCGGCCGGCAAGGGAAGGGTGCTGATCGGTTCCGCCTTGTTGGTGGCGGGATTGAGCCACGAATTATAAAGCTTGAGAAAAATCCACTGCGTCCATTTGCAATACTTCGGGTCGGTCGTGTTGATTTCCCGGCTCCAATCGTAGCTGAAACCCAGCGATTTGATCTGGCGGGTAAAGACGCGGATGTTTTCCGCCGTCGTTTTGCGCGGATGCTGGCCGGTGCGGATGGCGTATTGTTCGGCGGGCAGGCCGAACGCATCCCAACCCATGGGATGGAGGACGTTGAACCCTTGGGCGCGGCGATAGCGCGCCAGAATGTCAGTCGCGGTATAACCCTCCGGATGTCCGACATGCAGCCCTGCCCCGGAAGGGTAAGGAAACATGTCCAGCACGTAAAATTTGCGCGGCAGCCGCCCGGCGGGAACCGGCCCCTGCAAACCATGACGTTTGGCGAAAGGATGTTCCGGCGGAATGGAATCGCCCGGATTCCAGGCGCGAAACGTTTTCTGCGTGTCCCAGTAGTTCTGCCACTTTGGCTCGATGATGTGAAACGGATATTGTCGCCGCATAGGCGGGTGGATATTGGTGAAAGACCCGCCATCCCGCAAGGAGTTTGAGTGGGTGACGGGCGTTTGCATCCGCTCTATTCGCCTGTCTCATGGTTGGTTAGGGGCGGAATATAAAAACTTTGGCAATGGACAAAGGGCGGGGCCTTCGTAACATTTACGCCGCATGAACCAGACTCCAGCTCCGTTCGATTTTCATGGGAAAGCCCGGGCGGAAATGATCCGCCGCGGCTTCCAACCCGATTTCCCCCGCCAAGTCATGGCTGAGGTCAACGCCGTCAAAACCCCGCCCGCTTTCGCGCCGGGTTGCCTGGATTTGCGCAACCTGCTTTGGTCTTCCATCGACAACAATGATTCGCGCGATCTTGACCAGATCGAGTGGGCCGAGAAACGGCCCGATGGCGCCATTCGCGTCCTGGTTGGCATCGCCGATGTTGACGGCATGGTCAAGAAAGGCTCGGCGACCGACGCCCGCGCCAGCGCAAACGCCACCTCCGTTTATACGGGCGGCCCTGTTTTTTCCATGCTGCCGGAACGGCTCTCCACCGATCTCACCTCGCTGGGGCCGAATGAGGATCGGATGGCGATAGTCATTGAAACTGTGGTGGCGGCGGATGGCCAGGTGACCTGCGCGGAGGCGGAGGTTGCGCTGGTGCGCAACCATGCCCAGTTGAATTATGATTCGGTCGGACGCTGGCTGCGCGACGGCAACGGCGCGCCCGGCGAGGGTGTTCTCCCGCCCGGCCTCAACGATCAATTGCTCTTGCAGAATGAAGCCGCCCAACGCTTGCAGAAATTCCGCAAGCAGCATGGCTCCCTGACCTTCGGCGGCGTCGAAAGCATTCCCATCATTGTCGCCAATAAAATAACCGGCTTTGCCATGGTGAGGGAAAACGCGGCCCGGGACATCATCGAAAGCTTCATGGTCGCCGGGAACGTGGCCATGGCCAGTTACCTGCGCGCCAAAAATTCCCTTTGCGTCCGGCGCATCGTCCGCACGCCCAAACGCTGGGATCGCATTCTGGCCATCGCCGCCCTGCTGGGAACCCGCCTGCCGGCCCAACCCGATCCGAAGGCGCTGGGCGATTTTTTGGCCGCGCAAAAACAGGACAACCCCGCGCATTTTCCCGAACTTTCCCTGGCGGTGCTGAAATCCATGGGGCCGGGAGAGTATGTGGTGGAACATCCCGGACAGGAGCACGAAGGGCACTTTGGTCTGGCCGTGAGCGATTACACCCACTCCACCGCGCCCAACCGGCGTTATGCCGATTTGCTCATGCAACGGCTGCTCAAGGCGAGTCTGGCCGGGATGCCCGCCCCTTATACCGAGGCGGAGTTGACCGCGCTGGCCGCCCATTGCACCGAACGCGAATCCGCCGCCCAACACGTCGAGCGGTTCATGAAAAAAGTCGCCGCCGCCCTGCTCCTCGGGCCGCAGATCGGCCAGCTATTCGATGCCATTGTCACGGGCGTCAATACGGACGGCACTTACGCCCGCCTGCTCACCAGCCCGGCTGAAGGCCGCGTCATCCGGGGAGAGAAAGGCTTGGACGTCGGAAATGAAATTCAGGTCCGTCTCGTCAGCGTCGATCCCAACAGGGGATTCATCGACTTGGAAAACGTCCGTCGAACTGTAAAATAAACAGTGCAAACCATCATCATTGGCCACAAGAATCCCGACATGGATTCCATTTGTTCCGCGCTCGCTTACGCGCGGCTCAAGCAATCCCTCGGCATTCCCGATGTCATCGCCGCCCGCGCCGGCAATATCAACGCCCGCATTGATTTCATCCTGAAAAAATTCGCGGTCGAACCGCCCGTGTTCCTGAGCGATGTCGCCCCCAGGGTCGCCGACGTGATGCAGACCGAGGTCGTTTCCGTCCACGCGGATTCCTCCGCTTACGACGCGCTCCAGATCATCGCCGGGAAGGAATTGCGCGGCCTGCCTGTCATCGACGGGGACAACCATTGTCTCGGTTTGCTTTCCGCTTTCAAGCTCAGCCATCATCTGTTTCCCTCGCGCGAGCAGGCGGGGGGCGCGCGCCAGATTGTCGCTTCCCTCGCCGCCATCGTCGAAACTTTCGGCGGAACGGTTATTGCCGGCCAATTATCCCGGGAACCCGTTGATCAAGTCTTGATGGTCGCCGCCATGAGCCTGGACACGTTTTCCGAACGAATGCGGCGGCACGAGGCGCGCCGGATCATCCTGTTCGTGGGGGATCGCGAGGACATCCAGAGACGCGCCATCGCATCCGGCGTCCAGGCCATCGTCCTCACTGGCGGCTTGACGGTTTTGGAGAGCGTTCTGCGCGCCGCCGGCGAGGCGGGGGTTGCCGTCATCAGTTCGCCTCACGACACAGCCACGACCGTGCTGCTGGCGCGGGGCGGGGTTCGCGCCGGGCGGATGATCGAGCCATTCACCAGTTTCAGCCCGGACACAGCATTGGAAATCGCGCGCGAACAAGCCGCCGACTCCCATTCCCTCGTTTTCCCGATCATCAATGAAAAGGGGTTCCTGGCCGGCATCGTGACCAAGAGCGATTTTATCAAACCCATTCCCCGCCGCCTTGTGCTGGTGGATCACAACGAACTTTCCCAAGCCGTGTCCGGGGCGGACAAGGTTCCCATACTCGAAATACTGGATCATCATCGCATCGGGGGATTTTCCAGCGATTCGCCCATCCTCTTTTGGAATAATCCGGTCGGGTCCACCTGCACCCTGGTCGCCCTTAGCTTCGAGCAAAACGGCATCCCCATCCCTCCCGACATTGCGGGGCTGCTCATGGCCGGACTCATTTCCGACACCTTGAATCTCACCTCGCCCACCGCCACGCCGACCGACAAGCGGATATTGGGAATCCTCTCCGGCCTGGCCCGGCAGGACCCCGCCGGGCTGGCGGAACAAATCTTTGCCGTCGGGTCGCCCTTGTTGACCATGACGGCGGAAGACGTCATCGCCGCCGATTGCAAGCAATACGTGGACAAGGGGAGGCGGTTCACGGTTTCGCAAATCGAGGAACTGAACTTCTCCCATTTCGCGGACAAGCAGGCGGGATTGGTCGCGGGACTCGAACAGCACTGCCACCGCGCCGGCCTCTGCTTCGCCGCCTTGCTCGTCACCGATGTGAATACCCAGAATTCCCTGCTCATAGCCAGCGGCGAGCCGGAAATACTGCAACGGATCAATTTCCCCGCGCGCGACCCCCATGTCTGGGATCTGGCCGGCGTCGTCTCGCGCAAGAAACAGCTTTTACCCTACATTTTGCAATGCCTGACCTGACTTGACGTCATGAAATCGGCGCCGCCGTCCCCCAAATGAGGCAAAACGTTCCCGCGCGCCACGCCCGGGAGATACCCCTTCCAATCCCAAAGGCTTAAACAGTTTGAAGGCAGGGTTGGGCTTGAACTCATCTTGGAAATGGATTCGATTGCCTTGCGAGCATTTTTCGTCCGCCAATGGTCGAGCATGGCGTCCGTCGCGCGGAAAAGCCATTTGGTGTCCGACCGGAGCGGTTCGAGCGCAACCAAGGCGAAGAATTTAACCGCATTGTCGGCAGGATGACCGAGCGGCTTGAGCAACCCTTTCGCCACCAAGACAGGAATATCGTGAGCGGCAAAACCTAAACACCAAGCTGTCTCCTCAGCCGTCAACCGGGCGGGAACAAGTTTCAAATTCAAAAAACGCTCCTTGTCTTGCTGCATCCACCGATTTAAGCAAAGCCGGGCAGGCAGAATTACCGCGTCGCGAACTGTGGCCTGTTCGGTGATTATTGATTCTGCAACTTTCCGAGTTTCGATCTTTGTTGCAAGCCGCAGTCTTTCCAGTTCTTATCGCTCTCTCATCTTCCCGCTACGCGTTCGCGTGTTGTCACCAGGATTGCGCCCCACCACCCTTCGCAACACTGGTGCCAAAGCCGCCACCACCAGGAAGGGCTTGCGCCATTATCAAGCCATCACCGCAGCAATATGTCGTAAACGTCTGGATCGTATCCAAAGCTCAATCGATAATGCGAACACCGCCAGGTTTTTTCAGTAAGGTAAAACGACCCGGACGCCTTAAAGTCCGACCATCCCACACCGTACCCTCGACACGCGGCAACGATAGCCCAAGAAGCAAACTCCGCTCATCACTACCAGCCAGAAAGTTTGCGGCTCAGGCACCGCCGTTGCGTAGAGGGCAAATTGGGGATCATTCCTGCCCGCCAACTGTGTCCACGAGGAGCCATCACTCGAAACCAAAGTAGCCCCGCCTTCCGTCCAAAGACCACCCGCAGACACGTTGGAAGACGGATCTTCCAAGCCCCAGCCGAACGAGCCCGTACCAGACGGTGACGCCGCTGTAAGAACAATAAAATAGCTATCGCCCGGTTCCAACATGACGTCCGGAGACGTATAAGTGTAAAGACCGGCCGATGCTGGATCGGACGATCCACTCAGCGTGGCAAGACTGCTTCCCGGGTTCGCTACCGGCGTTCCAGGGCCGTACAGTTGGACGGTGAATCCCGCCGGATCGCCCGATGCCGTCGTCATTTCTAATTGCACAGAATCTAATATGTACCCGCCTGGATTATTTCCGCATCGGAATGCCGCTGCCACCCAGGAATCGCTCGCGACCGGTTCAATAGATAGCGATGTCCCCGTACTCGACAAATACAATGTCCCCTGCGGCGCTGCCACTTGAGGTAAAAATATTGCGGCTAAAAAAATAAACGAATGACTGCTAAACATTTTGTTCATAATATTCTACTCCTTCTTAGAGCCTGTTTGAAAACTCAAAATAGTACCAATAAAATCAGCATTTTTGTATGTACAATCACTGTCATCCGGTCATAAGATGTTGAAAACCAATTGGTTATGAGATTTGGTGGTTTCAT
>Ga0181535_10004720_pt1 | contig 14959 bp, 15 predicted proteins | sample PEATcosm2014_Bin_44_FD_119774 | JGI IMG/M metagenome (GOLD analysis project Ga0181535, IMG submission 119774) | Peatland microbial communities from MTU Mesocosm Facility, Houghton, MI, USA - PEATcosm2014_Bin17_30_metaG | ecosystem: Environmental > Terrestrial > Soil > Wetlands > Peat | place... | reverse complement strand
CATATTTAGAATCGGGAAAAGATTTACCCCCGACAGACATTGTCCGCACTCCGAAGCTAATGCTCGATAAATATTTATTTACTTATACCGATATCCTTGAATTTGAAGAGACAGATATGGAAGAATTTCCATACTCGATTTATCAGGCTTTCCAGTTCAAAGACAAAATTTGGACTATGAGTGATATTTTAAAATCGATGCAACAACTTGCAAATAGAATGCTTCAGCAGGTTGACTATGGAATTGGCATCGATCTTAAAAATGATTATGAACTTGTAATGCCTCTTATCGAACCTACCGGGCTGACAAAAGAGGAAGCAATGAGAATGTTGAGAGAAGAACATTACATCCCGGTTCAAGCAGCCGGCGCACTTAATCCTATCAAATCTCAAGGTGTCAATCCCCAGTGGATTCAAATCATGCAAATTATGCTAGGCTTAATTGACGAAATCGGCGGCGGGAAAACTTTTTCAGGAAATGCGAATTCAGCGCATCAATCCGGTAAAGCCGTGAATACATTAGTCGCACAAGGACAATTATTGACCGATGCTTTCATTGATAACCGTAATAGGTTCTTGCAAGATTTAGGGCGTAAAACTTTATATCAAATTAAAAAATATGATTCCGCTCCTTATGTTGCGAGAATCGAGGGCGGATCATTGTCTCCTGAAATGTTGCAGCTTTTACAGCAAGATAATATGTATAAAACATCTAAAGAAAATCCGGCAGCAGGTTATGTGAAAATGAATGAAGGCGGAAGTAATTATCTTGAAGATGCGGAGTTTGACCTCGATATAGTCGAAGAATCTTTGAATGATAATAAGCGGGAAATGGAATTCGCAACCATGACGGAATTAGAGAAAGCAGACCCGATGCTAGGACTTTCTCCAACCTGGCGCAAAAAGAAAATTGAAAAAATTAGTTCCATTTCTTTTGAGGATAGAGAAAAAATTATTAAAGAAATTACAGATGCACAGGCGGCACAGCAGCAACAGCAACAAGATCAACAAAAGCAGCAAATGGATATGGAGAAAGCAAAAATTATTTTAGGCGACAAAGAAGGTCAAATTAGACACGACAAACAGCAGGTGAATCAATGAAAATTCAATTGCCAATAGTCACTATGTCTGATAAAAAGAACATAATTTTATTACAATCACTTGACGGCAAAAAGAAAATGGAAATTGATCTTAAAGAGCCGGTTCTTGCTTTTGCAATAAAAAATGATAAAGTTAGCAGCAGGAAAGTAATTCAATTTACAAAAAAGAATAAATTGGTAATGACATGAACACTATAAAATTTAAATTAAAAACATCACCTGACTTTGATTTCAATAAAATCAAAATAAAAAATGCAACGATATTTTTTGGTATTTATAAAAATGAGGAATCGATAAAAAAAATTAAAAATCCCGAATTGGCATATTACAGAGTGCTATTTCATGCACTCTCTCATTTGTTAATTGAATTAAATTATTAAATATTGTGGCGGGATGGTTGTTGGAAAAGATAGAGAAAAAATATTGCAATGCTTGCAACCAAGGATTGGGCCATTTCAAAGATAATCACGACAATTTACTAAAGGCTATAGAATATTTAAATAAAAATAAAATTATGATAAAAATAGCATGACGAAGGTTCGATTCCTTCTCCCGCAACTAAAATCATAAGACAGCAAGTAAAGTTTTAAACTAACAAGAACAAGTTTAGAAGTAACAAGCGAGGTTGACGTACGAAAGTACTAATCAGTCTCGCTTTTTTTATTAACCAAACCTATAAAGGTCGTTAAAATGGCAGAAGAAAATAAAAGCGGTCAGGGAACTCAAGCCGCATCGCTAGTGCAGAATCTGATACAAAAAAATACGCCCGCTCCAGAAGCGCAAGCGGAAAATGAAAATATATCAGATCAGGAAATTTATAACGAAGAACAATCCACTGAAGATAATTCCAGTCAAGAAAGTTCTACGCAGAATGAAACTTCCTTAGTTACAAAAGAATTAGCTGAAAGTCTCGGCATACCCAAAGGCTTTATCGGTCGTCCCCTATCAGAAGTAGGCAAGTCATACCGTGCAAGTCTGGCGGAAATGAACGAGAATCATCAAAGGCTAATTACCTTAGAGACCAATTTCAATGAACTGAAAGGACAAATTACCAAGAAAGAAGCTGCTACGGCGGAAGCTCAAGCAGCCGCACAGGTCAAGAATGAACTCGGCCCGATGCCAAATTCATTTGATGAGCCGGAAAAATTCGCAGCTTGGTTAGAGAAGCGAGATGAAATACGTGAAGCTAAAATCTTAAAAGCAATCGAGGACAGCAATAAAAAGCTATCTGATAACTTTAAGAATGATCCTACAATGCTTCAAGCTCAAGAACTCGCTGCAAAGGAAACTGAAAAAATCACTTTGTCTTTACTTCAGGAAGGCTTGCCAAAAGATGTAGAGGCTTCAAATCTGTTAAATGCTTGGTTCGAGGCTAACAAAGATGAATATGGACAGCTTGTAGAAGCTAAGATTTATCTTAATAAGCCTGAAAAATTTGTCCGTGATGTTTTGAATTGGTACAAAGCGCAATCCTACGATTCATTAAAGAATAAAAAGGAAAGCGATATACTTAAACAAATTCACAAGAAAACGAAGGAGAATCTTGAAAAGGCCGGAAAGGTGACTAAAACTTTTATGGGCAGTCAACCAAGAAATGATGAGGGCGAAAAGCCTAAAACAATGTCTGCAAAGATTGCTGAAAAGTTAAAAGCACAGGCGGCCCGACAAGCTTCTTAATATTTTGAGGAGTTAAAAATATCATGGCAGTAAATGTAATAACCGGCGCCTTAGCGTCGAATGTAGTTTTATCGGCAAACCAGATGCCGGATGATGATGCGCTGCTTTACTTGCTAAAGCCGTATCAATCTCAATTTTTCCAAAAACTTTATTTTTCAGAGCGTCCAAGCGAGGAAGTAACAGACGCTACGGGACTATTTTCTTATTTTGAAGATCAACTATATCCCTGGCAGGATACTTTAACCGGAGCCGGGATAATCGGCGGGGCTCCTACACAGGCGAACGTAGGACTTAGTAATCCTTCATACTGGCAGGTAGGCGATTTTCTAATAGTCGAAGCTACGGAAGAAATGGTACAAGTTTCTTCAATCACGGGCGGAATCACCTTTGCTAAAGTTGACGGAACTAATTTAACAGCAGCCACAACCGGTTATGTTAAAAAATGCGGCAGCTATGTTGCAGAAGATAATTTGCCTCGTGTAGCTGTTTCAACTCAAGAAGTTCAATTACAAAATTACTTGCAAATCCATAGTGAAACCGTTTCAATGACTTCAAGAGAACAGGGAGCGAAACACTTCACGAACGGACGATCTCTTGAAGATCAAATACAGAAAAAAGTAGAGGAAATAAAGCAGGAGTTCGAAAGAAACTTAATGTTTTCTACTTCTAACGGACGCAATACAGGCGGAGCGTCTCCATATACCTGGAGCAAGGGATTTTTAGGAACGATTGTTACAAATAAAGTTTTGTACACAACTGTCACCGAAGATGCTTTGGATGCTTTCTTACAGGGAGTGTTTGATACAGGCGGATCCGATACACGTGATCTTTATTGCGGTTCAAACTTAGTTACCGCTCTTAACAAAATCTTAAAGGACAAATATCAATTAACTGCACAGCCGGTGACCGAATACGGCGTGAAGTTAAAACGTTATTTAACTCCTTTCGGCGATGTTGGAATTTATTGGAATCCACGAATGGACGGCAAATTTGTCAATTACGGTTTTGCCGTTGATTGGGAAAACATCAAAATGCGCTATATGGCAAATGACGATAAAGGTTCACAAAAATTCAGGATCGAAGAACACGTTGAGACTAACGGCGAATCTGTTAGCTCTGTTAAAATTTACGCTGACCTTTCAATAGAAATTCCTAATGAAAGCAAACACGGAATTTTCTATAAGTAATTATTAATTATTTAATCGTGCCGTTAGAAATGACGGCACTAAATTAAGGACAAAGTATCATGGCAAGAAAAGACGAAACACCTGAAATCGTAGACGAAGAAAAGCAAAAATCTGTTATCTTCCAATCGACAGATAGAGGTTGTACGCAGTTGTTCGATAATGAAGGAAAACTATTGCACTTCCAAAGACAGGATAATAATCTTGTCAGATCAGCGGGAGGGTCACTCATCCGTACGAATCAATCCGACGACTGGATTTGTGTAACAGACGAACCGGAAATTATCGCAAGAGCAAGAAAACATCCGAAGTACGGTAAAGAATTCTGGGAAGTTGACAGAATACCAACTAAACACAGTGCATCGATTGCTAAGGCTTTCGGTCATGCTTTCCCCGAACAACCGGACACAGTTAAACAAGCCGTAAGATTCGGTGAGCTTAAAGCTAAATTATTTAAAATAGACGGCGAGCAAGTCAAGAACGCTAACCCGGATGAACTTGCCGAATATGAAACATTGAAAAAACAGTTAGGAGTCTAACTCTATGAAAAAGTTATTATTATTTTGTGCAGTAATATTCTGCATGGTTAGTGTAGTTATGCAAGCGCAAAATGTTGCTATTAGCCCACGTGTTACGCCCGGCGGAGTTGAGTTTGCATATACTACAACGATGTTCGATTCAATAGGAACACATTACAGCGGTTACATGGATATGCAGGGATATCAACCGCAAGTAACCGGTTATAATTTTCCCACGTATGTTGTTATCGGTACGGGAATAAAAGATACAGTGAATGTATTTATACAAGGCCGGATGATTGTACAACCAAAATCAGGTACAGGCGGGCCCTATGGTCCAGGTACATCCTGGCCGATGCAGTTTACAAATTGGACAGTTGTTGATAGCGCTTATGCGGCGGGCTTTAATAAAAACGATTCATTAGCTTATTTCAAAGTGGCTAATTCAAACGCTATAAAGTACGATCAATTACGTGTTCAGGTTGTGGGACTTGCCGCCAACCGTTCAAATGTTACGATTACCGTGTTAGTCGAGGCAGTCAAACAATACGGCATATTCAAAGTTCAGTAATATAACAGGGCTGTAATATGCCCTGATTTATTCTTATGGCTTCCATTGAGGCCGTTGGAAATTACCCAACTTTAATAAGGAAAGAATATGACGGCTGCACAAATGTTGACCGAGGTACGCACTCTCTTGGACGAGGATATTGAGGAATATTTCCTTGATACTGAAATATATTCCGCTCTTACAGACGGCCAGAAAGAGTACGCTTCAATAGTCTACGCCATATTTGAAACAGCAAGAAAATTAGACCGTAATACTCCAATTCCATTAACTCTTTTACCATTATTTACCGAAAGCGGGAATATACCCGTTACATCCGGCGCTCACACAATATCTTTAACATCGCTTACATCATTATGGAAAGTTATTTATGTTACTTTTGGAACCAGTAAAATTCCGTTACTTGAGAGAGATTTAAGTTCAGTCAGGCCATTCAGGCAATCAAATAGCATTATGAATGCGCTTGATACTTTCTATTCTGTGACATCTACTAATATTGAACTTGAAAATAGCAGCAGTGATCCTACTACCAATTATCAGGTCGCCTATTTAACAGAGACGACAACCATAGACGGAACACCTACAAATCCGATCTTGCCTGATTGGACGCATAAAGCAATAGTTCAATATGCTTATTCGGAAATGCTTAAGAAACCAAAATTATTAAATGAAGCTTTAGCTGCCTTTAATCAATTTATTCAAATGATACAATATAAATAAGTGAGATTATTATGCCAGTTACATTATTAAATTATCGTGAACAAATACAAATCGACTATAAGGTTGACGGAGATCCAAATTTTCCGGCAAACAGAATACTTGTATTTGTAAATCAAGCACAGAGATTTTTGCAAATGCAACTAAATGGATTGGGCATCAAACGATGGGAAAGGGCAACTAAATTTAGTCCGCCTGTGACAGTTACAAGCGGGGCGCTCGTTGCGGGCCAGGTATACGTAATTACCATAGCCGGTACCGGCGATTTTTCAAATGTCGCAATTGTCATATCGGGAACTATAAATACAAACGGCTGTATATTCCAAGCTAACGGCAATACTATCCCTAATAATTGGACGGGCGCAACTCTTACAACAGCCGGGCTTACAGCAGCGTCTTTTATATCCGGGACTAATAATGTACAAAGTATATTAATGTCTTATATCCCGTCTTTTGCCGAATCGCCAGCAACTTTAAGGTTTATAGAAACATCAGACGGTACAACATGGAATCAGGCTAAAGAAGCTAACGAAGTGAGTTTGAATAATCATCTTAACAATTCAATTATGACGCCTACCGCTAAAGATTCCATATTTTGGCGTAGCGACGGAATAATTTATATAGCTCCTTTATCGATTACAACGGCAATAATTCATTTTTACCGGGTTGTAAGCGATTTGGCGCTTGACACGGATGTTTCGGAAATACCAATTGAATTTATGGAGTATGTGATAAAAAGAGTTGGTATCGAAATTGATTTTATTAGAAATAAAATTCAAGATAAAGAACCTGCAATCACAGCCGTTACAAATGCTATTACTAATGCTTACCAAAAATTTGAAACAATGGGACAGCAAAGGCAAACAGATCAAAAGGAGAAATTGCAATAATGATATTATCGCAGTTTAGAGATCATTTTCTCACTCGTTATAAAATCGAGTGTCTTAAAAGACAAGTCAAGGAAATTGATTTGGAAAATCAGGGCAAAATAATTGCTATGATTGCTTATGATGCTATGAACGATATACAATCAAGACTTGGTGCAATTGACAATCTTGCTGTTATTTCTTTAACACAAGATAATAAATATCCCTTGCCTCTTGACTTTGGTTATGTAAAGTCCGTCGAGTATTCCGGCCATCCTTTGAACTCTAAATCTTCGGCATGGATAAAAGAGCGCTATTCGCAAATTGCCGGCATCCCCTATTACTATGCAATCGACACCCCCATTAATGCCGGGGTAATATCGGATGATGATCAAGAAATAATTACAGACGATAACGGACAAATTCCCTCTTCAGGCGGGACTAATTCTTATATTATACTTTCTCCTATACCTTCAATAAATGAAGTTGACAAAAATTTATATATTAATTACCAGATTGATATTAAATTATTTAATCCCGAAATCAATAATGATATTTATGATAGCACAATGATTTTTCCAAGTGTATATGATAAGGCAGTGCTTAACTTTATGATAGACAGTATGTTTTATACTGAAGAAAAACCGAATTACAAAGCTGAAATAATTAAACTTTTAGGCAAACAATTTTCCGGTGAAGGCATCGAATATGATATGAATGTTTTTGAAGATAGACATAGAGGATATTCAAGACACGATAGACATGGAGCTATTTAATGGCTGCGCAATTACCAAATATAATGTTTACCGGGTTTAAATCTGTTAATGAAATTACGCAGCCGGAAAAGTTATCACCTGAAGAACTAACAATATTAAATAATATGAGATTAGATGAACCTGCGGGCGTTCCTACAACCCGTAAGGGATTTTCATATTATAATGAACAGGTTGACGCTGTAGCAGGCGCAAATATAAATTCTATATTTGACGTACAGGATCAGAATGAAAACGATTTTTTTTTAGTTGCAATCGGGACAAAATTAAGAAAATCCGCTAATGGTTCGGCTGCTTATGTTGATTTAAAAACCGGGTTAACCAATAACGCTACAATGAGAATGTCTCCCTACGGCGGGAAATTTTTATTCACTAACGGTGCGGATAGTCCTTTCTATGCAGATTCAAATAATGGATGGGCTGTTAATAACATGGCTCTTCCAACTCCCGACGTTACGGGTGTTGCGGTAAGTTGGAGTGATACGGGGGGAACTTCAATCGGTATCGGACTATTCAAGTATATTCTCATTTACATTACAGCAGACGGACAGACCGGTAACGCTTCAATTCCGATGCAGAATCAATTAGATTCAATTACGGAAAATGTTGAAAGTGTAACATTTGCAAGTTTGCCGGTCTCTTCTGATTCAAGAGTAACCGGGAGATTGCTCTTTCGGACAAAACAATATGAATTTGATCAATACTATTTGCTCACAACACTCGATAATTCTCAAACTTCATACACAGACATTACGCCTGATGCACAACTAAATACGTCTGTTTCGTTTCCTGATCCCGGTTCGAATAATTATATGAATACTCCCAATAGTGCCGAGTTTATTTGTGCAAACAATAACAGAACATTCTTAGCGAACATTGTAAAGCAATATTTAAACCGTGTACTTCCGCCGACATTTTCAACTTATAATTCAAGTTATTACACTTTGGCGGGCAGCGGGCAACTAACCGGCAATTACAAATGGGCTTTATCTTATGTCGATAACAGCGGTAATGAATCTCAATTAGTGCCTTATATTGCAGCTACGGGGCTTTCATATAATTCAATAACATTCAATGCCTTCCCTTTGCCGTTCGTAAGTTGGGTTAAAAATTCAGACGGCACATATACTTTTACTCTTGATTCGACGATTAAATCAGTAAGGTTTTACAGGACTAAAAACGGCGGATCAATTTATTATTTCGTTGGTGATTTTAATCCTTCAACTGTTACTTATGGAAATTATCCGTTAGGCTTTACAGATAATACTTCGGATTTCGGATTGAGTGCAGCATATCCTTTAAGCGGTCACGGTTCAAATGAAACGGCTATTATCGCTTATGCTATAGTTTGGAGCGATATTGATACTTATCTTGATTTTGAAGAGACTAATTATGACGAAGTTTATCCTGACGACGGCGACCCGATTACCGGGATATTTAATGATGATAATTCTTTGGTAATATTCAAACAAAAGAGTATTTGCCGGTTTTATGCAAACGGTGATCCTTCAACCTGGTACAGTCAAAAGATAGTTGAAAATGTCGGATGCGATTCTCCTAATAGTATTTATAAACTTGGCCATTCCTACTTTTTTGTGTACCTAAATAAATGCTACGTGTTTGACGGTGAAAGCGCACAGGAAATAAGCTATACGAGAAAAACTACTTTTGATAGCGTGACGGCATTTTTAGGCGGGACATACTGGAACGATTCCGAATGGTACGTCTTAAGCGTACAAATCGGGACGGCTTATTATTTATTATGCTATGACACGAAGCTTAAGGCCTGGTATAAATTTTCTATATTTAAAGCCGATACAATAGCAACGAAAGAATTTGGTCAAGATGCGGGTAAATTATTATTCGGCGGCAATCTTTATGTGACGACTTATAATGAAAGTCAGGCATACGATAGTGATTCAGGCAGCAATATAAGTATTAACATTGAACTTCAAACTAAGGATTATTCTTTTAACGATAATTTTATCCGTGCACGTTTAATGTTTATGTTTATTAATTATTATAGATTGCATGGTACGACAAACAATTCTATAGTTTTTGCTCTTACCGATCCTAACACAAATTTGTCAATAACTTATACCGACGTTTACGATGTAGACGATCAGTTAATATGGAGAATCGCAACGGACGGAATGCAGGGAAGATTAGAAAGAGTAAATAAGATTAATTTTAATATTTCGGGCCAAGCATTAAGTCAATTCTTTGCCGGACGATTAGACTATAATATAGAAAAATGGGGCAATACATTTAAACAGCCATACATCCCGTTGGAAAATATTGTTGAGGATGATAATAGTTTGGTTGTAACAGATGATAATAGCCAAGTAGTAACAGACGATATTTAATAATAAGGAGTTCATAAAATGTCACAGACATATACACCTTTAGACAGTTTACCCTCATCAAGTTTAGCATCAAATAGTTTAATACCGGTGCAGGATAATGTAAGCGGAACAAATACAAATAGACAGACAACAGTGGCGGCATTAGCAGCAGCGATAAGTGTCGGCAGCACTTTACCGACATTATCCGGTGACGTTACCAATACAGGTAATGCCGTAACCTTGAAAACTGTAAATAGTAATGTTGGGAGCTTCACTAATCCGGTTGTAACAGTAAACGGGAAAGGTCTTGTAACGGCCGTAACCGGCGGCACGGCTCCGGTGACAGGAACATCTCCTATCGCTGTTACAGGTACTGCGCCTTCGAATATATCTATGCAAACAAGTGGAGTAGTGCCGGGAAACTATACGAGCGCAAATTTAACAGTTGATTCCTTTGGTAGAATTACGGCAGCTTCAAATGGTTCGGGAAGCGGAGGGGCTTCTATAATTTCACAAACATATTCACAAATGCAAACACTTATAAGCACATCCGCATTAGTGCCCGGACAAATGTATTATGTTACAGATAAAAATGTAATTCTTACGGCGTTAAGTTCTACACAATTAAAAAAAGAAGGTACTTATTTATATACATCAGGTAAAAAAGCCTGGGGGGCTTTTAAAATAACCGGCACATCGGGAAATGTTAGTTCCATTACAATAAATGGCGGCAGTAATTTATTAACTTCTACACAGACGTATGCGAATACAAAACAACTTGTAAGGATTAATCCGGGTTGGAGCACAGCTCCGTCTGTGGACATTAGTTTAATTACTTTAGCGCAAAATATTGCGGCAAATTTAAACGCTAATTCCGCCTTTAGTAGTTCATATAAAGCTTATGCCTTAGGAACCGGCGACACGCCTTTGTCCGGAGTAGGTTCTTTAGGGCAAGGCTATGTCATTATCCAAGCTATAGCAACCGGTACGGCTGTAAATGGTTATACGATAGCTGTAACCGCATCATCATTAACTTGTAGCTCTGTAATTGCAATGCAAGGCGGAGTTGCGGATTTATCGTCGCCTTTATTATATGCTTGTAAATGTGACTGTAATGCTTCTACATTTACTCTTTTATCTCTTTACGATGCTCAATATGATAATGAAGTAGCTTATGATGAGAAAACCATTGTCGCAGATGTATCGGCAAATTTCTTTGATTTTAACTGGAATAATTCTCTTGTTGTAAATAATAAATTAGTAAACTGTACTATAAGTCCTAATTTTATCCTTGCGGGTTCGAGTAACTATAGCGGCGGAATGGCGATAATTGGTAATGATCTTGTTCATTCTTCTTTTGGGACTAATCTTATAATATCCGGTGAAATGTCATTTAACAAAGTAACTGCCGGATTGCTTAATTATAATATTGTGAATGGGACTTCTGCCGGAATATCGGGCAACAAATTAACTGGTATGATTGACGGCTATTATTTATCCAACACTCAATCGGATATATCATACTGTTACATTACTAATATGGCTATAAGCAACAACACTCTAACTTACGGCGGATCAATTAGATATTGTGCTGTAACCGTTACATCCGGTTATGGAATTTCCGATAATCAAATCGGCTTCATGTGTTGTATGTGGAATGTATCAAACTGGACGGCTGTTAAGTCAAACCAAATGAGGGCTCGTTATCAAATGGTGAATATAATAGCAAGTAACTATTCCATTTTTGGACAAAATGAAATGGCGGACGATGGTATTTTGAATGATTTAACTTGCATCGGCACAGTGGAAATAGTAAATAATAAACTTCTTGGTTGTGCCACTATGGGGGACGGCACTATAATTGCTTCAACGCCAGTACAGCAATCCTGGAGTAATGTTTTAATATTGTCATGCCAACTTGCGGGTAATTATTTAGACAATAATACTTTGTCAAATATAAATTTATTCCATGCTAATGGTGTAGATTTGGCCGGTATTACATTAACTCCGGCTAATGCGATATGGTTAGGCGGCGAAGGCGTTCCGGGAGCTGGTAAATTTACCATAGATATAAATATTACTGCTTTCGATGCGGCAAACATCGGGTCAATACTTACTCATTCATTATTAAATATTCAGGGAACTAATTGTGTAATTGGCGGCGGTTATGTATATGCGAGCGGTTTAACAACTTCGGGAAGTCCTACAATTGCATTAGGACTGGCAACTACAAATAATGCAATAATGTCAGCCACATCTACATCGACATTAAACACAGGAGATGGCTCTCATGGAACCGGTAGAACGATACTCCCGATAACCTTGCTTGCTACTACGACAGCAAATTTTCAGCCTGTTACAATGACCATTGCAAACGGAGCAATATCGGCGGGTTCATTAGTAATTCATTTAGATTGTTTCAGTATAAATATTTAAGGAATTAATTTTATGAAAGATTTATCAGGCAATACACGTGATACGGCAGTTAATTTAATGACTTTGAATCCTGTAATTGGAGAGGGTAAGGCCGCTATTGAAACAGATACCGGCAAATATAAAATGGGCGACGGTATTACTGCCTATAATAGTTTACCGTATGTAACGTCAGAAACTCAGAATGTCTAAGTTACAATCCTCTGATATTGCGGAGTTATCTAAATACTTTCATCCGGCCGCAAGTATTGTAAATACTTTGCCTAATCCCGCAAGCATGAAAGGAAAAGATTTAGCTGAAGTGCTTAAACCAAACTCAGATGGGACTTATGACAGATATCAATTAATAAAAGGTATTTGGCAAAAAGTAACTACTACAAGCATGCCTACTCCCGGAAGTAGTGGAGGCGGTAGCGGTAGTGGCGGGGTTACATCTGTAACCGGTATTTCGCCAATTGCGAGCACAGGCGGCACAACCCCTGCAATATCCCTTAATACTTCCGGAGTTACCGCTGGTTCTTATTTAAACAGTAATCTAACAATAAATTCATTGGGATTAATTACCAACGCTTCTAACGGGTCTGGCCCGGCTCCGACTTTATTTCAGACTACATCCGATTTCCCAAGTCCGTCAAATTCCTATGTAGATGTGACAGGGTTGGTATTTACCGGAGCAGTTGCAAACACTCCATATTATTTATTTGGTATAGTTATATGTAGTCAAGGGAGTTCAGCAAGAGGCCAAATGCGAATAGCAGTACCTTCTGATGCAAGCATATTCGGATTAGATACCGTTTTCTCTACCCCGGAAAGTGGTTCGGCAAACAATTTATTATCAACCATTGGTAATTGCCCGCTTTATAATTTAGCAAGTTCAAGAATTATAACTTATACCTATGTTACTGTACTTATAAAAATAAATACTGCCGGCAATATAAGCATGCAGCTTATAAACGAAGGCGATTCTCAGCCCTCTTTATGTTTGGTAAATTCATTTTTTGCGATACAACAACTTTCTTAGAAAGGTTTTATTATGGCAATGAGCGCAGACGATCTTTATAGTTTAATCATGGGACAAATGAATAATAATCAACCCGGCAATGATTATACCGCTACGGCATCGGCAAATATAAATAATGCTACGAATGCAAATGTGCGCAATCAGCAAGCGAACCTTGCGGCATCCGGTATGGGACGTTCAGGACTTGGCGGAGTTCAGGCAAATAATGCCTATGCTTCAGGCAATCAGCAGCTTTCACAGGTTGCGGCGCAAGGCGAACAAATGAACCAGCAAAATAGATCGGATATGCTTAATCAATTACTTGGACTTTACAAAAGCCAACAAAGCCAGCCGTCATTAACAAGTACGCTTCTTGGTGTTGGCGGAACAGTAGCAGGCTCTTTTTTCGGTCCAGTCGGCGCAGCCGTTGGGAGCCAGTTAGGAAAGTTAGCAGGCTCTGCGCTCGGCTCAGCCGGCTCAGCCGGCGCAGCCGGCGCAGCCAATGGGAGCCAGTTAGGAACGTTAGTATAATGCCTAATCCCTGGCTTGATGTATTAACCGGATTTAATCAGGCTTATAATCGTGGCGCTCAAAACTACGAAGATAAGCAGAATGAATTGCAACGCCAGAAATTCCAATCTCAAGAAGAAAAACAACGGCAAGAAGATGAATTTCAACGCCAGAAAGATTTGTTCAATTGGGAAAATCAGATTAAGACCGGAGAATCAAGGCAACAGCAAAATGATATTCAAGACAAGCTATCATCTCTCATAAGCGGGAAGAATACAACCGCAACTTATAATCCGAATAATCAGGTTACTTTGCCGGGCGGATTGGGTTCAATGCCGATTCCTAAATTATCTCAAACAGATATGACCCCGCAAGATAAAATGAGGACTTTGTTAGGACTTCCGGCAAGTGTACAAAATGAATATGAGAAATACCAAAAGCAGCAGGAAGATCAGGCGCAAACCGGATTAGTAAATCAAGCTCTTAATGAAACCGATCCTGAAAAAATAAAATCTATTTTACCTCAACTTACTACTGATAATCTTAAAAGATATTCGGAAATGAAATCCGCTGCTAAACAGCCGGAAGCCAAAGAGGAGTGGATAAAAGATACTGTAAAAAATGGTTATCATATAACTGTTACAGGCATTCCGGCAGAAAAGGGAGAAAAAGGTGCACAATTAATTGATGGTAAGTGGTATAAAGGAGTTATGCACCATGAGGAACACAAAGTAGTATCGCAAGATGAAGAAGGAAATTTAAAATTTGCACCGGAAACAAAAAAAATACTTAATGAGTATTTTACAAAGCAACAAAAAAATAAAGCAACCGCACAATCAACTTCTTATTCCGATACCGATCATACCATTCGTGATGCCGCTGAATTAAAGCGGGTAGAACACAATCGAGTATATTCTAATTATATTAAGAGTATTATGCCGGATGATGCAAAAAAATTCTATGATGCAATGTTTAATAAAGCGAAAGGGAATCCGTCCAAAGAAGATTATTGGAATAATTTAAAAGAGTATTTTATGCAGGGGAAATTAGGGGATATCAAAAGCAAGGATGCTGCACTTAAATTTGATTCATTGCGTGAAATGTATAGGGCTTTATATGAAGAAGATCCAAATCAAACAGGCCATTATTTCAAAGGAGAGCCTAAATAATGCCAAATGGTGATATAAATGGATTTACTTTTACGGGTTCATCTTTTGACGGTACAGCCAAGAATACCGATACTTCACAAAGTGCGCCTGTTTCAAGATT
>Ga0181535_10004719_pt1 | contig 14961 bp, 15 predicted proteins | sample PEATcosm2014_Bin_44_FD_119774 | JGI IMG/M metagenome (GOLD analysis project Ga0181535, IMG submission 119774) | Peatland microbial communities from MTU Mesocosm Facility, Houghton, MI, USA - PEATcosm2014_Bin17_30_metaG | ecosystem: Environmental > Terrestrial > Soil > Wetlands > Peat | place... | reverse complement strand
GCGGCCGCGGCGCCGCACAGCAGCGTCACCCGCGCCGCCGGCCGGCCGGCGCGGCGTTCCAGCAGCAGGGCGCCGATGCCGGGCACCATCAGCAACGCGCCCAGCACCGCCGTCGGCGTCGCCATGGCGACGACCGTCCCGCACGCCAGCCCTTGCAGCCACACCGCCGAGCCCAGGCCGTGGGCGGCGCCCGCGGCCGGGGGCCTGGCCGGATACTTGGCCGCCCGGGTCCTCATGACAGCACCGCCGCCACCACGGCCACGGTCACCGCCATCATGGCAATCCCCAACGCCACCTCGTGCCCGATCCGCCGTGCCGCCTCGGCGCGCCCGGGCGCCCCGGCGGCCAGCGCGGCGATTTCCGCGTCGATCCGCTGCACCGCTTCGCCGGCGGCGTGGAAGCCACGAGTATCGGCCGCCCGCGCCGCCACGTTGTCCAGCAGGCCCACCATCGGCGCGAGCTGCCCGGACCGGGCGACCTCGCCCACGGCACGTTCCAGCGCCTCCCGCCGCGGCCGGTTGCGCCAGCCGGCCAGGGTCGGCGCGGCCTGCTCGGCCAGCCACCCGGCCAGGCCGGGCAAGGCCCGGCCATCCACCCGGCGCTGCAACCCCGCCAGCATCCGCAGTTGCATCAGCACGGCCTGCTCGGGGGCGGCGGTGTCCGCCATGCCGACCAGTTCCGCCTCGAAGCGCTGGTCGTTGCGGGCGGCGACGAAGGCGGCGATCTCGCGGTCGACCGGCTGCCCGCGGCGCAGCTCGGGGCGGGCCGCCGCCGCCTCCAGCGCCGCCAGCAGGTCCGCCAGCCGCGCCACCATGCGCCCGGCGACGATCGGGCTGGCGCAGGCGAGCAGGGGGTTGAGCGCATAGCGCAGGCGCGCCAGACCGCCCCCCCAGCCCCGCAGGTGCACCATGACGCGCCGCTGCCGGGCGGCCAGGTGCAGCGCGACCGCGTCGCACCGCTCGGGCCGCATCATCGCCCAGTGTCCCGCGGCCTCGCTGGCCACCATGTCGCCCAACCGCTCGGCCAGCAGATCGCCCGCTTCGCCGCCCATCGCCTGGGCGCTGGCCAGCGCCGGACCCAACCCGTCCGGCCACAGGGCCACGCCGCGCCAGCACAGCGGCGCCAGGGGATCCAGTATCGCCACCGCGCGCATCGTCATCAGCCCGTCCGCGTGCGCGGCATCGGCGATGCCGTCGATATCGTGCAGCCGCGTCACCTCCTCCAGGCGCGCCGCCAGGGTCGGGTCGCCGAGGTTGCGGCGGAGCCAGCGGTCCACTGTGCCGTTGCGCAGCACGCGCCCGCCCTCGTCCGGATCGGTGGCCACCGCGTGCGCCAGCGTGCGCACGTCCCAGACCCGCCCGCCGGACAGCTCCAGCGGGCGCTGCCCGCGGCGGGGGGGCCGCGCCGCCACCCGCCGCGCCCGTGCCGCGGCGGGGTCCGCCAGCAGCATGGGCGGCGGGCGATGATCGGGGTCCTCGGCCAGCATGCCGCGCACCAGGTCGCCGATCGCCGGCGGCAGGCGCTCATTGCCCACCAGCGCGGCGTAGCTGCCCAGCGCCAGCTTGCGCCGCAGGATGGCGACCGTGTCCAACCCCTCGAGCGGCAGGCGGCCGAGCGCGAGCGCCACCAGCGTCACGCCGAGGGCATAGACGTCGTCGGCGATCGTCCCGTCGCCCCGCCCGCCGGGCAGGCACATGGCGGAATAGGGCGGCTCGAACAGCGCGGGCTGGTGCTGCGCCGGCGGCGCCGACCAGGCGGCGCCCAGCACCACCGGCGCCGCCATGCCGGCGCGAAAGATGTTGTCGAGGCGAATCGCGCGGTGGGTGACCCGCTGCCGGTCGAGCGCCGCCAGCACCGCGGCGGCGGGGTGCAGCACGAACTCCAGCAGCTCCGGTTCGCTCCAGGGCCGCAGCGTGGTGGCCAGCGACGGGCTGGGCGGCGCCGCGGAGACCACGAACCAGGCCGGCTCGCCGTGCGCGCCCTGCCCCGGCCCGTGCGCGAGCGGCACCAGCAGCCCGTCCTCGCTCCACCCGGCCAGCGCGTTCAGCACCATCGCCCGCGGCGGCGCGCCGGGGGCGGACTGCACCGCCATCAGCCCACTCCGCCCGGCCACGCGATCGGTCACCGCGAAGGCCGGCAAGCCGCCGCCGGCGCCCGGCAGCGGCCGTGCGACATCGACGCCATAGGTGCCGGCGATCAGGTTGTGGGCGTCGTCCGCGCTCGGGATGGCGGCCATGACGGTGCTGCGGATACCTCCGCCGCCATCCTGGCCGCCCCGGGTTACCGGAGTACCAACGCGATCAATCCTCGAACGGATCCCGCATCAGGATGGTGTCGTCGCGCTCCGGGCTGGTGGACAGCAGCGTCACCGGCGCCTCCACCAACTCCTCGATGCGGCGGACATACTTGATGGCCTGCGCCGGCAGCTCGGCCCAGCTCCTGGCGCCGTGCGTCGAGCCGGACCAGCCCTCCATGGTTTCGTAGATCGGCTCGGCCGCGGCCTGGGCGCGCATGCCGGCGGGCAGGTGGCGCAGCGTCTCGCCGCCGATGCGGTAGCCCACCCCGACCCGCAGCTCGGGCAGCCCGTCCAGCACATCGAGCTTGGTCAGCGCGAGGCCCTGGATGCCGCCCACCTTCACGGCCTGGCGCACCAGCGCCGCGTCGAACCAGCCGCAGCGGCGGCGGCGGCCGGTGACGGTGCCGAATTCGTGGCCGCGATCGCCCAGCAGCGTGCCGGTCGCGTCGGTCAGCTCGCACGGGAAGGGGCCGGAACCGACCCGGGTGCAATAGGCCTTGGCGATGCCGAGCACGAACCCGATGGCGGCCGGCCCGACGCCCGAGCCCGCGGCGGCGGTGGCGGCCACCGTGTTGCTGCTGGTGACGAACGGGTAGGTGCCATGATCGACATCGAGCATGACGGCCTGCGCGCCCTCGAACAGGATGCGCTTGCCCGTCCGCCGCGCCTCGTTCAGCCGTTCCCACACCGGCTCGGCGTAAGGGAGAAGAAGCGGCGCCAGTTCCAGCAGGCGGTCCAATAGCGCCTGTTTGGCGAAGGTGTCGGCGCCAAGCCCTTTCAACAGCGTGTTGTGATGCAGCAGGAGCTCATCCAGCTTGTCCGCCATCGTCTCCGGTTCGGCGAGGTCGCAGACCCGGATCGCCCGGCGTGCGACCTTGTCCTCGTAGGCGGGGCCGATGCCGCGGCCGGTGGTGCCGATCTTGTGCTCGCCCCGGGCGACCTCGCGGGCGCGGTCGAGCGCGCCGTGCAGGGGGAGAATGAGGGCGGCGTTCTCGGCGATGCGCAGGGTTTCCGGCGTGACCGTGAGGCCCTGGGCGCGGACCCGGTCGATCTCGGCCAACAGCGCCTCGGGGTCGATCACCACGCCGTTGCCGATGATGCCGAGCTTGCCGCGCGCCAGGCCCGACGGCAGCAGCGACAGTTTGAAGGTCTGGTTGCCCACCACCAGGGTATGGCCGGCGTTGTGGCCGCCCTGGAAGCGCACCACGATGTCGGCCCGGCTGGCCAGCCAGTCCACCACCTTGCCTTTGCCCTCGTCGCCCCATTGGGCGCCGATCACGGCGACGTTGGCCATCCTGATGTTACTCCGCAACGACGGCGGCCGGTCCGGCCTCCGTCAGGAAAAAGCCGCAGGCCAGGCGGCGCGCCTCGGCCTGCGGGTCGGCGGCGGGATCGAGCCCGGCGACGGTGGCGTAGCCCTCGGCGCGCAGCGCGGCGGCGCGTTCCGCCCCGGTGCCGGCGGGCACGAACACGCGGGCTTTCGGCGCCCGCGGCGGGGCGGCGCGCAGCACCGCGTCCGGATAGAGGGTGAGGCCGGTGGCCGGCTCGGCGTGGTCGCCGCTGCCGCAGATGTAGCGCCCACCGCGTGCCAGTTCCTCGTGGCGGCCGGGGGCGAACACGGTCAGCGTGACGCCGGTGTGGTAGCGCAGGCCGCGGAACTCCACCGGGTCCACGGTCAGGCGCAGGGCCGGGACGCGGGCGCGGATGGCGGCGACGGTGGCGGCCAGGCGCTCGGCGAGCGCGCGGGCGCCCTCGGTGAGCGGGGCTGCCAGCAGGGCCGCGAGTGCCCGGTCGGCGGGGCCGGCGGCCAGCAGCAGGTCGGTCAGCGTGCCGGCGAGCTTGCCGCCGCGTTCGGCGACCGCGGCGGCGTCCTTGCGGTCCAGTGCCCGGCTCAGGCTGGCGCGGACCGGCGGCGGCAGGCCGGCTTCCTCCAGCAGGGTGGGCACCAGCGGCGGCAGGGTGAGATCGAAGGAAACCCGGGTGAGGCCGAGGGCGGCCAGCGCCTCGGCGCCGACCTGGACGATCTCGGCGTCCGCCTCCGGGCTGTCGTGGCCGATCAGCTCGATGCCGGCCTGCGCGACCTGGCGCTCGGCGGCCAGGCCGGCGCTGCGCACGCGCAGCGACTGGCCGGCGTAGGACAGGCGCAGCGGGCGCGGCAGGTGGGCGAGCCGGGTGGTGGCGATGCGCGCGACCTGCGGCGTCATGTCGGCGCGCAGCCCCATCATGCGGTGGCTGTCGGGGTCCATGAGGCGGAAGGTCTGGTCGGTCATGGCGGCGCCGGTGCCGGCCAGCAGCCCGTCCTCGAACTCCAGCAACGGGGGTTTGACCCGCTGGTACCCGTGGGCGGCGAAGGCGTCCATGATCGCCTCGACCGAGGCCGCCTCGGTCTCGGCCTCGGGCGGCAACAGGTCGCGCAGCCCCGCCGGCAAAAGGGCGAGGTTGGGGGGAAGGTCATCGGTCATGCGTGGCCAATGCTAGCACCGGATTCCTGGGGGCGAAAGGAAGCGGTGCCGGCGAGTTCAAGTTGCGTTATCATGGCGCCATGCAACGCGACCAGGTCATTGCCACGTTGAGGGCGCATGAGGCGGAGTTGCGCGCACGCGGCGTGCGGCACGCGGCGCTGTTCGGTTCGGTCGCGCGCGGCGAGGCGTCGCCAGCGAGTGACCTGGATATCCTGATCGAGCTGCATCCGGAAGCGCCGGTCGGGGTGTGGGAATACGTGGGGATCACCCAATTTCTCGGCGACTTGTTCCCGGTGCGCGTGGACGTGGCGAACCGGGCACGGCTCAAAGCGCATGTGCGACCGGCGGCCGAGCGCGACGCGGTCTATGCATTCTGAGCGGGTGCGGCAGGCCTTGCTGGACATCTCGGAGAACGCGCGGCTTGCGCTCGATTTCCTGGGTGATGTTGAACCGGCTGCCTTCGCGGCCGACCTGCGGACCTTCTATGCGGTGACCCGTTGCCTGGAGATCATCTCCGAAGCAAGCCGGCGTCTCGACGAGTCGGTACGTGCCCGTCACCAGCAGCTTCCATGGCGGGCGATCATGGGCGCCGGGAACGTCTATCGCCATGAGTACGACAACGTCGCACAGGATCTCGTGTGACGTACCGTGCATGACGGTATGCCGTTGCTGATCGCAGCGGTGGAGCAGGAATTGCGGAACGGATAGCGCATCGTCACCCGCATGGGAAAAGAGCGGCCGGCGTCCGTTATCCGCGCATCGCCTTGACGAACTGCGTCACGTTGTGGCGGAACATCTTCAGATACGTGTCGGCCGGCCCGCCCGGCGGCGACAGCGCGTCGGAATAGACCGCCGGCCCCAGCACCACCCCGCTCTCGCGCGCCACCGTGCGGATGAGGGCCGGATTGGCCATGTTCTCGACGAACACCGCCTTCACGCGTTCGGCCCGGACCTGGCGCACCAGGGCGGCGATGTCGGCGGCGGAAGGCTCGGACTCGGTGTCGATCCCCTGCACGCCGATGAACTCGATGCCGTAGCGCGCGCCGAAATAGAAAAACGCGTCGTGGCTGGTCAGGATGCGCCGCTGCGCTGGCGGCACCGTCGCGATCTGCTGGCCGATCCAGTCGTCCACCTCGGCGATGCGGCGCGCGTAGGCGTCGGCGCGCGCCCGAATCGCCGCCGCCTGGTCCGGCGCCACAGTGGCGAGGCCGTCGGCGATGGCGCGCACATACAGAATGCCGTTGCGCGGGTCCTGCCAGGCGTGCGGATCGAGGCCCTCGTCCATGTGCCGCGGCGTCACCGCTGCGGCGGCGACCACCACCAGCGCCTTGCTGCCGGAGGCCGGCAACAAGCGCGTGAGCCAGCCCTCCAGCCCGAGCCCGTTGGTCACCACCAGCGCCGCTCCCCGGATGGCCAGCAGGTCGGACGGGCGGGGCTCATAGACATGCACATCGCCATCCGGCGGCACCAGCGCGCGCACCGCCGCCGCCGGGCCGGCGACCTCGCGGGTCATGTCGGCGAGAATGGAAAAGGTCGCCACCACCGGCAGCCCTGCGCTGGCGTAAGCCGGCGCGGCGAGCAGGGCGGGCAGCGCGAGCAGCAGGTCGCGTCGGCGCATGACATCCTCCGGGCAGATGAGGAATGTTATAATATAACATTTACCCGCGCAAGCCAGCCATCCCCCCGCTGTGCGCGCCCGCTCCTTTCGCAACCCTCTCCCCGCCACCATACAAGGGGAAGAACCGAAAAAGGTGCCGCCTGTGAAGCCGCGACTGACCGTCAGCCGCAAAACCTCGGCTGTTGCCGCCGAGCCCCCTATCGATCCGATCCGGAGTTGCCGCGATGCATAAACCCGTCCTGCTCATTACCCGCCGCGTGCCCGACGCCATCACGGCGCGCGCCGTCCGCGATTACGATGCCCGCCTGAACCCCCAGGACACGCCGTACAGCGGCGCCGACCTGCTGCGCCTGGCCGACGGCGCCGATGCCGTGCTGTGCACCCCGACCGACCGGCTGGACGCGGCGACGATCCAGGCCTTGCCGGCGAGCGTGCGGGTGATCGGCACGTACAGCGTCGGCCACGACCACGTCGACGATGTCGCCGCCCAGGCGCGCGGCATCGCGGTGTTGAACACCCCCGACGTGCTGTCGGTGGCGACCGCCGAACTGGCCTTCATGCTCATCCTCGCCGCCGCCCGCCGGGCCGGCGAGGGCGAGCGCCTGGCGCGATCCGGCCGCTGGACCGGCTGGGCGCCGACCCAGCTCATGGGCACCCAAATCAGCGGCAAACGGCTCGGCATCTTCGGCATGGGCCGGATCGGCCGCGAACTCGCCCGCATGGCCGCGGCCTTCACCATGCAGGTCCACTACCGCGACGTCGCGCGCCTGCCGCCGGAGATGGAAGGCGGCGCGATCTGGCACGCGGACGACGCCTCGTTCCTGGCGGCCAGCGACGTGCTGTCGCTGCATGCGCCGGGCGGCGGCATCACGCGCAAATGGCTGAACGCGGAACGCATCGCCATGCTGCCACGCGGCGCGGTGGTGGTGAATGCGGCACGCGGCACACTGGTCGACGACGACGCCCTGATCGACGCCCTGCGCACCGGCCAGGTGGGATACGCGGGACTGGACGTCTACGACGGCGAACCGGCGATCCACCCGGGCTACCGTGCCCTGGAACACATCGTCCTGCTGCCGCATATGGGCAGCGCCACCACCGAAACCCGCGACGCCATGGGCCACATCGTGCTGGACGGCATCGACGCCGTCCTGGCCGGCCGCACACCGGGCAACCTGGTGCGGTGAGCGAAGAGAAGGAAGGCGAGGGGCGCCGCCCCTCGACTCCGCCAGGGGCCGTGAGGCCCCTGGACCCCGATACTAGGTAAGGTTGTTGACAGAGGGGGGTAAGGAGATGCCGAAGCATTCCTTTACCCCCCTCTGTCAACAACCTCGCTTAAGTAATGGGATCCAAGGGCCTCACGGCCCTTGGCGGGTCCAGGGCGGAGCCCTGGTCTTGCCTTCCTCTCCGGCTCGCCGTGCGCAGTTGTCCGCAGGCCGCCAGGATGTCGCGTCCGCGCGGGGTGCGAACCGGCGAGGAGAATCCAGCGTCGTTGACGATTTTCGCGAACCGGTCGATTGCCTTGGCGGTGCTGGTTTCGTAGGGGCTGCCCGGCCAGGGGTTGAACGGGATCAGGTTCACCTTGGCGGGAATGCCGGCGATCAGGCGGATCAGTTCGCGGGCCTCGGCCTCGCTGTCGTTGATTCCTTTCAGCATGACGTATTCGAAGGTGATGCGCCGGGCGTTGCTTGCCGACGGATAGCGCCGGCAGGCCGCGATCAGTTCGCGCAGCGGGTATTTGCGGTTCAGCGGTACGATCTCGTCGCGCAGGTCGTCGCGCACCGCGTGCAGCGACACCGCCAGGTTCACCCCGAGTTCCGCCCCGCAGCGGTCCATCATCGGCACCACGCCGGAGGTGGACAATGTAATGCGCCGCCGCGACAGGCCGATGCCCTCGGGGTCCATCGCGATGGTCATGGCGCCGGCGACGTTCTCGTAGTTGTAGAGCGGCTCGCCCATGCCCATCAGCACGATGGTGGAAAGCAGGCGCGGCGTTTCGCCTTTCGGGCTCGGCCATTCGCCATAGGCGTCGCGCGCCGCCATGAACTGGCCGACGATTTCGCCAACCCCGAGGTTGCGCGCCAGCGGCTGCGTGCCGGTGTGGCAGAACCGGCAGGACAGCGTGCAGCCGACCTGCGAGGAGATGCAGACGGCGCCGCGATCGGCGTATTTGTCCGGGATGTAGACGGTCTCGGCTTCCTGCCCGTCGCGGAAGCGGAACAGCCATTTGCGGGTTTCGTCGCTGCTGGTCTGCATGGTGGCGACGGCGGGGCGGCCGATGACGAAGCGCTCGGCCAACTTGGCCTGGGTCGGTTTGGCGATCGAGGACATGCGGGCGAAGTCGGTCGCGCCCTGGTAGTAGATCCAGTGCCAGACCTGTTTGGCGCGGAACGGTGCCTCGCCGGCCTCGGCGAGCGCCGCGCGCAGTTCGGCGCGCGCGAGCCCCACCAGGTCGCGCCGCCCATCGGCGTCTTGCGCGGGCGGCGGGGCGAAGCGGGCGGTCTTGGCCAGGATGCGGGCCCGTTCGGCCTCATCGAGGTCGAGCGGGTCGCTCATTTCGCCGGACAGGCCTTGTTGATCGCCTCGTAGGCGCGGGTGAAGCCCTTCAGGCTGAAGGTGTCGACCACGGCGGCGCCGTGCGGTGCGGGCAGGTGCGCCGTCACCAGCGTGCCGTGGGTGAAGGCCGCCGCCGCGGCGTGGCCGTCGCGGGCATAGGCGCTGCTGCGGGCGGTCAGGCTGGGAGCGGCGAATTCCAGCGCCGTCGGCCCCACCGTCACCGCGACCACGGCGTTGGCCGCCAGGGTGAAGCCGGCGGTGATCGCCACCGCGTCGCGCCCGCCCGGCCTCTCGGTGACGGTGAGCAACGCCTCGCCGCGCTTCAGGGTGGCGGGGGTGGAGTGGCTGGCTCGGACGAAGGCGTAGCAGATGGTCTGCCCGGCCTCGCTGTTGGTCGCGGCGGTCCAGTCATCGAAGGTGCCGATCGGCTTCGGCCCCGCGGCCTTCGCCGGCGCCGCGGCTGGCGGTTTGTGCGGCTGGGCCCACGCCGGGGTGGCGGCAAGCAGCGGAAGGGCAAGCAAAATCAGGACTGCGCGCATGGCACACACATACGGTCGGCACCGGCGGCGAACAAGCATGGCGATGTCATGTCTCCTTCCCACCCGGTCGCGCCCGCCAGGTTGGCGGGTGCCGGCGGAATATCGGTTCGCCATGGCTGGGCGCCGGCGGCAGGTCGGTTTCCGCCCCGCCGCTGCCCACCGGCCGCTCGGCGAAGCGGCCGTGCTGCAACAGCCGGTCGTAGAGCACCAGGGCGCCGGCCACCGCCAGGTTCAGCGCGAACCGGGTCGGAATGCGCACCACGTGCCGGCAGCGCGCCAGCATGGCCGGCGACAGGCCCGACCGCTCCGGTCCGAGGACGTAGGCGGCATTCAGCGGATGGCGAAAGCTCGGCAGTTCGTCGGCGTCATCGAGCAGTTCGACCCCCACCAGCACGCAGCGCTCGGGCAGGCTGATGGCGTCGGGGGCGGCGAACCGCCACAGCGGCACATGCGCCGGCGTGTCGGCGGTGTCGGCCGAGCGTCCGGCGCGGGCGTCGAAGCCGGTGCCCACCAGGAAGCAGAACGCCGCGTCGAAGGCGTGCGCCGTGCGCAGCAAGGCGCCCACGTTGGCCGACTTGGAAACCCCCTCGGCGCCGATGCCGAAATAGCCTCGGGTTCTGGCGGAATGCATGGGTCTGCTCTATGCCGCGCCCATGAGCGATGCAACCGATGCCCGCCTGGCCGCCCAGTACGAGTCCTACCCGTACCCCCAGCGCGACCCGAAAGATGAGAGCAAGCGGCTGTTCGTGGGCAGCCCGAGCCATCTGCGCGAGATCGACTGGTGGGTGTTCGGCGCGCGCCGGCCGCGCTCGCGCCCGTTGCGCGCGCTGATCGCCGGCGGCGGCACCGGCGATGCCACCATCATGCTGGCGGTCCACATGGCGCGCTGGGGCCAGCCCGGCACGGTGACGTATCTGGACCGGTCGGAGGCGGCGCTGCGCATCGCCCAGGCCCGCGCCGAGGCCCGCGGCTTGACCAACATCGTCTGGCGCCGCGGCTCGCTGCTCGACCTGCCCCGCGGCGGCGACGAGCCATACGACTACATCGACTGCTGCGGCGTGCTGCACCACCTGCCCGACCCGGCCGAGGGTCTGGCCGCCCTGCTGTCGGTGCTCGCGCCGGGCGGCGGGCTGGGGCTGATGGTCTATGCGCCGCACGGGCGCACCGGCGTCTACATGGTGCAGGACGCGCTGCGCCTGCTCGCCCCGCCCGACCAGCCGCCCGCCGTCCGGCTCGATGCGGCCAAACGGGTCATGCGGCACCTGCCCGAGAGCAACTGGCTGCGCATCAACCGCAATTTCGCGGACCACCTGACCGGCGGCGACGCCGGGCTGTACGACCTCCTGCTGAACCCGCGCGACCGTGCCTTCGACATCCCGGCGCTGCATGCCCTGCTGCACAGCGCCGGGCTGGCGGTGACCGCGCTGATGGAGCCGATGCGCTACGACCCGGTGACCTGGCTGCCCGACCCGAAGCTGCGCGCCCGCGCGGCGGCGCTGGACGCGGTCGGCCGCGCCGCGCTGGCCGAGGCGCTGACGGCCAACATGAGCACGCACGTGGCCTATTGCGTGCGCACCGCCGAGCGGGTCGAACCCGCCGATGCGATGGACGATGCCGCCGTGCCGGTGGCGCGCGAAATGCCGGCCGGGGAGGTGGCCCGCGCCATCCGACCCGATGGCACGCTGTCATTCCTGTTCGACGGACTGCGCGCGCCGGTGGCGCTGCCGCCATTGGCCGCCGCCATCCTGCACCAGATCGACGGCACCCACAGCGTCGCCGAAATCGCCGCCGCGCTCGCCGAGCGCGGAACTCCCCGCGCCGCCTTCGACCGCGCTTGGCGCGACACCTGGGACAAGCTGTCGGCGCTGAACCGAATTCTGCTGGCACCGCCGCAATAACAGAAAGGCAAGGTGTTCTTTTTTGAAAAAAAAGAACCAAAAAACTTTATTCGCGACTTCGTCGGTAATACTTCGTGGGGTGGGTTGCTCTTCGCAACCCACCAACGCAACTTGCCGCGAACCCCGGCCTTAGCGCTCTTCCTCGCCGGCCTCCGGCTCGATCTCGACATCGACCACGGGCTCGTCGCCGCCCTCGAGATCGGAGGTGTCTTCCAACACGTCCTCGCCCGCCTCTTCCTCGGTGGGCTCGACCTCGACGTCGGAGTCCTCCAGGCCGGGCGTGGGCACCACCTTGGGGCGGCGCTTTTCCTCCAGCGCCACATTGCCGCCGGGGCGCCGCAGCCGCGGCTGTTCGGCGGGCTGCTCGGTGCTGCACTTGGGGCAGACCACCGGTTGCTTGTGGAGGTCGTAGAAGCGGGTGCCGCAGGCCACGCAGACGCGCTTGCTACCAAGTTCAGGCTTCGCCATCGGGTCGCCTCGCCAGGGATTCACCGGAGGGCGCGCCGAATGCCATCCTCGCGCGCACCTGTCAAACGGGCATTTCCCGTGCTAAGCGCGCGCATGCATATCGCCGAGACCCGCCCGCTCGCCGCCCGCCGTCCCGCCGCCCCGCTGATCGGCGCCATCCGCGTGCCGGGGGACAAGTCGATCAGCCATCGCGCCCTCATGTTCGCGGCGCTGGCGGTCGGCGAGAGCCGGATTGCCGGCCTGCTGGAAGGCGAGGACGTGCTGCGCACCGCCGCCGCCATGGCCGCGCTGGGCGCCGAAGTGGCGCAGGACGGTCCCGGTCTCTGGCGCGTCGCCGGGCGCGGAGTCGGCGGCCTGGTCGAACCGGCGGACGTGCTGGACATGGGCAATTCCGGCACCGCCGCCCGGCTGCTGACCGGCATCCTGGCCAGCCACCCGTTCTTTTCCGTGCTGACCGGCGACGCCAGCCTGCGGCGGCGGCCGATGCGCCGCGTGACCGATCCGCTGGCCGCCTGCGGCGCGCGGTTCTGGTCGCGCGCGGGCGGAAAACTGCCGCTCGCCATCGCGGGCGCGCGCGACCCGCTGCCGATGGACTATCGCCTGCCCGTGCCCTCGGCGCAGGTGAAGTCGGCGCTGCTGCTGTGCGGCCTGAACGCCCCCGGCCTGACCCGCATCGAGGAGCCCGAGGCCACCCGCGACCACAGCGAAAACATGCTGCGCCACTTCGGCGCCGAGGTGACGGTGGAGGCGGAGGGGACCGGACGGATCATCACGCTTGCCGGCCAGCCGCATCTCCGCGCCGCCGACGTGGTGGTGCCGGGCGACCCCTCCTCGGCCGCTTTTTTCGTCGTCGCCGCGCTGCTGGTGCCGGGATCGCGGCTGCGCATCGAGGGCGTCGGGCTCAACCCGCTGCGCTGTGGCCTGTTCACCACGCTACGCGAGATGGGCGCCGATCTGGTCGTCGAGAACGCCCGCGTCGAAGGGGGGGAGGCGGTTGGCGACCTGGTCGTGACCCATTCGCCGCTGCGCGCCGTCGATGTGCCGGCGGACCGGGCGCCGGCCATGATCGACGAGTATCCGATCCTCGCCGTCGCCGCGGCCTGTGCGGAAGGCACCACCCGCATGGCCGGGCTGAAGGAATTGCGGGTCAAGGAAAGCGATCGCCTGACCGCCACCGCCGCCCTGCTCGCCGCCAACGGGGGGCGGGCCGTGGTCCAGGGCGACGACCTGATCGTCACCGGCGGCGCGCCGGCGGGCGGGGCGATGGTGAAGACCCAGATGGACCATCGCCTGGCGATGAGTGCCCTGGTGCTCGGCCTGGCCACGCCGGCGCCGGTGGCGGTGGACGACGCCAGCTTCATCGACACCAGTTTTCCGGGTTTTGTGGGCCTGCTCAATGGTCTGACCCAGAGCCCGGCCCCGATCGCCGCGCCATGACCCTGATCATCGCCGTCGACGGCCCCGCCGCGGCCGGCAAGGGCACACTGGCGCGCCGGCTCGCCGCCCATTTCGGCCTGCCCTATCTCGACACCGGCCTGCTCTACCGCGCCGTCGGCCGCCGCGTGCTGGACGCCGGCACCGACCCCGCCGACCCGGTTGCCGCCGAGGCAGCCGCCCGTACCTTGCAGGCGTCCGACCTCGACCGCGCCGACCTGCGCGGACCCGAGGCCGACCGCGCCGCCAGCGCGGTCGCCGCCATCCCCGGCGTGCGCGCCGCGTTGCTGGACTTCCAGCGCGCCTTCGGCCGCGCCCACGGCGCGGTGCTGGACGGACGCGACATCGGCACCGTGGTATTCCCCGACGCGGGGGCAAAACTCTACGTGACCGCCAGCCCCGAGGCGCGCGGCGAGCGCCGCTACAAGGAGCTTCTGGGCCGTGGCGTCGCGGCGGACCTCGCCACCGTCACCGCGGACGTGCGCGCCCGCGACGCCGCCGACGCCGCCCGCGCCGCCGCCCCGATGAAGCCGGCCGACGACGCGAAGATTCTGGACACGACGGACCTCGACCCCGACCAGGTTTTCGCGGCGGCGCTGGCGCTTATGGCGGACGCGCGCCGCTAGGGTCCAAACTCAATTACGAAGCGCTGCTGACGACCCGAAGCCGATGTTTGCCAAGGTTCGTTCCGGCCTCTAAACTCCCCGCTGTCTGTCCAAGCCGCGGCTGGGCCGTTGCATTGTAGTTGGGGCCTGAGTTCGACCTGGATTACTTCTAGCTCGAAGGGTGCAGTTATGGCTAAGACGACTGACCTTCCAAAATACGATGACTTATTTAAACCTACCTTAGAGGGGCTGACGAAGCTCGGTGGATCGGGCTCGATCGAGGAACTGGACGACGCGATGATCGCTGCGATCGGCGCCTCACAAGAGCAACTGGACGTTACTTATCCCAAGAGTGGCGCGGCTGTGCTTCCAGATCGCATGGCATGGGCGCGCAGCTTTCTTAAAGTTGCGGGTTTCGTCACGAACCCCAAGCGCGGTGTCTGGGTACTGACTGAAGACGGTCGGCTCGCAGCCACGAAGTCGAACGCCGAGTTGAAGCAGATAGTTAGTCATGCCAACAAGGCGTCAATCGCTGCAAAGAAAGAGGCTCAGGCTTCGAGCGAAAGTAGAGCTGATCAGGACGTGGGGGAGAGAACGGTCGGTTGGTCGGACCAGTTGCTCCAACGCGTGCAGACCATCGATGCCGCCGCGTTTGAGCGCTTGAGTCAGCGTCTGCTGCGCGAGAGTGGCTTCGTCCGTGTCGAAGTCAGCGGTAAATCGGGCGATGGCGGTATCGACGGCGTGGGAGTTTTGCGCGTCAATCTGATCTCCTTTCAGGTTCTGTTTCAATGCAAGCGTTGGAAAGGTTCGGTCGGCTCAGAGGTAGTCCGAAATTTTCGAGGTGCGATGCAGGGGCGGGCCGACAAGGGCCTCATCATCACCACGGGCACGTTCACCGCGGAGGCTCGCAAAGAGGCAACCCGCGACGGTGCACCCGCCATCGATCTCATCGATGGCGAAGCATTATGCGGATTAATGAAGGACCTCGGCCTTGGTGTTCACGTGAGGGAAGTCCGAGTGGAGGAGGTCAGCCTCGATCAGGAATTTTTCGCTGCAATCTGAGGGCGCGGCGTCCGCTTTCCACT
>Ga0181535_10004712_pt1 | contig 14967 bp, 8 predicted proteins | sample PEATcosm2014_Bin_44_FD_119774 | JGI IMG/M metagenome (GOLD analysis project Ga0181535, IMG submission 119774) | Peatland microbial communities from MTU Mesocosm Facility, Houghton, MI, USA - PEATcosm2014_Bin17_30_metaG | ecosystem: Environmental > Terrestrial > Soil > Wetlands > Peat | place... | reverse complement strand
CGTGGGCAAGGGGGTGGAGGTGTAGCTGGGCAGGAAAAAAGTGCGGAAGGTATTGACGTCGTTGACGACGATGTCGCTGGTGCCGGCGATGGCGATGGTCTGTCCGCTGCCATCAATGCCAGCGTTCCAAAGAGGAAGGACGTTGTAGATGGTGGAGAAGTCATAGGGGCCGACGTCTTCTACCTGATAGGGATTTGCGCCTGCGATGCTGATGCCGAATTGCGGCGCTGCCCTGGTAGACAGCGAGCCGGCGGGAAGTGCAGCGGCGGATGCGGCCCCGAGGACGGCGCGCGGAGCAGGCGCTCCATTTGTAGAGGTAGAGGCGCTGAGATTGGTGAGGGCGCTGCCGGCACCCGGAGTGCGCAGCCATCCGCCGGTTTTGGCATCCTTTTTAACCAGACTGCCGACGTGATGCAAAGGATGAGGGAAGAAGTTGTGGAGTGATTTGATGCCGACGACCACCGTGCCGAGCGCCGCAGGAATTTGCGGATCGCTCATGTTGCCTATATGTGCGGCGCCATGGACGACGAGGTTATGAATCTGAGTGTGGAAGGCGCTCTCGACCTGGGCCGCGCTGCCGCTGAAGCGGATCGACATATGATCTTTGGTTACTTCATTCACCGCGAAGCCCTGGCCCGTAAGCCAATTGGTGATCGTGGCGATGTCGGTCTCCGAAGGGCCGAAGTTGGCGCCGACCTGATCGGGAGTGAGCCACTGGTGGAAGTTGGGCGAGTTGGCGTCGTACTGGCTGGCGACAAATTTATCGAACGCGGCCTGTTGGGCAGGGTCGCGGCTGAGGACGAGGATCAGGTCCGTCATGGGGAGGGTGGGGCTGACCTCGCCGCGATCGTTGGATGCGTTCGCTGCCGGATGGGTGTTGCCCTTGAGCGTGACCAGGCTGCTGTCGTCGATGCGGCTGACGATCCGAACCGTGGGCGCAGACCGCTGGGCGGAGAGAACGGAGGAGCAGAGCAGGAGGGTGAAACTGAGCAGAGCAACGGCCTTTATCGAGAGGGAAAGCCTGCGCGGATTTGTCATGGGGGGATTCCTGGACCCTTTCTTCGAAAACAACCCGGGAGAAACCAAAAAGTTGCGGCTGCAAGAGCAAAAAGCCGAGGAAAACTGTATGGGTTGGGCACTCGATGGTTTCCATGCCAAGGTCATCATACAGAGCGCCTTCTGCACTTCGGCAGAGTGGGCAGTCGTTCAACTGACAGGGCCGCTGAAGTTCTGTTCATAGGAGTGGCCAATTGCTTCGAGCGAATGTCATGTTCGTCATTTTCCTTTGCATTTCGCAGCCAGTGATATTAAGAAAAAGAGAATCCGCTGAAGAGACCGAAAGAAGATTGGATGCCGGAAAACTGGTCGAGTGGAAGCGGCCCCTCGATTTAGACGTTGCGAGCGAAAGAATGTTGACGGCGAAGGGCGGAATCGGAAGTTCGTGAATGGATGGTGGGGACTGGGCTAGCGGGATGGGAACGCCGGGAGGTGAGCCCTTGGCGCTGAAATCGAATGAGGAACAGATGCGGTGAGCGCATAAGAATGCGACCGACATCGGCTGGAATGATCTGGAAACGCACGGGAGATCGATCGAGATCGAGATGCGGCGAATTGCCATAGACAACTTGTTTCTATTCGTATATTATTCGCTTTCCGAGTAAAGAGTGGGCAGAGAGCGGCGGAAAAATAATCATGCTTGTCAGGAGCAGTCGTTAACCATGCTTTCCGATTCAGCGATCCACGATAAGGCATTCAAGGCTCTGGACGCATTTCAGATCGAGGTTCCCTCGTGGGGATTCGCCAACACGGGCACGCGATTCGGCAAGTTTGTGCAGGCTGCAGCGGCCTCGAATATCGAAGAGAAGTTTGCGGACGCGGCCGAAGTGAACCGGTTGACGGGCGCAACGCCGACGATGGCCTTACATGTTTTGTGGGATCTGCCCAACGGCATGGCGGATGTGCCTGTGGTGAGGGAACTGGAGCGCCGGTTTGGCATTCGCTCCGGCTCTATCAATCCGAATCTGTTTCAGGACCAGGAGTACAAGTACGGTTCGTTGTGCAATCCTTCGGCGGCGATTCGCGAACATGCGTTGACGCATTTGTTGGATTCGATCGAGATTGGGAAGTCGCTGGGGTCGCGGGATGTTTCGCTGTGGCTGGCGGACGGCTCAAACTATCCGGGCACGCAGAGCATTCGGAAGCGCATTGGATGGCTTGAAGAGGGGCTGCAGGTTGCGCACGGCTACCTGGCGCCAAAGCAGAGGCTGCTGGTGGAGTACAAGCCCTTTGAACCGGCGTTCTATCACACCGATGTTGCCGACTGGGGTATGTCTTCGCACTTTGCGCGGCAGGCCGGGCCTCAGGCTCGCGTGCTGGTGGATACCGGGCACCATTATTCTTCGCAGAATATCGAACAGATTGTGGCTTGGCTGCTGCATACGGGCATGCTGGGCGGCTTCCACTTCAACGATCGGCGCTATGCGGACGACGACCTGACGCTTGGGTCGATTGATCCCTACCAGATCTTCCGTATCTTCCACGAGATTCACGCGGCGGTGGCCGACGGGCTGGAGATGAACATTGCTTACATGATCGACCAGAGCCATAACTTGAAGGGCAAAATGGAAGCGATGGTTCAGACGGTTGTTGCGGCCCAGGAGCTTTATCTGAAAGCCGCGCTGGTGGATCGCGACAAACTGTCGGAGCTGCAGCAATCCTGCGACCTGGTGGCGGCCGAGGAGCTGTACAGAGGAACCTTCTGGGTGGATGTGCGTCCAGTTATCGCAGCGTGGCGCGAAGCGCGAGGATTGGCGGCCGATCCGTTGGCGGCACTGCGCGCGAGCGGCTATGTGGAGCGCAGGGGCCGGGAGCGGAAACGCCAGGCGTCGGCGGTCGGTAGCTATGCGTGATCGATGATCTATGATTGGTAGCTGATTTTCTGTTGAGCAGTTTATGCGCAGGGAGAAGAGTGTTTGGCCAGAGCTAAAATCAAACGTCTGTATCTGATTCCGATTCTTTCCAAGGCGCTCGATGTGATCGAGTTGCTGGAGCAGAATCATGCAGCGCTAACACTTGAAGACGTTTACCAGCGGACGCATATTTCCAAGACCAGCGTCTACCGGATACTGAAGACTCTGGTGCACCGGGGCTATTTGGCGCAGTCGCAGAACGGGTTGTACCGGCTCGTATCGCGCCCCCGGCGCTTGCGTTTTGGCTTTGCCGTCCAGAGCGCCGAGATGCCTTTCTCCGTAGCGGTGGCGCAGAGCGTGACCGCGGCAGCCGCAGCTTCCGGAGTGGAGTTGCTGGTTCTGGACAACCAATACGACCCGGATGCGGCAATCAAGAATGCCGAGGAGTTTGTTGCCAAGCGAGTGGACCTGGTGCTGGAGTTCCAGGTGGAAGAAGCAGTAGCGCCGCGGATTGCGCACATTTTCAAGCGGGCCGATATTCCATTGATTGCGATCGATGTGCCCCACCCGAACTCGACTTACTTTGGGGTGGATAACTTTGAGGCGGGCTATGAGGCAGGGACGCTGCTTGCGCAGTACGCCCAGTTCAACTGGCAGGGGAGAGTCGATCGCGTGATTGGAGTCGGCTTCAAGGAGGCCGGGAGCTTTGTGCAGAGTCGCATTGCGGGAGCTTTCGACGGGATTCAGGAACGGTTCCCAGGTTTAACGCCGGATCGGTTTTTGCAGATCGAGGGGCGCGGTCTGAGGGAGGCCAGCCGCAACGCGATGCGTGAAGTGCTGCGGGAGCACCGCCTTGGTGAACAGATCCTGGTGGCCGCCATTACCGATTCGAGCGCATTGGGCGTTCTGGAAGCAGCTCGCGAGCTGGGCTGCGAGCAAGATTTTGCGATTGCAGGACAAGACTGCATTCCCGAGGCTCTTGACGAGATGAGTTCGGGGAAGAGCGCGCTGATTGGGTCAATCTCCCATGAAGTAGAAACCTATGGGCCGCGCCTGATCCAGTTGGGGATCGCCCTGTTGCGCGGAAACATCGTTCCGCCGTACAACTATGTTCGTCACCGCGCGGTAACCCCGGAGACGCTGGCAGCAGAAAAAAGTGCGTTGAGTGCAGCGCGGAAGACCCTGGTAACTGCCGATTAAGAGGCAGGACCGGCCGAGCGGTTGTGATTTCCGGTTGCTTTCAAGTGTGCAAACGTGGTCATATGCGGGTGATTCCCCGTAAACTGGTGATTATGAACAAGGCAGTTGTTTCTTCCCCTGCACTGACTTTTCTTGAGGATCGCTGGGATCCCAAGGTGGCTGACACTCTCGACGAACCGGAACTGCTGCGTTATCGCTCGAACCTGCTTGGTTCGGACCTGCGCATCACCAATTTTGCCGGCGGCAACACGAGTTCAAAGATTGCCGATACGGACCCGCTGACTGGCCAGCCGGTCGAGGTGCTGTGGGTGAAGGGCTCGGGCGGCGACCTGGGCAGCATCAAGCGCACCGGATTCGCGGCGCTCTACCAGGACAAGCTGCTGGCACTTGAGCACATCTACAAAGGCGCGGACCACGAGGACGAGATCGTGGAGCTGTATCCACTTTGCGCCTTCGGAGGGAATCCGGTCGCGGCCTCGATTGACACCCCGCTTCACGGGTTTCTTCCATTTCCGCATGTCGATCATCTTCATCCTGACTGGGGGATTGCGCTGGCAGCTTCGGCCAATGGCAAGGTGAAGATGGAGGAGTTCAATCGCGAGTTTGGTCACTCGCTGGTTTGGCTGCCGTGGCAGCGCCCAGGATTTGAACTGGCGATGATGATGAAGCGCGTCGTTCAAGAGAATCCCGGCTGCGACGGCATTGTTCTGGGCGGCCACGGACTGTTTACCTGGGGCCAGACGCAACGCGCGTGCTACCTGAATACGCTGACGGTGATCGACCAGATCGGCCAGTTTATTGAGCGGCATGGGATTGCGAAGGGCAAGACGCGGTTCGGCGGGGAGTTGATGCCCGCTCGCGCGAACCGCAGGGATCTGGCTGTGGAGATTGCGCCGTACCTGCGGGGGCGGATCAGCGCGCAGCGGCGCTGGATTGCGAGCTTTACCGATGCGCCGGACGTGCTGCAGTTCGTGAATTCGGTGAACGCCAAAGAGCTTGCGTTTCTCGGCACCAGCTGCCCGGATCACTTTATCCGCACCAAGATTCGGCCGCTGTTTGTGCCGTGGGAAGCAGAGGCGGATCTGAAGTCGCTGAAGGATCATATTACGGTGGCGCTGGCGCAATACCGCAAGCAGTACCGCGCCTACTACAAGGCATTTGCCACGCCGGAGTCGCCGGCGATTCGCGACGCCAGCCCAACGGTGGTGCTGATTCAGGGGCTGGGCATGTTCAGCTTCGGAAAGACCAAGACGGAAGCCCGTATCGTGGGCGAGTTCTATACGAACGCGATTCACGTGATGGAGGGCGCCAGCCTGCTGGAGGATGGCGAAGTGAAGGGAACGGTTCCGCAGTGCCCTGAGGGGATGGATCCTGCCAGCTTCAAAGTCTTCACCAATTACGTGGCGCTGCCGGCGTCGGAGGCCTTCCGCATTGAATACTGGGTGCTGGAAGAGGCGAAGATTCGCCGCCAGCCCGCGGAGAAGGAGTTCAGCCGGCGCATTGCGTTTGTAGTGGGCGGTGCCAGCGGAATTGGGCGCGAAGCGGCGCATATGCTGGCGGCGCGCGGCGCCCATGTGATGATTGCCGACTTGGACGAGGCCGGCGTGGCACGCGTTGCGGAAGAACTGAAGGCGGCCAGCTCGGCAGAGTCGATTGGCGGCACGGCACTGGATGTTACCAGGCGCGACTCGATCACGAAGGCACTGAAGGCAACGGCCGCGGCATTTGGAGGCGTCGATATTCTGATCAACACGGCAGCCGTTTATCCGTCGACGTCGGACGGGTTGGTTCCCGACAGCATGTGGGCGACCACGCTGGATGTGAATGTGACGGCAAATTACATTCTGGCCGAAGAGGCGGCGAAAATTTTTGCGGAGCAGGGGCTGCATGGGACGGTGGTGTTTACGAGTTCAGCGAATGCTGCCGTGGCGAAGAAGGGAAGCGAAGCCTATGACGTAAGCAAGGCGGCGCTGTCGCACCTGATTCGCGAACTGGCTGTCTCCCTGGCTCCCGACGTGCGCGTGAATGGCATCAGCCCGGCGACGGTTGTGAAAGGTTCCAACATGTTTCCGCGGGACCGCGTGATTGCTTCGCTGACCAAGTACAACATTCCCTTTCAGGAGTCGTTCAGCACCGAGGAACTGCGCGGACGACTGGCCAGCTTCTACGCCGAGCGGACATTGACGCAGAAAGCGATTGAGACAGCGGACTGCGCGGAGGCGATTCTGTTTCTGGCCAGCCCGCGATCGCGCTGCACCACCGGCCACCTGATTCCCGTGGACGGAGGTCTTGCGGGAGCGTTCCTGCGCTGATGAGTGAGATGGAGATCGGCCAGCGGTCATGCAAGAACCTGCTCGCGTTGCGATTGATTTAGGCGCTGAAAGTTGCCGCGTATCCCTGCTTCACTGGGCGGGCGATAAACCGACGATCGAGGTCATCCATCGCATTGCGAATGGGCCGGTGCATCGAGGTGCATCACTCCACTGGCCGCTCGATGCGATTCTTGCTGGACTCGACGAGGGGCTGCGCAAAGCCGCGCAGGCAGCGCCCGAGGGCATCGCGTCAATCGGCGTGGACGGTTGGGGTGTGGACTACGTGCGGCTGGCAGCCGCTGGACAGCCGCTGCGGGAGCCGTTCTGCTATCGCGACGAGCGCACGGTGGCCGCGAAAGAAGCGGCGGATGCGATCATCGCTCCGTTTGAGCTTTACCAACGCACCGGCGCCTTTCCGTTGCGGATCAATACTATTTATCAATTGTTGGCGGACCCGGCTGCGGGGATCGATGGGAATGCCCCGTGGATCATGATGCCGGAGTTTGTTCTTTACTGGCTTGGCGGGCGGCGCGTCTCAGAGTACACGCACGCGACACACACAGGACTGGTCGATCTCAAGACGGGCAATTGGTCTGCGGAGATTTTTGACCTGCTGGGATTGCCGCTTGAGGCCGCACCACCGATTGTGCGCGCAGGGACTGTGGTTGGGCACGTGAAGGGGCCGCTGGCTTCGCTTGATGCTTTCAAGGAGACAGAGCTGATTGTCCCGGCTTGTCACGATACGGCCTCGGCGATTGCAGGGATTCCGAGAGAACTGAGCACGGCGGCTTACATCAGCTCGGGTACGTGGTCGCTGGTGGGGACGCTGACGGCGGAGCCTGTGACGACGCGGGCGGCCTTCGACGCGGGTTATACCAATCTGGGCGCGGCTACGGGCGAGCTGATGTTGCACTCGCTCGTGAACAGCATGTGGGTGATGAAGCAATGCATGGATGCGTGGGCCGCGCAGGGCCGGGGCTGGAAGATTGAGAATATTGTGGAGCGGGCCGCGGCGTGCGATGCTCCGGCGGGGCTGCTCGACATGGATGCAGAGACGCTGATGCTGGATACGGGAATGCCGCAGCGGATAAACAAGGAACTGGGGCGGCTGGGGTTTGAACCGATTGCCGATGAAGCGGGGAATGAGCCGGTATTTGCGCGGCTGATCTTTGAAAGTTTGTCGGCGCGGTATGCGAGCGCGTTGGCGAACCTGGAGAAGATGCTGGGGCGCAGGCTGACGGCGATCCACATGCTCGGCGGTGCGAACCGGAACAAGCTGCTGGTGCGGCTGACAGAAGAACGAACCGGGCTGCCTGTAGAGATTGGGGAGACGGAGAGTTCGACGATTGGAAGCCTGGCGGTGCAGCTGGCAGCGAGCGAGGCGGGCGGGCAGCCGGGCGGGAAGGCGGTCGGGCCCGAGGCTGTGCGCAAGTGGGCTCGGGAACTCTGTTTGCGATAGGTTTCGGCGTTCGTTAGGCAAGAACGGCTACGCTGAGGACTGCCTGGTCGATGCGGTCTAGAGCTTCGGTGGGTAAAGTGACGCCGATGGCGCGGACGTTGTCGGCGATTTGCTCGGGGCGGGATGCGCCGACGATGGCGGAGGCAACTTCGGGTCTGCGCAGGATCCAGGCAAGCGCCAATTGCGGCATGGTGAGGCCAAGGTCGGCGGCGATGGGCTTGAGCTGTGCTACGGCCTGGAGCAAATTGTCGGAGCGGAAGTGGCGGCCTGCGGACTCCATGAAGACATTCATCTGGTCGTTGGCGGCGCGGGTGCCGGGAGGCGGCGGCTGGCCGGGCGCGTATTTGCCGGTGAGCACTCCGTGCGCAAGCGGGGAGAAGGCGAGGTTGCCGATGGAGTGGCGCGCGCAGGCGGGGAAGACTGCGGGCTCCGGCTTGCGCCAGAGCATTGAGTATTGAGGCTGGCTGGAGGAGAAGGGGACGAGGTTGTTCTGGTCGATGATGGCTGCTGCGGCGTCGATCTGGTCCGCGGTCCACTCACTGAAGCCGATGGCGCGGACTTTGCCGGATTTTACGGCGCGGTCGAGAGCGGTCAGAGTTTCTTCGAGCGGCGTCTCTTTGTCGTAGCGGTGGCACTGGTAGAGATCGATTGTGTCTGTGTTGAGGCGCTGAAGGGAACGATTCAACTGCTTCTCAATTTGCGCTGCTGCAAGGCCGTGGTCGGGTTCATCGCCGACGGGAAAAAACAGTTTGGTGGCGATCAGGTAGCGGTCGCGTGGATGGCTGTGGAGGGCTTCGCCGAGAACGCGCTCGGCTTCGCCGGCGCCGTATTGGTTGGCGGTATCGAAGAGGCCGATGCCGTGGTCGAGAGCGGCATGGATGCAGCGGATGGCCTGTTCGCGGCCGATGCCGCCGGCGATGGTGAGCCAGGTACCAAAGCTCAGTTCCGAGACTTCAAGCGGGCCACGGCCCAAGCGCCGAAATTGCATTGTTTACCCCAGAGGTCGTTTTGAGTTCGATTGAGTCGTTGGCGGTTTGTGAATCCCTGGTGCCCAACCGCGAGGCGCCAGGGGCACCCGATTACTTTGGCTATTAAAACGTGCGCTAACCGAGGACCTGAACGGTTCCTTTGCCGACCAACTCTTCTACGCGGGCCACCCAGGTGCGATCGGCGGAGACGTTCATGCCTTCTGGCTCGAGGACGACGGAGTATTCGCCCTTCTTTTCGAGTTGCAGCATGACTTTCCCAGGGCCGGGCGCGGCTTCGGCGGCGCTCTTGAGTGTAGCGAACATTTCCTCTGAAGCGCGGTCGAGGTTGATGCGGATGCGCACGCCGGAGGGCAGTTTGACTTGCACATCTTCCAAGGCCTGAATGGAGCTTACGGAAATCTTCGATGCCGCATCGTCGTCGCCCATGAGGACGCCGCGCACGAGGACGGGGGCTTCGATCTTCAACTGGCCTTGCAGGCGCTCGTAGTCGCGCGAGAAACAAATGAGGTCGATTTTTCCGGCGGCATCTTCGAGCGATGCCTGGGCATAGAGTTTTTGATCGCGTTTGCTTTTTTGAACGCGCAGGCCAAGGATCATGCCGGCAACCTGGATTTCGTCGGCGGGGTCGGACTGCTTGCCCCAGGTGCGCTCGGGCGGTTTGCGTTCGAGGGCTTCGGCGGTAGTGATGACGCCGGTGAGGTTGCGCAGCTTTTCGGCGTATTTGTCGAGCGGGTGGCCGGAGACAAAAAAGCCGAGGACCTCTTTTTCGTTGGCGAGGCGGACGCCTTCTTCCCAGTCGGGGACGTTGGGCAGGTCGTCTGCGCTGCGGCCGGGGGCGGGGGCTTCATTGAAGAGGCCGAAGAGGCCGGTCTGTCCCTGCGCCGCGTCTTTCTGCGCTTTCTGCGCGCGCTCCATGGCCTTGTCGACGGCGGCCATGAGCTGGCCACGCCCGCCGAGCGAATCGAGCGCGCCGGCTTTGATGAGCGACTCAATGACGCGCTTGTTCATGAGACGCAGGTCGACTTTTTCGCAGAACTCCCAGAGGCTTTTGAAGCGTCCGCCAGCTTCTTCACGCGCCTTGATGATGGACTCGATCGCGTTGCCGCCGACGTTCTTGACTGCCGCGAGACCAAAACGGATTGCCTGCCCCTCGGATGTGACGTGCGGGGTGAATTGCGCTCCGGAGATTTGTATGTCGGGCGGCTCGACGCTGATGCCGATCTCGCGGCACTCGCCGATGTACTTGACGACACTCTCGGGCTTTGAGGTTTCAGAGGTAAGCAGGGCGGCCATGAACTCAACCGGGTAGTGGGTTTTGAGGTAGGCGGTCTGATAAGCAAGCAGAGCGTAGGCGGCGGAGTGAGACTTGTTGAAGCCGTAGCCGGCAAACTTGTCCATCTGATCGAACAGCTCACCGGCCGTGTCTTTGGGATGGCCGAGTGCGGCGGCGCCGCTCATGAAGCGGTCGCGCTGCTTGGCCATTTCCTCCGCGTTCTTTTTGCCCATGGCGCGGCGCAGAATGTCGGCCTCGCCGAGCGAATAGCTGGCGACGATGTTCGAGATCTGCATCACCTGTTCCTGATAGACGATGACGCCGAGGGTTTCTTTGAGGATGCCCTCGAGTTCCGGGAGCATGTACTCGACTTTGCGCCGGCCGAGCTTGCGCTCGATGAAGTCGTCGATCATGCCGCCCTGGATGGGACCGGGGCGATAGAGCGCATTCAACGCGGTGAGGTCTTCAACCGTGTCGGGCTTGTAGCGGCGGAGCACGTCGCGCATGCCGCTGGATTCAAACTGGAAGACGCCGGAGGTGAGTGCGGAGTGAAAAACTTTCTTGAAGGTCTCTTCGTCTGCCGGCGGGATGGCTTCGATATCGACCTTCTCTCCGTGGGTCTGCTCGATGAGCTTGAGGCAGTCGTCGATGACGGTGAGTGTAGTGAGGCCGAGGAAGTCCATCTTGAGAAGGCCCATCTTCTCGACGGCTTTCATGTCATAGGCGGTGACGATTTCGTCGTTTTTGGTTTTGGCGATGGGGACGAGCTCGGTGAGCGGGCGGGGCGCAATGACGACCGCGGAGGCGTGAACACCGGAGCCGCGGACAAGGCCTTCTAGCTTTTTGGCGGTGTCGATGAGTTCGCGGACGACCGCGTCACTGTCGTAGGCCTTGCGGAGATCGGGGACTTCTTCGAGGGCCTCGTCGATGGTTATGCCGACGGTTGCAGGAATGAGCTTGGCGATGCGGTCGACGTCGCCGTAGGGCATGTCGAGGGCGCGGCCGCAATCTTTGATAGAGCCCTTGGCGGCCATGGTGTTGAAGGTGATGATCTGCGCGACCTGCTCGCGGCCATACTTGCGCGTGACGTAGTCGATGACTTCGCCGCGGCGATTCTGGCAGAAGTCGACGTCGATATCGGGCATGGAGATGCGCTCCGGATTGAGAAAGCGCTCGAAGAGGAGTGCGTTCTGGAGCGGGTCGACGTTGGTGATTTCCATGGCGTAGGCGACGAGCGAGCCAGCGCCGGAACCGCGGCCGGGACCGACGGGAATTCCGTGGTCGCGCGCGTACTTGATGAAGTCCCAGACGATGAGGAAGTAGCCGGGATAGTTCATCTGCTTGATGATGCCGATTTCAAAATTCAGGCGGGCTTCATACTGGTGCGGTTTGGAGCGGAGGACGCCGCGCAGTTCGAGCTGGCGGACGGCAGTTTCAAGGCGCTTGCGGAGGCCCTCGCGGCAGACTTCTTCAAAATAGCTGTCGATGGTGTGGCCGGGCGGCACGGCGAATTCAGGGAAGGGGTTGTCGACCGGGTTCAGTTGGAAGTTGCAGCGCTCGGCGATCTCCATGGTGCGTTGGAGGACAGAGGGCGCGTCTGGAAAGATGGCCGCCATTTCGTCGGCGCTTTTGACGAAGAACTGGTCGCTGTCGAAGCGGAATCGCTCGGCGTCGTGGACCTTGGCGCCGGTCTGCACGCAGAGCATGACGTCGTGGGCTTTGGAGTCTTCGCCGCAGAGGTAATGCGAATCGTTTGTGGCAACGAGGGGAATATCGAGTTCGCGTTCGAGGCGAAAGAGGGATTCGTGAATCTTCTTCTCCTGCTCGAGGCCTTGATCCTGAATTTCGAGGTAGAAGTTTCCGCGGCCAAAGATGTCCTGATATTGGGCGGCCACGGATTTTGCGGCGGCGTAATTCTCTTCGCCGCGCAGGTTCTTATATTTCCCTTCGCCCAGCAGCGCTTCGCACAACTCACCGCTGAGGCAGCCGGAGAAGCCGATGAGGCCTTCAGCATGTTCGGCGAGGTAAGTCTTGCTGACGCGGGGCTTGCGGTAAAAGCCGTGGAGGGAGGCTTCGGATGTGATGCGGATGAGGTTGCGGTAACCTTCTTCGTTGGTGGCGAGGACAAGGAGATGGTTGTTGTCGTCGCCTTCGCCGGGGGCGCGGTGGTCCTCTTTCTGCGAGATGTAGAGTTCGCAGCCAAGGATGGGCTTGATGCCTTTTTTCCGGGCGGCATCGAAGAAGTGGACGGCGCCATAGATGTTGCCATGATCGGTCATGGCGACGGATTTCTGGCCGAGGGCGGCGACGCGGTCGACGAGTTTATAGAGGTCGCAAGCTCCGTCGAGGAGGGAGTACTCGGTGTGGAGGTGGAGGTGGGTGAACTCGGGCATGGCTAAGACTAATTCTAGACGGGGCCACACTCAGCATTGCGCTTCTTCGATCACTGGAATTGTGAGTCTGAGGAAAACGTGGCAGAATAAGGGCCCGAGGTTCGTCTGAGATTGATTCCTCTTCATTAGCCCACAGGTACCGGGCGCCCCATCCCTGACGTTGCTCTTTAAGAGAAGACAATCGCGGCAAGGGTGGGACAACAGGAGGGTCGACGAGTTCCTGCGACAGGTTACTGGGTGAGACGGGGATATTGATCCCGGTGGTGATGGTGGTGATGGTGATGATGGTGGATCACCACGACCACCTGCGCCTGCGCCGCATAGGGGACTGCGAAGCAGAAGAGGAGCACGAGGGCTAACAGGATCTTTTTCATGATTCAGTATCCCGCGCGGCAAATCGGATTACAGAGCTATAGTGACCGGCGCGGGTTCTTGATGAAACGGCCAATCGCGGGTTGGGCGTCACATGAACGAAACCCGATGCGTTCCTATCTCCCTGGCGAGGGAAGAATCAACGGGCCGGCCCTGGTTGCAGGGCGGTAGGTGAGGAATGACTGGGAGAGCGCGTAGGGGACAGCGGCTGTTTACGGAGAGGCTGCTCTCTTGTTTCTCCGCTGTTCGTTCATCCAGGCGGTTGGTATACTGATAAATGTGACGACAACTGCCCTAGAATCCATCCCAAACGGTAACGCCGCCGGGACTTCCCCCAGCCAGAAGAGGGTTTTGCTGCTGAAGCCGCGAGGCTTTTGCGCCGGAGTGGTGCGCGCGATCGACGTTGTAAGGATCGCCCTTGAGACCTTTGGCGCACCCATCTACGTGCGCCGCGAGATTGTCCATAACCGCTATGTTGTGAATGAGTTGGCCGAGAAGGGCGCGATCTTTGTTCACGAGATCGACGACGTGCCGGACGGGCAGCGGGTGATCTATTCGGCCCATGGTGTTTCACCCGCGGTGCGCGAGACGAGCAAGGGACGCAATCTGAAGGTGATCGATGCGACCTGTCCGCTGGTGACCAAGGTGCATATTGAGGCGGTCAAGTTTGCCAAGCAGGGCTATTCGCTGGTGCTGATTGGGCACCGGGACCACGACGAGATCGAGGGAACGCTGGGCGAAGCGCCGGAAGTGACCCAGGTGGTGTCGAACGTGGCCGAAGTCGACGCGTTAGAGGTGCCCAACCCGGATCGGGTGGCTTATTTGACACAAACCACTCTTTCGCTGGACGAGGCGCGGGATATTATTCACGCGTTGAAGATCAAGTTCCCCAATATTGTTGGTCCGCACTCGCAGGATATTTGCTACGCGACGGAAAATCGCCAGGTGGCCGTGCGGAATGTGGCGCACGACGCAGGGTTGGTGCTGGTGGTTGGGTCCACCAACAGTTCAAATTCGAATCGGCTTGTGGAGGTATCGCGGAACCTGGGCACGATCGGGTACCTGATTGACAACTCGCAGGCGATTAATCCGGAGTGGCTTGTTGGCGTGACAACGGTTGCGGTGACGGCGGGCGCTTCGGCCCCTGAGGTGCTGGTAGAAGACGTGGTGAATTATTTGCGTCAAAACGGCTTTACGAGCGTCGAAGAAGTTGAAGTCATGCCTGAAAATGTGCGTTTCGGGCTGCCGCCCGAGATTGTGCAGGCCATTGGCAGCGCGGGAGGAGAAGAAGCCGTGCCGGTGCGCTGATGCAGAGTCCCTGCTCCGAGACTTGGGACTCGAGAAATCAGCTACCAAAGGGTACTCAGAGGCATCTAAATCAAAGAAGGCTCCGCCCCTCGATAATCCCTTTGCCCCGTTGAGTTCCAACGGGCTTGTTTTCCGGGGCAATGCAGAATTTGGTTTTGCTGTGAGAACTGAGGCGAATTGAACCGCATGAGTTTTGAGAAGGTGAAGACACAATCCACCGCGCCCAGGTTTGGCCGAATTGATGCGGATCTGGCAGATGTGGAGTCTGCGGTCACAAGGTCAAGGGATTTTATCTTTTCCCAGCAACACCCGGACGGTTACTGGTGCGGCGAACTCGAAGCTGATTCGATGCTCGAGGCCGACTACATTTATCTGCACACGCAACTGGAAAGCGGCGATCCGGAGCGCCTGAAGCGCGCGCTAACCGAGATGATGCGCTACCAGAACGAAGATGGCAGCTGGAGCATTTATCCGGGCGGGCCGGGCAATATATCTCTCTCGGTCAAGTGCTATTTTTCCGCCAAGCTGATGGGAGTCAGGCCGGACGATCCGCGGCTCGTGAAGTGCCGCGAGTGGGTTCTGGCGCACGGCGGCGTCGTAGCGTGCAATACGTTCACCAAGATGTATCTGTGCGGACTGGGCCAGTACGACTACGATGCGGTTCCGGCCATCCCGCCGGAGATTGTTCTTTTTCCCAATTGGTTCTACTTCAACATTTATGAGATTTCGGCCTGGTCGCGATCAATTCTTGT
>Ga0181535_10004711_pt1 | contig 14967 bp, 14 predicted proteins | sample PEATcosm2014_Bin_44_FD_119774 | JGI IMG/M metagenome (GOLD analysis project Ga0181535, IMG submission 119774) | Peatland microbial communities from MTU Mesocosm Facility, Houghton, MI, USA - PEATcosm2014_Bin17_30_metaG | ecosystem: Environmental > Terrestrial > Soil > Wetlands > Peat | place... | reverse complement strand
CTACGTCTGTGTCATGTCGTTCGGTGGGGTACTCTTCATCGCCGTGTGGCTGCACCCGATGATCATGTCTTACCGGTGTGTCAAATAGGAGTCCGAACAACCGCAGGCATGATACGCTGCGCGATCATGCTGCGGGACGTTAGCGAAAAGAAATTCATGAAACGGATGTCCACAGTGCTTTGCCTTGCAGTTGCTCTCGTCGGCTGCGCGACTTTGCGAAACGGGCCACATGAGACAAAATACATTCCGACACGGGGTAGCCTGTCCGATCTCTATGTCAAACTTGATGGCGAATGGATTAGGTGCGCTGAAAACATCGGGGGCTTCCGTCTCGCTCAAAGTCCGGATGGCCGGTATCTTGTCATTACGGATTTGCGGGGATGCTACCAGGTGAACATCAAGGCATACGACACGCAGACACGACAACTGTTTGACATCACACAGGCTATACATTCCCGCTTGCCGTGCCTCTCGGAAAGGCCACTGTTTATCGGATACGACTTTGTCACTGACAAGGTCATGGAATTTGGAATGGACTTCTTGGCTCACACCCAAGAAGAGAAGCCTGTCGTGGAAAGTTTGAAGAAGGCAAAGTTCCAAGTCGATATTGACGAATTGATGACAGGACTAACAAACCGCTAACCACACCTCGGAATTTACGTCGCTTAACGCGTCGAAATTCAAGGTGAGCGTTGGCTCAAGGAAAAACAATGATACATCTCGGACAAATGCTTTATCTTGGCCCTAAACTTCTTCTGGCATTCGGTGCAGTGATAATAATGATGCTGACAGCAATCATCCTTGCCATAAGAAGAAAATCTGGATGGTCTTGGTTGCTACTTATGTCGGGTTGGTTCCTTATTGCATATATCGAATTCGGACTTGTGGAGTTCGTACATGCCGAATTCATGGCACCACCGGGAACTTGGCATAGTTTTCCTCATTGGGTTTGGACCTTCGACGCATTTCGGATACACCAGACAGGATTATTGTTGAGTATACCTACAGTCCTTATTAATGGTCTTCGGAATCAAGACAAGACCATCCGCATTGCAGCTCTCATTGCATCGGCTTCTTTAATACTCATGAGCATTATGTTGTATGTCGGTTGGAAAGTCGTAAATATCTTATAAGAAATGAGCCAAGCGGGTCGGGAGAAGTCTCTAGCTTCTCACTCCCACACCACCGTACATGCGGGTCCGCATACGGCGGTTCGAGAAGGCGTCCTTAACTTCTCCGATTTGCGCGGAGAAGCGGTTCCCTGAACATGGTCTTTGCAGATCATGTTCCACGACCAGAGCGGAGGGTAAACAATCAGCAACTCAGCCATCCGGCGTCAACGTCGTGATCGCACCTGATCCTGTCCTGTCGTATCCTTCCCGTTCAGCCCTTCGACCGGTTAGCGACGCATCGGGCTAGAGACCCTTTGAGACAACCGGCCTACTATGACCTCTGCTGACTCCTGAACGATCACCCCGCCCGGTTTCCCGTCGGGGCGCTGTCCACTACGCAAGCGTTCGGGACTGCCCGTCGTTCAGGTCTCCCCAGATAAGAACGTGAACTACCCCTGCACAACCGCCGCATTTACCTTTCCCTAGAATCAGTCGGGCTTTGTCATGTTGTGCTGACTCGCCCTCGGGTCGAGCCTTATATGCGGTTTCTGTTCGTCGGCTCGCAGGTCTTGCCTCCGGCTTCCTTCAGCCACATCCTCGCGGATGTAACCTTGCCTTCAGCTCACAATTTTCGTATTCTGATTCTCCTGTAGGGGACTTTAACCCCATAAGTTCACGCCCATGCTGGGCGTACACAACGTGTGCCATGGTAGTCTCGCAAGGCTCGCCACCATGCACACGGACGTTCTGGCTGCGTGCGAAAACAGAATTGCAGACGCTATTTCAATGTGGTATATTGGCCGCGTGAAACACATTATAAAAGTTGAAGTGCTCAAAGAGTACAGACTGTGTTTGGAATTTGCCGACGGGACGACCGGAACAGCGGATGTATCTCGTCTGGTTGGCAAGGGCATATTCTCTTTGTGGAATGATTATGTCGAGTTTCGCAAGGTCCAGATAGGTTCGTCAGGAGAATTGGTTTGGGGAAACCAGGTTGATCTTTGTCCTGATGCACTCTATATGATGGTCACCGGACAACAACCGGATGAAGTATTCCCCAGCTTGAAGCTGGAGGCGGCTCTTGCCTGAGATATCCAGGTTTTTCGGGATTGTCATCAAGATGTTTTCTGATGATCACAATCCGCCACACTTCCATGCGTTCTACGGAGAGCACGAGGCCCTTATTGACATCAGTCATCTTGCGATCTTTGCAGGTTCTCTTCCACCAAGAGTGCTCGGACTTGTTATCGAGTGGGCCACGTTACACCAAACTGAATTGCTCGACGACTGGACGCGCGCCAAAGGTTTGCAGTCTCTAGTACGAATCGACCCTCTGCAATAATAGGCAGCCAACAAAATGCCGGAGGATACGGCTCGCAAGCTTTCCGATCTTCAGCATTAACGTGTCAGATGGACAGAAGGAAGGAGAGCCCCAATGAAGTACCTGTTTTATGTATTACTTGTTCTGATCGCAGCGCAAGGCTTGGCGGAAGACAGAATGTGGTTCTTCAAACCGGCAAAACCGTAAACTGCAAGGTATGTCGGTTCAAAGACGGCATCTTCACTTGTGTAATGGCTGACGGAACCACAAACCAGTTCTCCTCTACAGCCATCGGAGAGATCGTTTTCGGAGTGGCAAGTGATGAACAGGTATTCGTATTGAGCGATGAAGAAGGTTTGCCATAATTTATTTATCTTCGGCCTCTACGTGTTGTTGGCGGTCGGAATGACGTGGCCCACGGCATGTACGCTTCGGACTCGCATGACGGGCGGCATGGGTGATCCACTGCTGAACTGTTGGATTCTGGAAAGGAATATTCAGCATTACCTGACCCTGGATTTTCACCACTTCTACGAGTCCAATATGTTTTATCCGCACCGGCTGACCCTGGCGTATTCAGAGATTTTTATCGCGACATCCGCGATCGCCACTCCGTTTTACCTGCTTTCTGGTGGCGACATAGTGATCACATACAATCTGCTCGTGATTCTAAGTCTGGCGATGACTGCGTGGGGCATGCATCTGCTGGTCCGTGAACTTACAAACCGCGGGCCGCCCGCAGCGCTGGCTGGCATAGTCTTCGCTTTCGCGCCGATCCGGTTCGGGCAGATCGGACATTTGCATATGCTGACGACTCAATGGATTCCGTTCATCTTCCTGTATCTCCATCGATTTGCGAAGACCTTGAGTTATCGTGATGCTTTGCGGTTCGCCGGCTTCTTTATCCTTAACGCGCTGACAACGGCCTTCTATATGGTGGTGATGACATTCAGTCTGGCGATCTTCGCACCCATATTGTTCTGGTCGCGCCGCAGGGATTGGAAACGCGCGTTGCTCCCCGCGATCACAGCCGGCATTTTGATTTTTGTAGTTGTCGTTCCTGTATACGAACCCTACCTCGAAGTGCGCGATCAACTTGGATTCAAGCGTGATCTCCGCGAGAATCGGCTTTACGCCGCACGACCGGGTTCATGGCTCGGAATTCCCGCAGAGAACCTGATCTATGGCAGGCTGTTGCACTTCGAGCGTTTCTCGACACCTGAAGGCATCCTCTTCCCTGGCGCGCTTGCACCTCTTCTGGCTCTGTTGTTGGTAGCTGCCGCAATGCTGCGGCGATACCAGTGGAGCGCAGAGCATGGTGCATACCTGGCCATGACGCTGGCAGGTTTACTTGTCACCTTCGGGCCGGAGTTCCGATCGGGACACACGAACCCATTTTTCATGTTCTATTACAATTACTTTCCCGGCGGAAACGGACACCGTGTTCCTGCCCGCTACGCCATCATTGTCCTTTTCGGTCTCGCCGCGCTGGCGGGTTATTTTACGGCCTGGCTGATGGAACGGAAGAATCGTGTGTTCGCTCGACTGGCCGTGGTTCTGCCCGCGCTCGCTCTTCTGGAATGCATTTCCATTCCCATATATGGCGAGCCAATGTTTAACTACAAAAAGATACCGCCTGTTTACGAGTGGCTGGCCAAACAATCGCCGGATACGGCAATTCTTGAAATCCCGGCAAACCATTCATGGCTGAACCTCCAGGACATGTTCATGTCACGATTCCATGGACGATTGATGGTGAACGGATACTCCGGCTATTCCCCGGCAGTGTTCAACTACCTGTGTGCCGGTTCATCCGTTCGATTGTTGGGTGACGATTACCTGGATGTGCTGAGACGCATCGGAGTCAAGTATCTGGTGGTACATAACAGCCTGATCGAGGAAAAGGAGCGCCCGGCTTTTGCTGCGGCTTGTGAAGTTGCATTGCGCGCCGGGAAGCTCGTCGCCGAGAAGACCTTCCACGACACCACGGTTTACGAAGTGGTCGGACATGCGCCGGCGTTCGGATTCCCTCATGCCTTGGCCGATCTGCCAGACACCATAACTTTGCGTGTTCCGAGAAACGTGGCATTGGGAAAACAGAAATGCACAGGCGCTCTCGAGTTCGACGGTCAGACGCCATGGATCATCACGAGCGGATTGGTGATTCCTGAGAACCGGATTGTCGAGGCGACCTTTCTCGATGCAGCCGGGAATGACGCAGGACAGCAGAAATGCCGTCTGGAGCCTGCGGCCCGTGGAATCGCAGGCTTCACTTTTGACGTTCCGAAGCAACCGGGTCCATATGAAATACGGCTCGCATCGCGAGGAAGAATCATCGGAAAGGGACTATTCAGCGTCGAGAATGGGTTGGCCACATCACTCAAACCGGACAAGCTGCTGGCCGGAATATATCCGACGCCCGACCGGATCGCGACCGGAAGTCAGGATGTAATGGATTTTCGAGTCAGCGTAAGCAATACCGGCAACACGGTATGGCTGGCCTGCCCGAATGCCGGCAGCGGTAATCCGATGGGTGCGATCCGGCTGGCATATGTGCTTTCAAAGAACGGCAGGCGGATACAGGAGAATCGAGTCCGGTTGCCGTATGACATTGGGCCGGGCGAGTCAGCGGGGCTCGATCTGCTTATTCGTGCGCCGGTTGAGCCTGGATACTACCGGTTGAAGCTGGATATGGTATCGGAGGGGATCCGCTGGTTTGAACAGGATGGTTCGCGACCAGTGTTTATTGACGTGGCGATCGGCGAGAAAACAGACACGTTGAGTTCAGTCGTTTCGAATAGCGACCCACTTTGCGATTGCAAAGAAACTGATTCCCGACAAAGCCTTCAGCCGGAGCACTTCCGACAACTATGAAATGGCCACCTGAGATTGCCATTGAACAACCTTGAATGCCGGGCGGGGTTGTGGAAGAATGAGGCGAAATGAGACTGATGAAACTCTTGATAGTCGGAACAGTTGTTGCCGTTGCCATGGGCATGGTTGTGGGGTGCGCTTTGATTGACGAAGCTAACAACACATCCCACATGAAGGCTCTCTTCGCCAAGGCAAACAGCGGGGATGCAAAAGCTCAACGCGAACTCGGAGAGATCTATTACAATGGCAACGGCGTAGAAAAGAACTACACAAATGCGGTCATCTGGTTCAGGAAAGCTGCTGAACAAGGAAATGTAATCGCCCAACGGAGGCTCGGATATTGCTACGAACTCGGGAATGGCGTCTCGGCGGATTGCACAAATGCGGTCAAGTGGTATCGCATGGCCGCTGAACAAGGGGATGCAACCGCTCAATGCAATCTTGGAGCTTGCTACGAGGAGGGCTATGGAATTTCAAAGGACTACAAGAATGCGGTCATATGGTATCGTAAAGCGGCTGAACAGGGCGACGCAATCGCGCAAGGCAATCTCGGTTTTTGCTATTATAACGGCCAAGGCATTGCGAGAGATTACGAAGAGGCGGTAAAGTGGTATCAGAAAGCCGCCAAACAAGGGAACGCGATAGCTCAATGTAATCTTGGACTCTGCTATGATACGGGAAATGGCATAACGAAAGACCATGAAGAGGCTGTTCACTGGCTTCATAAATCTGCTGCACAACGATACGCCCCGGCTCAACACTTGCTTATGCAGATGACTTTACTCAATCCTGATAAGTAATGATTCCAGCGCATCCGATTGGTCCTCCATTCGTTCTTCCAGTAACGTTCCGGAAATCAACGCGTATTCCGGCGATATCAGAAAGTCTGACATTTCGTCTATTGCTTCCATAACTTGGTGGGACGACCGCCAAACGTCGCTTCCCAGCCCTTGGTTCCGGGCAGGTAGTAGATCGTGGCGTTTTTGCAATCGTGGAATACGTTCGCATCGCCAAGCTTTGGGGCATTGCCTTTGAAATAGACACTGGTCAGGTTGGCGCATGTACCGAACGCACTGCCGCCGATAGTGGTGACGCTATCCGGGATCGTCACGCTGGTCAGTGGGCAGTAACCGAACGCCTGGAAACCGATCACGGTTACACTGTTTCCGATCATGATGTTTGTCAGTCCCGTGCAGTAATTAAACGCACAGTCCCCGATGATGGTCAAGCTGTTGGGGATCGTGACGCTGGTCAGGTTGGTGTGGTAAAAGAACGCATTCAATCCGATACTGGTCACCGGCATGCCATTGGTTGCACCAGGCAGGATCACCGCGCCGTGGGAACCGTCGTATTCAACAATGGTCATTGTATTATCGGAATTTGTCGTGCACAGACATTGAGCTTGCACCGCCATCGGAAACATTAAGAACAGCAGGAACAGTCCAGAAATACAGACAGCTCTCAGCAATACACCTATTTTAGATTTCATACGCCCATTTCCTTTCAGTAAGACAATTTCACGTTTTACTTCGCCCTTACGATAGCGGGCAAAAGAATGACAGATCATGGCTTTGTGGAATCTGCCAGATAGATGCCTTTGAGTGGCTTTCCATCTCGATCGCTTATGGAGAAATAAAAACCCCACTCTCCAACTTCCTGCGTTATCTCGATCAGCACGGTGTTCCATCCCTTTTTGAGGGTGACCACCGCAATTTCCTGATCGGGCGCGGCCCCAGTTCTGCTCCCGCACTCTTCATTACTAACAATCTTGGCGCCGTTAAGCCACGCCCTGATCCCATCGTCGTGGCCGAAGCCCAGTTTTGCGCTGACCTCGCCGTCGGAATGTATGTAAGTGACGGCGTAGGCGGCTACGTGCTCGGTTGTCTTGAATTTCGAAAAGAAATCGAAATACCCATTGGGGCGGGATACGCCGCGTTGCCAACTGGTCTTTCCGTCAACACCCTCATAGCTCTTTGAGAAATCAATTTTCTGTTCAGGCGGATGCGGAGTGCTGAAGTCTGTTCCTTTGTGTGGATAAGCCCATGGGCCGATGTAACGGCACGGAATAAGAACACAATCGAGTGTCTTACTGGCCACGGTTTTGTTTCCACTGCTGATCACACATGTGACGGTATGGGTTGCACCGCTGGCCTTGACACCCTGAAATGGCATCATTACTGACTGCACTGATCCTGGAGCAAGCGTAGCTGCCTTGGGTTGTCCTGCCTGAACGCCATCAACAGTCAGCGAAACGTTGACGTCCAGTGTCTTATCGCTGATGTTGCGGAGTACTGCTTCCATCGCCAATCCGGTCGCATTGGTTGTCAGCGACAGATACATTCCCACTGGCGAGACAAGCTCGAACGACGCTTTTTCCCCGCAGATTACCTTGCCTTTATCCATGAAATCAGCGGTAACGGGCATAATGCCGGGCTCAGCTGTATCGGATGGAGAAAGTGTAAATTCCAATGTCTTCTTCTCGCCGGTCTGCATCGGTTCCAGCGTAGCGTTGGCGGGCGAAACCGTCCAGCCTGTCGGCGGATGCACAACGACCGTCGAGGAAAAGCCTGCGCCGTCATTCTGGGCGGCATGGACCAGCACTTTCACTGGTTGCGCTTGCTTGATTTCCCCGGGCTGTATTGTCATGAGAGTGGCTGCGGCAGGCGAAGCGCCATAGATTTCGATTTCCTTCAGACAGGCAAACTCTTCGCCGCACTGTCCGCCGGCTTCCCTGGTACGCTTGTCCGCTCCGCCGCCCTGTGTCGCATGGTTGATCAGCAATCTGATCTTCCTTGTCTTTACAGATGCGAAATCGTGTCTGAAAATGTAGCGATTACTAAAGAAGGTATCCACGGTCGAAAGGTATGGCGCGGAATACACGCCAAGTGTGCGCCTCGGTTCCTTCACGTGTTCAATCGTGACCCACTTGCCGTTGGAGTCGTACTGCAGCTCATAATCAAGAAGTGTGCCCCAACGCTGCCAGCAAGGGCAGGCGTAGATAACGACATGCGAAACAGGCTGCTCTCTGGCCAGATCGAAATCTATGGATATAGGGCCGTTTCTCAAATCAGCTTCCCATGGGTCGCCCGTGTTCTGCTGCGTCCAATACCAGCTTTCAAACTCGCCATTGACGAGCTTGCTGGTCGGGTTTGGGACGCTGGGATCGTCGGGGTTGGTTGCGCCGCCCGACGAGGTGACAACGGTATTCGGATTGCGGGCAAGATTTTCGCCCCAAACCAGGGGGATTACATCAATTTCCTGATTGTCGGCCAGCTCGACATAAACCGGCAGCTCGGGAACATCCAAAGTGACCTGGCCGTTTGTGACAGGCAAGTCCTGTTCCACGCCGAACGCGGACACGACATGCAGTTTGTCGCCGCCACGCACGGCAAGTTCGATTTTGCCGTCTGTGCTTCCAGCGCTCATGAATGCGGCGACGTTCTTGCCGGGACCGGTGAACAGGCTGCCAAGGTACATCTTATTTCCCGTCGGGCCGAAGTCATAGGCCTGGTTGAAGACTGTGCCGTAGAGCTCCTCGGAATAAACTCGCATGAGTGGCGCGGCGGGTTCGAGACTGTAGTCCTCGTTTTCCCACCAGCAGGGCACGTCCCAGAAACCGTGGTTGCGGTCGTACCAGAGATCGTTGTGCTCCTTGGTAATGCCGTATTGTTCAAAGATCATCATCTCCAGCATTGTGCCTTGCCCCTCACCGCGAGGGCCGTAGACGCCGTAACAGACGGAGCCGAAACCCTGTTCGGTCTGCCACTTTTCGATGTGCTCCATGCCGTATTTGGCCAGCATTGCCTGAAGGGCGTTCAGCGACTTGCGGGCGAGTGAAAGGTCGCCGTCAATGGCGTTGTAAGCGTGGAAAGAAAAGCCGTCTATATATCTATAGCCACCGGCATTCATGAATGTATCGTCCCAGTTCAGATTTCCGGTGCGAATATCCACAAGGCCGGGCCCTATCACCCTCAGTTTGGGATCGACGGCCTTTACCGTTTCATAAAACCGCTTCATCTCGTTGGTGGCGAACGGCACGGGGGCACTGTCGTTTGGTTCGTTGCGGGGCTCGTAGTATGAGATGTCGCTCTTGAAATGTTCCACAAACGTCTTCAACTGGGCGTAATCCTTGATGCCTTCCGGGAAGGCTGCCAGAAGCACGCGCTTGCGCAGCGGGTCATATGGCAGGTAGTACTGCTTGTCGAGTGCCACGTCGGCTTCAACGTTCTTGATCGCGTTTGTGATCGGATTCAGGACAGCATGACGCTGCGGGCCTATTCCACAAACGCCGCGTGTGATCTCGTCCATGCCGCTGAACGATCCACCGCTGGTTTCGGGCGGCGGCGATGCCGGAAAATTGGTGCTTTGCCGGAAAATGACGAAGGTCGTCGTGCCGATACAGTCGCCCCACGCCTCGCGCACATCGGTGCCGTAGCAGTAAAGTTTATACCAGCCCGGAGTCTTGACGTTTACTGTTATAAACTCATTCGTCGCATTCTTCAGTACATCGTTGGTTGCGTCAATCGCCCTTAATTCAGCGGTGGTTAACTCACGGCCTCCATGATTCACCTGCATGCAGTCCAGGCCACAGCCCGGCCCCTTGTCAACAAGATTGCCCCAGTAATCCCTCACCTCATAGCTGACCACGGTGCTTCTCACGCCAAAGAAGTCTATTACACGGAATTTGAAGGTTATCGGCTCCCCAACGAAAAAGATATTGCTGCGGTTCGTTGAATAGGGCTGAACTGTATCTGTGGGAGGATGCCATGAGTAGCCGCCTATTCGCTTCGGTTCAGGATGCGTGTTCAACAGTTCTCCGCATGAGGACGGTTGAATCGTCTGCGCGGCCAGCGTGGCCGGCTTGACGGCGTTGGCCGCAGTTGCATCGTCGCATCTTCCGGATTGAGCAAAGACCAAAAATGACACCAAAGTGGACAGCGATAATCTTCCGGCTAAACTCGAAATAGTCATGAAGCGATCTCCTTCTTGATGGCGGCCTGCTTGTTTCCCGGCAATGTATGCCATTCGGCATGCACAACTGAAATGAGACCTTGGCATGTCAGCATGAATACCGCCGATTGTCAACGCATTTGAAACGTTTTTTAATTGGAGTTAGTACCCCAACATCCCGGACGTACGATTATGAAAAACCGATGCGATTGGACGAATTGGAGCATATGAATTGAATGAAGCGGGCGGGTGATGTAATGTGCGGGAATTGCAATATCAATGAGGCGCAGGTATTTCCTGCGGAGGAAGATGTTATGTACACCAGCATTCGTCCGGGCCAGGTCTGGCTGGACACGAACGGTAACCGCATTCAGGCGCATGGCGGCTCCATCATCACCGTTGGCGACACGTTTTACTGGTATGGAGAAAACAAGGAAAAGACACTGCCTGGCTCAGGCATCTGGCACTATGGCGTAAGGATGTATAAGTCGAAGGATTTGTACAATTGGGAAGATCTTGGGCTCGTGCTGCCACCGGAGCTCGGCGATGCGGAGAGTCCGCTGCATCCGTCGCAATGCATGGACCGTCCGCACATCCTGTTCTGTACAAAAACTGGAAAGTTTGTCCTCTGGATGAAGATAATGGGCCGGAACGGGATACAATTCCAGACGATCGCGTCGGCCGGCACCATCACCGGGCCATACACGGTTATCAAGCGCTTTCGGCCGCTCGGCATGAGCTGTGGCGACTTCGATCTGGTGGTTGAGCCGACCGACGGCAAGGGGTACTACTACTTCGAGCGCGTGCACAGTGAACTGATTTGCGCGGATCTCACGGACGATTACACTGACGTAACAGGCTATTACTCGACACATTTTCCGCGGACGAACCCTCCGTTTGTTCGTGAAGCACCGGCATACTTCCGCAGGGATCGTCTGCATTACCTTTTCACGTCCGGCTCGACCGGCTACTTTCCGAACCAGAGCGAGGTGGCTTGCTCGTGGAGCTACCATGGGCCGTGGAAGCTGCTTGGCGACCCGCATCCCGGCGACATCGAGCATGTATCCCACCGCTCGCAGATTACCAGCGTGTTCAAGCATCCGGGAAAGAAGCATCTGTACATCGCGCTAGCCGACCGCTGGTTTACCGACCTGCCGGAGAAGCTTCCGGATATTGGCGGGGCGTTCAACGCGGCATTCGCCTCTGAAGCGGTCGACTGGTCGAAACTGAAAGCGCTTAACAGTCTGACTAAACATAATATCTCTGTCGCGGACTATGTCTGGCTGCCAGTACGATTCGACGGTGAGATGGCGTATCTCGACTGGCACGACGAGTGGCGGATTGAAGACTATGAATAAGTCCTTCTACGATTCGCCCCCGTTTCTCCCGACGATCGTTCGATGATTCTTCAGCCTGAACAAAATCCTCATATGCTATTACCGTAGATGAGTATGTTCGGGACGCTTTTAGCGTCTTGCCGTGCGCTTTTGTCTTTGCTAGTTTGCAAGAGGAGTGAACAATATTCCAATTGCCACGATTATCGGGCAGGCAGCAAATGATATATGACTTTGCGGTAACTTAAAATGACACGACGGTTCATGCCAAGTTCCGATGTTGTTGAACGTGACGTACGAGGGTCAAGGATTCTGGTTCCTCTTTCGCATGACACAGCGCGCCTCGACAGCGTATATACGTTGAATGCAACAGCGGCATTCATATGGGACCGTGCCCGCGCAGGAGCACCTGAACACGATATTGTCACGGCCCTCACACTCGAGTTCGATGTCGATACGGACTGCGGCACCCGCGATGTATCCGCAATTCTGAACGACCTCATGGCGCTGGGGGCGCTAAAATCCATTCCGGATCAGTGTGCCTGACATGTCCGCCGATCTGTGCAACATCCAAAGCATTCCCGCCACGACGTTCTTCAGACGTCTCCGCAATATCGAACATCAACACCCTTGCGTTCCTCTTGCCGGAAGCATGGACTGGACCCGGCGCTGCAATCTTGCATGCCGGCACTGCTATATCCGCCACGCCGGACCGGATCACGATGAAATGACGACCAGCCAACTCACGCATGTGCTTGACGAACTCGCACGCGCAGGCATGTTTTTCATCGTTGTAACTGGCGGGGACCCGCTTCTCCGGTCTGATTTCAAGGAAGTCTATCTGCACGCACTGGCGATAGGGCTCATACCAACGGTTTTCACCAATGCAACGCTCATTACACCAGAGCTCGCCGGATTTCTGGCCAGCCATCCGCCGCGCCGGATGGAAGTCAGCGTCTATGGTCACACCCGGGAAACGTACGAGTTCGTGACTGGAGTTCCAGGCTCATTCGATCGTTTTCGCGCCGGTGTCTCTGCTCTTCTCGAACGCGGCGTTCTTCTCAGGCTCAAGGCGATGGTCATGCAGGCCAACAAGCACGAGTTCGAGGATATCAAGGCCTGGGTGAAGTCTTTGCACTGCGAGTTTCGCTACGATGCGGTCATTCATCCGCGTCTTGACGGCGACCATTCGCCGAACAAGGAGCGGTTGTCCGCCTCCGAAGCCGTGTCCATTCAAGTCGCCGAACCATCCGATCGGGCGGAAGTGGAGGCATACCTGACGTTAGTCAAAGACGGTTTGCCTCCGCGCGAACAGCTGTTCGAGTGTGGTGCCGGAGTCATGACAATGCATGTCGATGCCGCCGGCCAGGCTCATCCCTGCATGCTGTGGAGAAATGATCCGTACAATTTGCTGACCTCTCCTCTCGACGAGCGCTGGTTTTCGCACATAGAGGAGATTCGAAACCGCCCATCGCCTCCCGGCCGGTGCACGTCATGCGGCGAACGCGGCCTCTGCAACTACTGTCCGCCCCTGGCCAGTCTTGAGGCTGGAAATCCATCGGCTCCGACGTCCTACTATTGTGACCTTGCGGCCAGCCGGCGTCGTCTGGCTCCCGCAGCCATACCCGCTGAAAATAACATACCCACTTGACTTGCCGCAGCCAAACGATGATCATACGAAATCACTTGGAGGCCGCAAATAAATGGACAAAGTCAAACAGAAATATGTTCCGCCAGTCATCACCAGAGTAAAATTCGAGGACAAGGAACTAGTGTCATTCAACGTGTGCAAGAAGATCACGAACATCGAACTTGATCTGACAAGTTGCTGCCAGGTACTCCAACCTTTCAAGAGCACCAATCTGAACTCGTTTGACCCGTCCTGACGCCGCGATGAACCGGCTGTCCTTTCGCATGGCTGGACTCGACGTGGTCATCCTGTCGGATGACCTAGATCCTTTCATCCTTCCTTCAGAATTTACCCCATTTGTTCTCGACCAGTCCGTCGGATCGACACCAGCCGCCTTCTTCACCGTCAGCCATCCCTGCAAGTCAGAGGCTGACTCCGTAATGGCACCGGTATCGTGGCAAAGCGATCTCGTCCGTCTGCGCCACCTCCCGGATGCCCCTATCTTCATAGAAATATTCGATGCGACGTCGGCCGACTGGCGACTGGCTGCGATGGTCGCCAAAGACTTCTCTTCCGGAACGCTCTATCGCGGGATTGTAAGACCTGATCTACCTCTTCACCATCCGCACGACAGGCTTATCATTCTTGGGATGCTGGCCCATCTGGCCGGAGGCGTGGTTCACTGCAGTTGTGTTTTGGACCGGGGGCGGGCGCTTCTTTTCGTCGGCAGGTCAGGCGTTGGAAAGACAACCATTGCGCGAATCTGGCGTGACGTAGGCGCCACCATTCTTAATGACGAAAGGAACATCATTCGCATTGAGGACGGCGTTCCTCTCGCCGGATCTTCACCATGGCACGGTGAAGAGAATCAGGTCAGTCCGCTTCATGCTCCGCTTGCGGGTGTCTTCTTTCTGCGGCAGGCAGCGGAAAATAGTGTCTCGGAGTGCAAACCTGCGGAAGCCGTGACCAGCCTGTTCACATCCACACTCGTGCCGGTGTTTATTCCTTCGGGACCGGCCCTTATCCTTCAATCATGGAACGCTCTTTTCGAACGAACTCCGGCCCACAATCTTGCTTTTACGCCCGATCATCGTGTCGTAGACGTCTGCAGGGATGTGATCTCAAACGGCCCGACAACGTGACCCTCAAAACGCCAGCAACAGCCTTTAGTCGTCCCAGCGCCCGATCCCATTGCCCAAGCATACGTCGGACGCCGTTGCCTTCCAAGCCTATCACTGCTCCGACGCATTCAGAAGCCTCGACATTCGGATTGTCGTACGCTGAAACTCCATCGCCTTTCATCATAAAGCGCAGCTCCGGACCTGACCCAAGCACGCCAACCACTCGGTGAGCCACCCAGATTCCATGCCGGGCGTACACAACAATCATACCGGTGCGGACATGCTCTGGCTCAATTCTCCTGACGAGCACAGCCTCCACTCCTGCAAACGCTGATCCCATGCTGAGACCGGCTGAAGGAATCCACGTCGGTGTTCCGCCGCGAATCAATGCGGCGGAAGTCTCAAGAGCCCCGGGCGTCTCAGCGGATTTCCTCATGACTCCTCCATGTGTAGAGACGGAAGATAAAGCGTCGTTCCCGCAACTTGTAATCGTTTATCCTGGGACCATGGACGACCTCGCGCAATATGACCGGTTCTGACACCCAGTCAGGGGATGACATTCCCTGCGGCAATAGAATCTTTGCCAGGTCAGGTGCTGATGTCAGGAATCGGACTTTCCCGCCCG
>Ga0181535_10004709_pt1 | contig 14973 bp, 9 predicted proteins | sample PEATcosm2014_Bin_44_FD_119774 | JGI IMG/M metagenome (GOLD analysis project Ga0181535, IMG submission 119774) | Peatland microbial communities from MTU Mesocosm Facility, Houghton, MI, USA - PEATcosm2014_Bin17_30_metaG | ecosystem: Environmental > Terrestrial > Soil > Wetlands > Peat | place... | reverse complement strand
TGACGATGGAATTGACCAGGTCGCGCTTTTCGCGCATAGTGCGCAGGGCTCGCTCCAGGTGCGATTCGCCAGGGTAGCGCTCGAGCATTTCGGTGAGGATATTGACGCGCTTCTCGATATCCGGCTCGGCATCCACCTGCCGGTCGACTTCCGCAATGCTCGCCGAAAGGGCCTGGCGGCGGCGCTCCTCGACGTCGAACTTGAGCGCCTGAAAAAGCGCCTGGCCTGGATGCCGAGCCAATTGCTCATCGCAGATCTTCAGCGCCTCGTCGAACTTGGCATCCACCAGCAGCCGGCGAGCCTGCTCGTAGGAGGCCTTGCTGGCATCGTGCTCGGAGCGCACCTCGTTGTAAAAGCTCTGAAAGGCGGCCGAGCGGTCGCTGCCGCCGCCGGTCTCGCCGGAAGAGGAATCCATGGCGACGAGCTTTTCGAGCTTGGAAAGAGCAGCGCTCACCTCGCCGCTCTGCCAGGCCTCCAGCGCCTTGGCATACAGTTCCTCTTTTTGCCGGCTGGCACGGACAAATTCCTGCTCGCGACGGTCCACCTCAGTGACCATATGGGCCGCGCGCGTCTCGCCCGGCTTGAGTTGCAGCACGTTTTGCAGCGCCTGCCGGGCATGGCTGAAGGCATTCTGGTCCAGGTGCTGGCGCGCCAGCCGGAACCAGTCGTCGATCTTCTGCTCGCTGCGCTTTGTTTCGATGGAGTTCTTGAGCGCCAGCGCCGGCCCGTTGGCCGGATCGAGTTCCAGAAGCTCCTGGATCTTTTGCAGCGCCAGCGGATATTCCTGCTCTTCGGCGCGCGTGCGCGCACTCTCGAGCAGCTGCGCGATCGTTTTCTGCCGCTGCGTCTGGTCCAGCAGCCGCCGCAGCGCGGTAATACCCGGATCCACGTGGCCTTCGGCTTCGAGCTCGGTGAGAATCTCTTCGGTAAACTGGTAATCGCCCAATTCGAACGCCTTGGAGGCGCGCTGGATGCGGGGCTGCAGGCGGCTCGGGTCGAAGGCCTCGATGGGCTCGTTGCGGGACGCCTTGCGCAGCGCCTCGGAGAATTCGCGCGCGGTCGCAAAGCGATACCACGACGATTTGGCCATGGCCTTGTGGACCACCCGGCTGATCATCGTATTGACAAGCGGGTTCAGCTCCGACGCCGGCGGCGGGATCTGTTTCAGAATGGCGCTGGCTACTTCGGATGCGTTGCTGCGCGCGAAAGGATGCCGCAGGGTCAGCGTTTCGAAGCACACCACACCGAGCGCAAAGATATCCGAGAGCGCCGTCGCGGGCTTCATCTCGATCTGCTCCGGCGCCATGTACATCAGGGTTCCCTTGTGCCCGATGGTGGAGTGCGTGTCGACCATGTGCGCGATGCCAAAGTCGATGACTTTGACGGAGTCGTCGTTCAGAACGAAGATATTGCTTGGCTTGAGATCGCGATGGATGAGGTTGCGCTCATGCGCGGCCTGCAATCCGCGGCACGTCTGGGAGATGATTTCGACGCATCGGTCAACGCTCAACCGGCTGCTATTGGCTCGGATCAGCGACTCGAGGGTTTCGCCCGGGAGCAGCGGCATCACGAAATACGGTTTGCTGGCGCCATCTTCCTCGAACTCCCCAATATCGAAGATCTCGACGATGTTGGGATGGCTCATGGAAGCGAGCACGTCGCATTCCTTGAAAAACATGTCGAGCTTGGCGCGGCTGGTGCTATCTCGAATGGTCTTAAGGGCCACGCCGCGTTTGACGACTGCATCGTAGGCGTCGTAGACGACGCCCATTCCGCCGTGGCCCAGCACTCCGCGGATCTCGTACCGGCCTTTAACCTGCTTTGGAACTGACATTCGGTTCTTTTGCCCGCAGCCGGCGCGTGTAATTGGCGCCAACTCGAACCTTTATATACTACTGCGTTGTTGCCGTACCTGGGTGCGGGCCACAAGGCTGAGAAGTCCCCGGCAACCCCGTCCAAACCGGCAGCGGTAAAGCAGTTGCGGGTTGGCGAAGGGCTATATTGAGTTGTGGGACAAACGTGGCGGCGCACTCTGGCGGTTGGGCTTGTCTTCCTGCTGGCGATGGCGGCCGCCGTCGTCTTCGCGTCCAGGGCGAACCGGCGGGCGCGGCAGATGCGCACCGCAAATGAGCCGATTGCTGCCTGGATGTCGGTTCCATTCATCGCCCATACGCACCACGTTCCCGCCTCCGTTCTCTTTCAGGCCATCGGGGTGCATCCGAAGGATCCGAAGGATCGGCGATCCGTTCGCCGCATCGCCCACGAGCTGAACCGGCCGGCTTCTTCGCTGGTAGCGCAGTTGCAGCACGCCATCGATGTCGCAACCAACCCACCGGGCGGCCAACCGCGATGAACGATCAGCTGCTTGCGGCGGTTTCACAATTTGGTGCGCCGGCTCTTTTCGGTATCGTGACGATTGCGGCCATCGGAGCACCGCTGCCCATCACGCTGCTTCTGATCGTCACCGGTTCGATGATTTCGCAAGGCGCCATGAGCCTATGGTGGGCGCTTGGCGCGGCTGGCGCTGGCGCCATCCTTGGCGATCAAGCCGGCTACGCCATCGGCCGATGGGGAAGCCCGATGGTTACCGCAAAGCTCAGCCGCCTGTTCGGAAAACACGCGAGCCTGCAGACCGCGGAAGCAAAAGCAAAGGCCTGGGGTGGCCCAGGTATCTTTATCACCCGGTGGCTGCTGAGCCCGCTTGGGCCCTGGATCAATCTGGCGAGTGGTGCGGCCGGCTACCCGTGGCTCCGATTCCTCTTTTGGGACATTCTCGGCGAAGTCACCGGGGCTGTGGTGTTCATCTCTTTAGGGCGCTTCTTCAGCGATCGTGTGATGGCCCTCTACGGGGTTCTCGGCGACCTCACCTGGGCAATCGCCGCCCTGCTGGCGGCCATCGTCTTCGGATTGCAACTGCTGTTCCGCTGGCGCAGCAGTGAATCAAAACAAAGCACTTCGGCGGTCTAAGTCCAAGTCTCGGCCGCGCATCCCGGGTGGAGCCACCGCCGGGGCCTGCAGCATACAACCACCTGCGGGAGGTGCTATGGTAGACTGCCTACAGGGATGCGTTTGGGTGCCACTTGTTCCTCCTTATATCGAAGCCCTCTGGCCCTATGAAGCCGGGCGGACGGCCGAGTCGGTTCGCCAGCAATATGGGCTAAGCCGGGTCATAAAGCTGGCTTCCAACGAGAATCCGCTGGGCACCTCGCCGCGCGCGGTCGAGGCCGTCCGGCGGTCGCTTGAAGGGCTGCACCTTTATCCGAATGGCGGGCTCGATTTGCGCGATGTCCTCGCGCGCGAGTTCGGGCTTAAGCTGGAAAACGTGATTGCCGGCAGCGGCTCCGAAGGGATCATGTCCAACATCGTGCGCGCATTCCTGTGCGATGACGACGAGGTGCTGACCACGGAGGCAGCCTTCATCGGTTTCCAGGTGCTGGCGCGATCCCGCGGGGTGAAGTACCGGACCGTGCCTTACTGCGACTGGCACTACGATCTGCCGGCCCTTGCCAAACAGATCAATTCCCATACCAAGCTCGTCTACCTCGCCAATCCCAACAACCCCACGGGCACGATTTTCACCAGGCAGGAGTTCGACGAGTTCTACCGGCACGTGCCGGAGCGCGTGTTGATCATTCTCGACGAAGCTTACTTCGAATACGCGAAGAACAACCCCCGTTACCCGGACTCCATGCATTACCGGTACGATAACGTCATCACGCTGCGAACCTTTTCGAAGGCTTACGGGCTGGCTGGCGCGCGGATCGGTTACGGATTCGCGCATGGGGAGTTGATTCGCAACCTGCTGAAGGTCAAGCTGCCGTTTGAGCCTTCCACCCCTGCCCAGGCCGCCGGCATCGCGGCTCTGTCGGATCATGACTTCCTGCTGCGCACCCTGGAGCTGAATTCGCGCGGCATCGCGTACCTGACCTCGAGTCTCGAAGCATTGGGCGTCCGAGTTGGGTCTTCGCAGGCTAACTTCGTCATGGCCGTCCTGCCGGGGGAGCAGGAGGCGAGTCGTCTTTTTGAGGAATTGCTGGCGCAAGGGATTGTGGTCCGGCCGCTCAAGGCTTTCGGTCTGCCCAACTGCTTGCGGATTTCGACCGGTACGGACGAGGACAACTGCCTCTGCATCGAAGCCTTCAGGAGATGTTATGGCGCAATCGCTGGAAGAAGCCCTTCCCCCAAAGCCTGAGGCCGGAAAGGATTTCCTTCCGCTCAATGGCGTCGACCACGTAGAGTTCTACGTTGGCAACGCGAGACAATCGGCCCACTACTACCGTTCGGCGTTCGGGTTCCGTCTGGCGGCCTATCGCGGCCCGGAGACAGGAACGCGCGACCGGGCATCCTACGTTTTGATCCAAAAGAAGATCCGTCTGGTGCTGACCACACCACTTGGCCCGGACCACCCGATCTCCGATCATGTCCGGCTGCACGGAGACGGCGTGCACGACATCGCCCTATGGGTGGATGACGCGGAAGCGGCCTGGCGTGAAACCACCCGCCGTGGCGCGCGCAGCGTCCGCGAGCCGGAAACCGTGCGGGACCAGGACGGCGATGTTCGTTTGGCGGCGATCGCAACTTACGGCGACACCATTCACACCTTCGTGGAACGAGCCAACTACCATGGCGCATTTCTGCCTGGCTTTCGGAAGGTGGAAGCCGATGACCTGGTGGCGCGGGCGGCAGGCTTGGCGCACATCGATCACATCGTAGGCAATGTCGGTTGGGACGAGATGGATCGTTGGGTGAATTTCTATCGCGACGCGATGGGGTTTGAGTTGTTCAAACACTTCGACGACAAAGACATCAGCACGGAATATTCGGCGCTGATGTCGAAAGTGATGTCGAATGGCAATGGCAGGGTCAAGTTCCCCATCAACGAGCCGGCAGAAGGCAAGCGCAAGTCGCAGATCGAGGAATACCTGGAATTCTATCGTGGGCCCGGCGTGCAGCACATCGCCCTGTCCACCGGCGACATCATCGACACCGTATCGAAGCTTCGGCGGCAGGGCGTAGAATTCCTGCGTGTGCCCTCGACGTATTATGACGACTTCCTGGCGCGGACGGGCCCGATCGATGAGCCGATCGCGGCGCTCCGGGAATTGGGCATTCTGGTCGACCGCGACGATGAAGGTTACATGCTGCAGATCTTCACTCGTCCGGTGGAGGATCGGCCCACGGTGTTTTTCGAAGTGATTCAGCGCAAGGGAAGCCGTAGTTTCGGCAAGGGGAATTTTAAGGCGCTGTTTGAGGCGATCGAACGCGAGCAGGCTCTCCGCGGAAATCTGTGAAGGGGGAATATGTATCCACTCAAGAAAGGCAAGTTCGCCAGCCAGGCGCACGTGGCCCTGCCGGCAGGCACCTATGAGGAAGAGCACGGGCGCAAGGGGTTTTATGGCAAGAGCGCGCATCTCTATCATGCGCATCCCCCCACCGGCTGGATCCGGTTTGAAGGCAAGCTGCGGCCGCACTGCTTCGATCTGAACCGGGTGGAACCTTCCGATCTTCGCGATCGGGAAGGAACGCCCCTGGCGGTGCTGGGCAACCGGGACGTGCAACTGTATGTGTCGCGGCGCTCCGAGGCAATGCCGTTTTACTACCGCAACGCAGATGGCGACGAGTTGATCTTCGTACATCGCGGCGCCGGTGTGATCGAAACGGACTTCGGCCCGCTGCGGTTCGAAAAAGGCGACTACGTGGTGATGCCGCGCGCGGTGACCTACCGAATAGCGCCGGAGTCCACCGATAATTTCTTCCTGATCATTCAGTCGCGCACGGAATTCAATCCTCCGGAGAAGGGCCTCCTCGGGCAGCATGCCCTGTACGATCCGGCGGTGGTCACGACGCCGGAGCCGGAGCCGCATCTCGACGGCAACTCCGGCTCGCAGGGCGAATGGGAAATCCGCATCAAGGCCGAAGATGAGATTTCGAAAGTGGTCTACCCTTTCAACCCGCTCGATGTGGTTGGATGGAAAGGCGATCTCACAGCGTGGAAAATCAATATGCGCGACATCCGGCCCGTGATGAGCCCTCGGGCCCATCTTCCACCGAGCGCGCATAGCACGTTTGTCACCGAGGGCGCGGTGGTGTGCAGTTTTCTGCCGCGGCCGCTCGAGCAGGACGAGGATGCCATGCGCGTTCCTTTCTTCCACCGCAACACGGACTACGACGAGTTCATCTTCTACCATGACGGAGATTTCTTCAGCCGCGACGGCATCAAGGCCGGAATGGCGACCCTGCATCCGCGCGGCATCCACCATGGACCGCATCCCAAGGCTCTCCGCAACCAGAAGAAGAAGTCGCAGACCGACGAATATGCGGTCATGCTGGATGGCTTAAACCCGATCCATGTGCTGCCCGCAGGCGAACAGGTGGAGTGGAAAGAGTATTGGTCCACCTGGCTCGACAAGACGGTCGAGCAGTCGGTCCCTGCCGCAAGCAGCTGAGCCGCAGCGCTGCCAGTCTTGTCCGGCGGTGCTCTTACAAGAGAACAGGAACAGCGCCGGCACAGACCGGCGGCGCTACCACGCAGGAGAGTAGAGTTGAACGCCGTCTGGAAACCATCGCGAGCGTGGATTGAGCGAACCAATGTCTGGCGCTTCATGCAGCGCCTGGGGTTCGACGACCGCGAGGCATTCCTGCGCTTTTCGCGGGACGAATCGGAGCGTTTCTGGGATGAAATGATGCGCGAAATGCGCGTCGAGTGGTTCGAGCCTTATCGCCAGGTGTTGGACGCGCGCCGGGGGCCGGAGTGGGCGCAATGGTTCGTGGGCGGCCGCCTCAACATCGCGCACAATTGCCTGGACCGCTGGGCGGAATCCGGCCGCGTGGCTTGTGTCTGGGAGGGCGAAAGCGGCGAGACGCGCACGATTACGTTTAGCGAATTGCAGGAAGAAGCCAACCGCGTGGCGGGTGGGCTGGCGGCGCGCGGATTGCAACCGGGCGACCGTGTGGCTTTGTGCATGCCGATGGTCCCGGAGGTTCTCTCGATTCTCTATGGCTGCCTGAAAGCCGGCGTCACGGTGGTGCCGATTTTTGCCGGGTTCGGCGCCGCCGCCATCGCCGCGCGCCTCGAAGACAGCGGCGCGCGATTGCTGTTCACGACCGGTCATCTGACGCGCCGAGGAAAGCGGTTGCCACTCGAAGAGAAGATCTCGGCGTCGGTCGACCGGATCCTCGTCGGCGACGCCGTCTGGCGCCAGTTTCTAGCGGAACAGCCGGCGTCTTTCGCCACCATGTCGCTCGAGTCCGAGCACCGCGCGCTGATGCTCTACACGTCCGGCACCACCGGAAAGCCGAAAGGCGTCGTACACACTCACGCCGGCTGTCTCGCGCAAATGGGCAAAGAGATCTGGCTGGCGTTTGACCACCAATCGGGAGACCGCTTCTTCTGGCTTTCCGATATCGGCTGGATGATGGGGCCGTGGACCATCCTGGGAAACCATTTGTTCGGTGGCACCATTTTTCTCTATGACGGGGCGCCGGACTATCCCACGCCCATGCGTCTGTGGGAGATGATTGCGCGCCACCGGATCACCACCTTTGGAGTCTCGCCGACGGCGATCCGGATGCTGATCAAGGAGGGCGAAGTACTGCCGCCGATGCCATCTCTTCGGATCCTGGGCTCGACCGGCGAGCCGTGGGACGAGAAGGCGTGGTGCGCGTACTTCGACCAGGTGGGCGGCAGCCGGTGCCCCATCATCAACATCTCCGGCGGCACAGAGATTGTTGGCAGCTTCCTATTTCCGTTGCCCATCCAGGAACTGAAACCGTGCACCCTGGGAGCGCCCGCGCCCGGAATGGCGACTGAGGTGGTGGATGAGAACGGCTTTCCGGTGCGCGGCAGGATGGGTTATCTGGTGTGCACCGCGCCCGCTCCCTCAATGACTCGCGGCATCTGGAACAACCCGCAGCGCTACCTCGACACCTACTGGTCGCGCTTCCCCGGCATGTGGTATCACGGCGATTGGGCCAGCGTGGACGAGGACGGCCACTGGTTCCTGCACGGACGCGCCGACGAATCGATGAATGTAGCGGGGAGGAAGGTGGGACCGGCGGAGGTGGAGGAAGCCATGATGCAGCATCCTGGCGTGGCGGAGGCGGCGGTGTTCGGAGTGCCGGACGAGCTGAAAGGCGAAGCGATCGTCGGCTACGTGGTGCCTCACGCGGGGGCGAATGTGGATGCGGCTCGGGTTTGCGCCACCGTGGTTGAGCAATTGGGGCCGACTTTCCGGCCTCGCGAGGTGGTGGTGACGGAAGAGCTGCCCAAGACACAGAGCGGGAAGATCGTGCGGCGCCTGTTGCGACAGAAATATCTGGGTGAACGGCTTGGCGATCTGTCCACTGTCGCGAATCCGGGGACGCTCGCATCATGATGGCGGAATCTTTGCGGGCACTGCTCGCCAACGTAGTGGACTATGCGGGCCTGTACCCGCCGGCTGAGCTGCCGTTAGGCGAAGTGGTAACCAACTATCAGCACTACCTCGATTCGCCTGAAGGGTGGATGCTCAACCGGCTGGTGCTGCCCATCGAGAAGCTCGCTGACGTGAAGTTGGGTGATCGGTGGCGCGTCACGCTGCTGGTCCAGGAAGACCCAGGGCTTCTTCCGCCTCAGATCGAGACGCTTGAGACGAAAGCCGGCCGGCGCCTGTCCCTGCCGACCTACTGCGAAGTGCCGCTGGAACGGGTCGAAGACGGGTATGCCAAGATTCGGACCGCGGCCCCGTCATCGGAGAACCTAGCGGGATTCGTGTGTGCCGCGGCAGCGCGCCGCCTTCCGTTCAAAGCCACCGCGGGACTCCATCACCCGATTCGATCGTTAACGATGCACGGCTTCCTCAACCTCTTTGCCGGAGCCGCCTTCGCCTGGCGAGGCATGGACGTCAGCGCGCTGTCGAACCTGCTGGACGAAACCGATCCGTCGGCTTTCGATTTTCAAAACGATGGTCTGCGATGGCGGAATTGGCGCGCCTCCACTGAGGAGGTCGTGCAGGCGCGTCGCGAGTTCTCGCACAGCTTCGGTTCCTGCTCGTTCGAGGAACCGATCGCCGATCTTCGTGCGCTGGGTTTGATGAAATGATCGATCGTACTCATGAACCGGGGCTAACGAGCTGGGTGGAATCGGCCAATTCGCCGGTTTGTGACTTCCCGATTCAGAACCTGCCTTACGCCAGCTTCCGCCGGCCCGGCGATGATTCGGTTCATCTGGGCGCCGCCATTGGAGACCAGGTCCTCGACGTCACGCAGGCGTTCGGCATTGGCTCCCTGCAAGCCGTGATGGCCATGCCGCCCGAAGCCCGCGCGCAGTTGCGGCAGCGCATCAGCGATTTCCTTGCCACGCACGCGCCTGGCTCAGACAGGTTTCTGATCGCGGCCTCCGGTGTTGAGTTGTTGCTGCCCTGCCCAATCGGAGATTACACCGATTTCTACGCATCAATACATCACGCGACCAACGTGGGCCGGCTCTTTCGGCCGGATAACCCTCTGTTCCCGAACTATAAATGGGTGCCGATCGCCTATCACGGGCGCAGTTCGTCGATCGTGGTGAGCGGGACGGCGGTACGGCGGCCGTGCGGACAGGTAGTGGAAACTCCCGGCGCGCCTCCCGCCTACCGGCCGAGCCGGGCGCTCGATTACGAATTGGAGGTCGGCGCATTTCTCGGTCCCGGCAGCGCCATGGGTGAGCCGATCCCGATCGCCGAAGCGGAAGAACATCTGTTTGGAGTCTGCCTGCTCAACGACTGGTCTGCGCGCGACATCCAAACGTGGGAGTATCAGCCACTCGGACCCTTCCTGGCTAAGAATTTCGCAACGTCGATCTCGCCGTGGGTGGTGACCCGCGAAGCGCTGGCGCCGTTCCGGTGTGCTGTGCCGCCCCGGCCAGCCGGGGATCCGCAGCCGCTGCCGCACCTGCGCACGGACGGCGGAGCTTATCGCATCACACTGGAGGTTTGGCTCCGTTCGGCCAAAATGCAAGAGCCCCAGCTCGTAAGCCAGAGCGATTTCTCGAGCCTCTACTGGACGCTTGGACAAATGATTGCGCACCACACCTCCAGCGGCTGCCCTCTGCGAACGGGCGACTTGATCGGAAGTGGAACGGTGTCCGGACCGGACAGGCGCAACCGAGGCTGTTTGCTGGAAATCACGTCGCGTGGCGCAGAGCCTCTCGAACTGCCGGCTGGCGAAACCCGCCGGTTCCTGGAGGATGGCGACGAAGTGATTCTGCGGGGTTGGTGCGAGCAGCGCGGATTCAGACGGATCGGTTTCGGGGAGTGCCGGGGAATCATCCTTCCGGCGCATTCGCCGGAATCCACAATTCCCCCGGCACAACCCGTGGCCGCGCAAAGGCAAACATGAGGGCAGGCACGGCAAGTGCAGGGTTGGCGGAAACACACCCTAGAACGAGTAGCGCGCGGATAACTGGATTTGCCGCGAGGAAGTCGTGGTGGCCGTAATCTGCCCCACGCCTCCCAATCGGGCGCCTGTGCTGTCAAACAGCGAGGTTCCCGAGGGCATCTGGAAGTTTGGATGGTTGGCGAGGTTGAACACCTCCCCTCGCACCAGGAACGACTGCTTTTCGCGCCTCCAGAATGTCCGGTCGAGCGCCAGGTTGAGCGTGACGAGCCCCGGCCCGCTGAGCACATTGCGCCCCAGATTGCCCAGGGTTCCGGCGGGGGGCAGCGAGAAGGCCAGCGGGTTGAAATACTGCTGCACTCTGCCCGTGATCGGCGGCTGCCCCAGCACCAGATCGGGCCTCTCCGCCTGAACGTTGGACGAGCCGCCAAGGTTCGCATTATCGAAACCGACGATTGGGTCAAACGGATTGCCGGATTGCGCTATCGAAGTTCCATCCAGCCGCCACCCGGCCAGCAACAGATTCGCCGTGCGGGATTGCGGGTGGGGCAGGTCGTAAATGAAGTTCGCGGCGAACGTAAAGGGGCAATTGAAGTCCGACGGGCCGCGGTTCTCGCGGAGGTTGTAGATGGTGGGCACGGTCAGGTCGGCGTAGAAGTCCTGCATAACGGCTATCGAGTCGTCATCGATGGACTTGCTCCAGGTGAATTTGCTCTGCACGCGCAAGCTTTTCATCACCGTCATCTGCAGTCCCGCATTCAGGCTGTGGTAGACCGAGTCGAAAGAAGGCGTGCGCAGGTCGATTCCCGAGAACGCCGGGTTCGCCAGCGGTGCGTTCGCCGGAAAGTAGAGCTGGCCGTCGGGGAGGACTTGTGGCTGGGGCGTGTCGATGTTACTGATTCCTCCCTCCAGATGAATGCCGCGCGAGCCAGCGTAGCCGATCTGCCCGACGATGCTGCGTCCGAATTCATGTTCCACCACCAGTTGGTCCTGGATCACATATGGCTGATTGGGGTGGTATGCAAGGATATTCAAGGTAAGCTGTCCGGAGGCTGCGCCGATCGCGCCCAGGGCGTTCGGGAAAGAAGGCTTATTGATGACATAGCGGTCATAGAACGGAGGCATGTACAATCCGGCCACGATCAACTCGCGTGTTCCCAGCAAATCGTAAAAAATGCCGCCGCCAGCGCGCACTACAGTGCGGCCGTTGCCCGACGGGTCCCACGCGAGCGCCACCCGTGGTGCGAAATTGTGCTTCGAAGGATTGATATAGAGCGGCCCACCGACGGTGATGGTTGGGTTCGAGAGGGGATTGGGGAGCGAAGCCTCTTTGCCGTCGCGCTCCACGGGGGTGGTTGCCATCTCGTAGCGCAGACCGACGCTGAAGGTTACGTGGCGGCTGGCGCGGGCATCGTCCTGCACGTATCCGGAGAACTGCTGCATGCGCCAATGCCGGAGCGTGCCCGAGCTCGGGGCCAGAATGCTGAGCTTGGAGGGCTGTGCTGCCAGAAAGTTCTGGAGCGAGGTGAACTGATAATAGCCGGCTCGGTCAAGGTCGCCGGTCTCGTCGAGCAGGATGTGGTCGAAGCTGGCGCCGGCGGTCAGCTTGTGCGCGCCCGCGATCCGGGTAAACGAATAACTGACCTGTCCGTCGCTTAGGGTGAAATACATGGGTGTGGTGCGGGCTGTGTTTCCTCCAAAAGTGCCCAGGCCGGTGACCAGCAGCGCACCCACGTTCTGGCCCGGCACGAATGCGTCCGCGGCAACGTCCGCCGCGGAAGAAGCTGCGCTCCCGTTTCGGATCTGGCTGAATGCCGCGTGAAATTCCTCAACCGTATTCGCCGAAGGCACAAACTGGCTTTGGGCCTGAACCAGGTTGTCGTGCGAATTGCTGCGGTAGGACCAGACCCGGAATATGTCGCCCGTGTTGGAATCCGAGTCGTCGAAGGTGTAGTGCGTGTTAAAGCGCCAGCGTTCGCTCCTCACGTAGTCGAGCTTTCCGGTGGCAAAGTCCTCGCGGGTGACGGTGGGAACTGGCGCGCTGTAATCGCCAGTCCCATTCCCCAGGTCAATCCCGTTGGGCAGCGGAAACAGGGCCAGATACGGCACGGTTTTGGGAGAGATGGTAACTTGCCGCAGGACGCCGCTTACGGGCAGCAGGCCATTTCGAGCGTTGGCATCCGGCGAGACGATGGTCTGGGTGTTATTGGAGGCGATCCGGAGTCCTTCATAGTTGAATAGGAAAAACAGCTTGTTTTTCACGATCGGGCCGCCGAGCAGGCCACCGAACTGATTCTGATGAAACGCCGGCGTCGGCTCGTTGGCGGCATCGAAATAGTTGTCGGCATCGAACGCGCTGTTGCGAAGGTACTCATAGAGGGCGCCGTGAAACTGGTTCGTTCCCGATTTCGATACCGCGGTAAGAATGCCGCCATCGGTTCGCCCGTACTCGGCGCTGAAGGGCGCGGTGACCAGGCTGAGCTCAGCGATGGCTTCCAGCCCGAGAAGGTGGCCCGCGGCGCTGGCGGGAGCGGAACCAGTGGAATCGTTGATGTAGATGCCATCCAGCCGAAAGGCGTTCTCGCTGGGGCGGGAACCATTCACGGAAATGTGGATGCCGAGACCCGTATTGAGGGTGGCGGTGGCGCTGGCTGGAGTCTGAACGCCGATCTGCTGCGAAGCGAGATCGAACACGTCCCGTCCGTTGAGCGGCAGCGCGGCCAACTGCTGCTGGCTGACGGCGCCCGCCCACGCGCCGGCCTGTGTGTCCACCGGCTGCGCTTCCGCGGTCACCACGAGGGTTTCTCTGGAGGTGCCGAGCTTCAACTCTACATTGGCCCAAAGCGTGCGGCCCGCAGCCAACTGTAACCCGTCGACTCGCGAGACTGGAAACCCGCCGTGCGTGACCTCCAGCGAGTAGGTTCCCGGCGCCAGGTCTGCTGCCATGTAGCGCCCTGCCAAATCGCTGTTCACTTTGCGCTCTGCGTTCGTCGTGACCTCAAAGACGCGAACGCCGGCATCGGCCACGGCGCGCCCTGAAGGATCGGTGATCGTTCCGGCGATCGAACCCAACGGCTGGGCATGCGCGCCTCGCGCCGCCAGCGCCGCCAGCAGGAGAACGGAATGGAGCAGGTAATGGCGGGTCCCACGCATAAATGCAATCGTCGCCGTCACTTCATTGAGCGGGCAGCTTTCAGAAATCGAGTATCGGCGAACGCCGTGGCGTCAAGATTGACGGGGCACATCTCGTGGGCCGCCATCCATTCGGTGTATCTCTGCATATCGTTTATGTGAATGGTTCCGTCGCGCTCGAACGTCGCGCGGCAGGCATGGCGGAGCAGCGTAGGGTCCAGGTTGTTCTCCCTCGCGTAGTCCTGGAGGAATCGCGGGGTTCGACCCTCCAGAAACTCGTCGGCGCTCCGAAAGTAAGCGCGCAGAAACCGAGCGCCGATCTCGACACGCCCGTCCAGCAAGCGGCTTCCAAATATGATGTGAGAATACTGGTAGTTTGGCAGCACGCGCGCCACGCTGGGGCCTGCAATTAATCCCAATGGAAGCAGCTCGGGATTCAGATCGGCTTCCGTCGAAACGAAAGCTTCGAGCGCGCCCGCGCGCAGGGCGGCTATTCTCTCGATCTCGCGCATCTTGCGCATCGCCACGTCGATCAGCTGCATACCCTCATGTTGCAACAGCGTCTCCAGCCAGAAGCCCGTCTGGGGAGACGAACTGCTGATGGCGATCCTGGCGCCCTGTAGCTGGCGCATGTTCCGGACACCTTGTGGAAAAGCCTTGCGGCTGAGAAAGATTGTGCCGGCCGTGCCGCACGAGGACAAGATGAGCTCGCGACCCGCCACCACCTGCACGCGCGCGCCCCGGACCGCGGCATTCACCACCGGGGGTCCGAAGGAGGTGAAGCTCGCGTCCAGTTTGCCGCCCGCCAGCAACGGCAGCGACTGCGCCGTTCCGATGTCCTTCGTAACTTCGACTTCGAAACCCGCATCCGCAAAGTATCCCGATTCGTATGCCAGGTAGAGCGGACACATGGAAAGGCGATGGGACGCGGAGACCATCAGCTTCATCCGCGGCTCGGTGGATGCGGGCGTCGCGCTGCGCGCCGCCACTCCCGCTGCGGCAATGGCAGGGGCTGCTAAGAATGTTCTACGAAGCATGTAAGGCCTCCACCTTCGAGCCGAGCAGGTGGAGCGAGAGCACCTTGCCGCTGCGGGTCGCGAACGGTTCGGCGATGACGGCTTCAAGGCCGCCCGAATGCGTCCATACGCGCGCTGCCAGCGCGCCTCCGTAGCAGGCGCGGATTTCGCGCAGCAGAAAGTCGCGTACCGCGGCGGGCGGGCCCGCGCCTGCCCGAGGGCTGATCCGCAGCTCCAGCTGGGCCTGCCGTGCGCCGTCGTATTCGACCAGCTGGTAGTCGGCCGGGCCGCCGCCGAAGCGTTGCGGCAGCACGCTCTCCAGGATCCGAACGATGTCACTGCCCATCAGCGTGATTCCCTGGCCGGTAAGTTTTCCGTAGCTATAGATATCGCGGATCTGCAGATGCATCCCGGCGCGCGAGTATTCGCAGTCGCAGGTCGCCGGCTCCAGGATGCCCGCATCGTCCATCTC